>JAEEGL017123975.1_pt1 | contig 10199 bp, 9 predicted proteins | sample 9134231 | NCBI WGS metagenome assembly JAEEGL01 (sample SAMN16246548, study PRJNA631951) | gut metagenome | biome: gut microbiome; feature: rumen; material: fiber-attached | host: Bos | place: Iran: Karaj | collected 2018-10 | reverse complement strand
GGCTTTTTGACGAGAACCCCGACATAGAGGGAGTGATACATTTCGCTGCCTACAAAGCTGTCGGAGAGAGCGTCGAGAAGCCCCTGATGTACTACAGGAACAACCTCGGCGGAGCCATGACCGTTCTGAATGCCATGAAGAACCACGGGGTCAGGAATTTTGTGTTCTCCTCTTCGGCAACAGTCTACGGTGATCCCGAAAAGGTGCCGTGCAACGAGGATTCCCCTGTGGGATCCGTCACTAACCCGTATGGAGCGACCAAGGTCATGCAGGAGCAGATCCTCACTGACATGTGCAAGGCGGACAAGGACTTCAACGTGGCCATACTCAGATATTTCAACCCGATCGGAGCGCATCCTTCTGGCCTTATCGGAGAAGATCCGAACGGCATCCCCAACAATCTGCTTCCTTACATTGCGCAGGCGGCTATCGGAAAGTTCCCTTCGGTAAGGGTCTTCGGCACCGATTATCCCACGGCTGACGGCACGGGAGTAAGGGACTACATTCATGTAGTAGACCTTGCAAAGGGTCACGTGGCAGCGATCAGGAAGCTGGCTGAACGGCCGGGACTGGTAATCTACAACCTGGGGACAGGAAGAGGTTACAGTGTCCTCGAGATGATCGATGCCTTTGAGAAAGCCTGCGGAAAGAAGCTTGAAAGGACCATCCTGCCAAGACGTGCTGGCGATATAGCCGTGAACTTCGCCGACCCTTCCAAGGCCGAGAGAGAGCTTGGCTGGAAGGCTGTGTACGGCATAGACGAGATGTGCCGAGACGCCTGGAACTGGCAGAAGAACAATCCAAACGGATACAGGGAGTGAGAAGATGGAAAAACCGGTATTATTGGTCATGGCAGCAGGAATGGGAAGCCGCTACGGCGGTCTCAAGCAGATAGATCCGATCGGTCCTAACGGTGAGTTCATCATCGACTACTCTCTGTTCGACGCTCACAGGGCCGGTTTTGAAAAGGTCATATTCGTCATAAAGCACGAAATAGAGGAAGAGTTCAGAAAGCTGATGGATTCCAGGCTTCCGAAGGGCATGGAGGCAGTCTACGCCTTCCAGATGACAGATGATCTTCCTGAGGGGTATTCGATCCCCGAGGGAAGGGTTAAGCCCTGGGGAACGGCCCACGCAGTCTGCGCCGCCAGAAGTCTCATCAATACTCCTTTCGCGGTTATAAACGCCGATGATTACTACGGAAGAGATGCCTTCCAGGTGATATTTGACTACCTCAGCACTCCTCATGCCGGCAAGGGCTATGATTTCGCGATGGTCGCCTACGAATTGGATAACACGCTGACCGACAACGGCTATGTTTCAAGGGGAGTCTGCGAGACAGACGCAAATGACATGCTGCTTTCAGTCACAGAGCATACCCACATCGAAAAGGACGGAAAGTACGGTGCTAAATTCACGGAGGATGACGGAGCCACCTGGCAGGAGCTCGATCCTACCGTACCCGTGTCCATGAACCTATGGGGCTTCACCCCTGATTTCGTCAGGGAAGCCTGGATGGGATTCCCTGCATTTCTCGACGGCGCTCTGGCAAACAACCCGCTCAAGGGCGAATACTATCTGCCGAGCGTGGTCTCCTCTCTCATTGAATCTGGCAAGGCCTCCGTAAAAGTCCTGCATTCCGCAGACAGATGGTACGGCGTCACATATAAGGAGGACAAGCCTCTGGTAAGGGCTAGCCTCGAAAAACTTCACAGAAACGGATCCTATCCGGAATCCCTTATCTAGTGAGCATCAAGAATCAAAGGAGTAACGTTTATGAAAAAGATCCTCTCGATGATAATCGCATTCTCTGCATTTCTGGTACTGTTCGCAGCCTGCTCAAAGCAGCCGGAACCCGAGCCCGAATCCAGCAGCGAGCCTGAACCCAGCAGCGTTGAGGAGGTCATCTCTTCCGAACCTGAAGCAGAGCCTGTCGAAGAAGAGCCTGTCAAGCTCAAGGCTCTTGTCATCTATTTCTCCAGGACCGGCGAAAACTACAAGGTCGGCGAGATCACCGAAGGCAACACCTACAAGGTGGCAAAGGAGATTGCTCTCCAGACAGACGCCGAGATGTTTGAGATAAGGACTCTGCAGTCCTATCCGGACGATTATGAGGAATGCGTCGAAGTCGCTCAGAAGGAGAGGGACGAAGCTTACCGTCCTGCTCTCGTAGAGGTGCCCGATCCGGAATATCTGGAGGGTTTTGACGAGATATATCTCGGATATCCTATCTGGTGCGGAGACATGCCTATGGCCATTTACACCTTCATGGAGAAAGTCGATCTCGACGGCAAGCCCGTCAATGTCTTCATCACCCACGAAGGAAGCAGGACCGCCGGCACGATCGAGACGATCCGGAGGTACTATCCATATGCTACGCTCTCGCAGCCGCTTACGATCTACGGCAGCGTCGCACAGAACTATTCTGAGGATGTCAAGAACGACGTGGCAAACTGGTTGGAGTCGATACACTGAAGCAACTGATAAGGGGGCATCGAAAGATGCCCCCTTTATTGTCTTTTATATCGGTCAGAGACCCAGTATCTCCTTTGCCTTGAAGATCGCTATGATCGTCTTCCCGTCCTTGATCCTTCCGTCAAGCACCATTGCAAGAGCCTCGCTGAACGGTACTTTCACTACGCTTACGAACTCGTTCTTGTCCAGATGCTGTTCTCCCGGAGTAATGCCGGTAGCTATGAACAGGTATATCTTCTCTCCGCAGTAGCCCACCGTGGGCCAGAAATCACCGATATCGAAATAGTCCTTGGCCGTGCAGCCTGTTTCTTCTCCAAGCTCTCTCTTTGCTGCCTCGAACGGCTTTTCCCCGATCTCTATCTTGCCGGCAGGTATCTCGAGTATCTCCTGCTCAAACGGTGAGCGGAACTGCCTTATCAGCCACAGATTATTGTCCCGGTCTATCGGCAGTATGGCGGCTCCGCCCGTGTGGACGACGACTTCTCTGAAGGCCTTGTCGCCGTTTTCCAGCTCGACTGTCTTTCTGACGACCTTGAATATCCTTCCGTCGAATACGAGCTCCTGTGAAAGTGTCTTTTCATTGTGTGCCATGATGAACCTCCGTTAATCCTTGTCTTCCAGCAGCGTGTTTGCTCCGTCAGAATACAGGTTCGTTCCGTCGGGCAGGGTCAGTACGCATTCAACGCCTTCCATGCCGTTTACAAAGGCCAGAGCATCATCGGGCTCCATCAGGAACACCGCTGTCGAGAGCGCGTCCGCCAGACCGCTGTTCTCGGTAAGTATGGCGACTCCGGCATATATGTCCTTAGGGAAAAGGGTGCTCGGATCCACGATATGGTGATATCTTATTCCGTCGACCACCATGAACCTCTGGTAGCCGCCGCTGCATACGAGGCTCATGTCAGAAGAAAAGTGCGCTATGCTGATATTTCCGCCTATCATGGCGTAGTTTTCATCCACGAGCGGGTTCTGGATGCCTATGCTCCAGTAATCCCTGCCGTCCTTGGGCGTGCCGTGAGTCCTGATATTTCCCCCCGCCGAAATTGCAAAATTGTCATATTTTTCGGCCAGTTCCCTTGCAACCAGCTCGGTGGCGTAGCCCTTTGCCACCGCGCCGACATCTAGTGATGTTTCGGGGTCGGAAATATATACGGTCATGTTCTCATGATCGATGACAAGACTGCTTATGTCTATATGCTCTGATTTCTGCTTCAGTGTCTCAATGTCCGGGAGCTGCCCTTCGCCGTTCGCCTCAAAGTATTCTCTGGCATTGTGCCATTCCTTCAGGACGCTTCCCATTGCGATATTGGTCAGGCCTCCCGTCTTGCCGTAACACTCGATGGCAAAATCCAGCATGTCGATTATTTCCCTGTCGACCTTTACCGGCGCTATTCCGGCATTGTCATTTATCGTCTTGATATTGTTTATGTCTGAATAGCCGGTATATATGTCATAATATTTGTCCAGCTGAGCAAACCTCTCCTTGGCATAGCTCATAAGCCGGTCGAACTCCTCATCGCTCTCCTGGTAGCTTATGATAGTGATCACGGTGTCAAACACGTTGTAGAACACGCCTGAGTGTTTCTCGGCCTTTGGCCGGCTCTTGCAGGAAGAGAGGACCGTGAGGGCAATTACCACGGCCATTGCCAGGCCGATCCGTTTTTTTACCATATTTTCTGTCCTTAAATATCCTTATTCTATATTATATGAATCTGTCTTTAGAGTCTTCCAGCACCCCGTACAGCCAGTTGAAGAATTTCTGAGTATCTGCTCTTCTCGCGTACAGGCAGTTCTTCGGCATCTCCTCAAATCTGTAATTTCTGTTGATAACCGTTTCGCCGTAGGCATAGCCGTGTCCGAGGTCGACGTGACAGGAGACTTCTTCAGTCTCCAGGACGTCAGGATGTATGACCGAACATACGGCAAGCACGTCATGAAGGGCAGCTCCGACTCCGGTGCCTTCCTCGTCGCCTTCTGCGGCAGATGCCTTCAGCCTGTGCTCTATGAGGTCTGCAGCCAGATCCGCAGGCGGGGTTCCGATGCTGCGTAGCTTTTCAGCCTGCCGTGCATTCAGACAGGCGTGGCTCGTGGCATCCAGGGATACCATGGTAACCTTTACTCCGCTCTGAAGGACTATCTCCAGGGCCTCAGGATCGCACCATACATTGAACTCGCTTGCCTGTGTCGGAGCATAGGTGTCGTGGCTTCCTCCCATCATCACTATTTCCTTGATCTTCGGTATTATCCTCTCATCGCTCCTCATTGCAAGCGCAATGTTCGTGATGGGTCCTACCGGGACCAGCGTTATCTCGCCGTCCTCGCTGTCGAGAAGAGTGTTTATCAGCCATACGACCGCAGAATCCCTCTGCTCCCTGAGCTCTGTCGGAGGAAGCGGCAGATGATCCGTATGCACCGCTGTTTCCTGGTCCTTCCTGCCTTCCGTCCTGGGAAGTTCCCGGCTCTGAAGGCTCCATGGTTCAAGAGTGGACGCCAGCGGCAATGCGGCACCCCTGTATACAGGGACATCGCCTCTCCTGCAGCAGTCAAGGACTCTGAGAGTGTTGTCTGTGGTGTTTTTAACCTCAACATTTCCGCCGACGGTGCATATGCCGATCACATCCAATTCCTTCCGCAGCACCGCTGCGGCTATGGCAATTGCGTCATCCGATCCTGTGTCCACGTCAAGTATGACCTTGATCTTCCTGTCGTCCGTCATAAATAGCCTCCTCTCCCGATTAACGGGATAATTGTACCGAATCGATGCATGTTTTGCAACCTTGCCCCCTGGGCTAGAGTCTTTCCAACCGCACATATTCCGTCTCTGATATACACTTGTTTTTGGATATAATACATATTGTTCTTATTTTTATGCAGGTGTATAATTAATCCATACTATTATATTGCGGCCAAGCCGCTGAAAAGGAGAAAAAATGAATAAGGAACTGCTTAAGAAGAAGGCCTGTGAGATCATAGACGCAAATCGCGACAGGCTCTTCGATATCGGAATGGACCTTTATCATCATCCTCAGACCGGTTACAAGGAGCTTTATGCCAGTGAGAAGGTTCAGAAGGTTTTTGATGAACTCGGACTCAAGCATGAGGACAACCTTGCCATCACCGGCGTAAAGGCTGAACTGTTCGACAAGGCAGAAGGTCCGAATGTCTGCATCATGGGAGAACTCGATTCCCTCATCATCCCTGAGCATCCTGATTGCGATCCTGTCACGGGAGCTGCCCACTGCTGCGGTCACTTCGCACAGATCACCACGATGTTGGGCTCTGCCATCGCTCTCACCGCTCTTAAGGATGAGATCGACGGCGGCAATGTCACTTTCTTTGCAGTGCCTGCCGAGGAGTGCATAGAGATCGAGTACCGCAAGGGTCTCATCGACGAAGGAAAGATCAAGTACCTCGGCGGAAAGCAGGAGCTCATCCACCTCGGATGCTTCGACGATGTCGACGTAGCCATGATGGTCCACTCAGGCAACAGCTCAGACTCCATAACAGCTGACAGCAAGAGCGTCGGATTCGTTGCAAAGAACGTTCTGTTCAAGGGAAGAGCAGCCCATGCCGGCGGTGCACCATGGAACGGAATCAATGCTCTGGATGCCGCTACTCTGGCCCTCACAGCCATCAACGCCATCCGCTCAACGCTCAAGGATCAGGACTGCATCCGCATTCACCCTATCATCACAAAGGGCGGTTCTGTCGTCAACGCCGTTCCGGACGACGTACGTATGGAGCTGTATGTTCGCGGCGCCACAGTTGAGGCCATCAAGGATGCCAACTTCAAGGTCAACCGTGCCATCAAGGGTGCTGCCTATGCAATAGGAGCCGAGGTTGAGATCATCGATCTCCCTGGCTACCTGCCATGTTCCTACGAGAGCACACTTGCTCACATCTTCGGAGACAACGCCGCAGCTCTCTTCCCTGACAGGAAGATCATCTACAGCGATGAAATGGAAGGCGGATCATCCGACATGGGCGATATTGCTACAGTAGTTCCTGCAGTTCAGGGCAGCTGCGGAGGAATCACCGGTGACTTCCACTCCAAGGACTTCACGATCACCAACAAGGAAATGCTCTTCCTGGATCCTGCAAAGATCATGGCATGCACAGTCATCGACCTGCTTGCTGACGATGCTGCAAAGGCAAAGGAAGTCATGGCCAACTTCAAGAGCGAGTACAATACAAAGAATTTCGACAAGATTTGGGACGACATCATGGCCCAGTAATTGACCTGCCTTCAGGACGCAGGCGGACAAACCGCCTGCGTCCATGACATTTTCAGCGCATGACCATTTGCTGCATGCGCTTGCCAAGGCGCCTTGCCGTTGGTATACTGATATCATTCCGGCTTGCCGGAAATCTTTTATCGGCCGGACAGAAGCGGCCGAAGCCTGAGGAGGAAATACAAATGGTTTCAATCAATTCTGCACATACGGAAAGAGTCTTCGTCAACGGAAACGAGTTCCTGCGAGTCACTCTCGGGGGAAAGGAATATGATCTTCCTTTCAAGATCCTCGGAGGACGCAAGGTCGCCTTCCTCGATATCTCCGGACAGGTCGCTCTCGTGGAAAGCGCTGCCGATGACATCGTTGAACTGCTCAAGCAGGCCGGCGTCGAGTTCGACACGATCCTCAATCCTGTCTCAAAGAGCAGCGCGCTGGCTCACTCGATAGCCGTCCGCTGGTCAAAGGACCATGCGCCTATCAGCTACACTGCAGTTGCCAGGAAGAATGTGAGTGATTCAAGGATCACGGCAAATTACATCTCGGTCACGAACCCCAATGTGCAGACCCTCGCTCTCACTGATGACGATGCCGATTTCCTTGCGGGAAAAAGACTCCTCGTCGTCGATGACGTATACGGCGGAGGCGGCACGACACATGCTCTCATGGAGCTTGCCGAAAAGGCCGGAGCAAAGGTCGTCGCACATGCCGTCATAGGCGTTGAAGGAGGAGTCAAGCTCCCTGAAGGTCTCATCTACCTCTTCACACTTCCTCTCAGCGAATAATATCTGAATATATGCAGACGTTTCCGGAATCTTCCGGAAACGTCTTTATTCATATGTCGGTTGCTTCCTTCCCGTCCCGGACGGGTGCCGTCTCAATTGACTTTTTTCCATAACAATGATACTTTAAATGTAAGGAACAGGCCTTGCAGCCTGTAGAACGACGTATACTTATCAGAAAGAAGGTTTGATTATGAACAAGCGCGAACGTTTTAATGCTTATCTGAAAAATCAGCCTGTGGACAGGGCTCCTGTAGGATTCTTCCACCACTACACAACATCGGCTGAATATGTGACCGGCCTGCGTGTTCCTGCATATTTCGAGAAGATGGTCTTGATGCACCGTGTGACTAGGCAGAACGACGATCCTGACTTTCTCAAGATCATGAACGATGTTCTGATGCTGATGCCTCTGGACGTATCTGAAGTAAAGGAAGCAAAGGATCTTCCCAAGATAGTACCTCCAAGCATGGATTCCGAATATGTCAAGAAGACCAGAGAGCTCACCGAGAGAGTAAAGGCATACTATGAGGATGAGGATATTCCTTCCCTTGCCACCGGCTTCTCGCCTTTCTTCAACATCAGGCACGCCCTTCAGATGGCCGATCCGGGACACGAGGACAAGCTCAAGAGATTCTTCCTCGAAGATCCGGAGGCAGCAGTCGAGGCTTTGAAGATCGTCGGAGAGAGGACCAATGAGATCCACAGGATGCTCATGGACGAGTGTGGCGTTGACGGCATCTACTTCAGCGTCAACAACCAGAACCACATCGTGCCGGACGAGATCTATTCAAAGTATGTCGCACCTGTGGAGATTGAAATGATCGAGGACATCAAGAAACACGGTGTCTGCGTGCTGCATATCTGCGGATACGAAGGACTGTCCAACAACCTTGAACTCTACAAGGATTATCCTGCTGACGCCATCAACTGGGGCGTTTACGCCGAGGGCGTATCTCTCCGGGAGGGCAAGAAGCTGTTCGGCGGAAAGCCTGTAATGGGCGGTTTTGCACAGAACACCATAATCTACAAAGGAACAGAGGACGAGATCAAGGCAGAGGTCAAGAGGATACTCAAGGAGACCGGAGACGTCGGAGTCCGGATAGGTGCGGACTGCACGGTTCCAAACGATATCGATGAGAAGCATTTTGGCTGGGCAAGAGAGGCCGCGGCTGAATTTGCGCGGGAGAAATAATGAACATCTCAACAGAAACATGTCTGTTGAAATAGCAAGAAAAGGAAAACGACTATGATCAAAGATGCAAAGCCGGGTAAGGACGGCAACAAGTACGTTCCGTATTCCGAAAGGACAGGAGAAAAGTCGGTGGTATTCTTTACAAGAGACCTTTCCGCAGAGGGACTGAAGAAGATTTTCGACAGAGTGAGCAAGGGACTTGAGGGAAAAATAGCCATCAAGCTCCATACGGGTGAGGCTGAAGGCCCGAACATCATTCCTCGTCCTTGGGTCAGAGAACTCTATGATGAGAAGCTGAAAGGCGCTACGATCGTAGAGACCAATACCTACTACCAGGGTTCACGCTACACCACGGAGGAGCACAGAAAGACTCTTGAGATCAACGGATGGTCATTCTGCCCTGTTGACATCATGGATGAAAACGGAGTGGCCACACTGCCTGTCAAGGACGGCAAGTGGTTTGATGAGATGCATATCGGCAAGGATCTGCTCGATTATGATTCATTCCTTGCTTTGACTCACTTCAAGGGTCATACCCAGGGCGGTTTCGGCGGCTCCAACAAGAATATCGGCATCGGCTGCGCAGACGGGCGCATCGGCAAGGCCGAGATCCATACCACTCCCGGCTCACTGGATATGTGGGACAAGAAGGAAGAGGAATTCATGGAGAGGATGACAGAGTCCACAAAGGCAACCATTGACCATTTTGCCGGACACATATCCTTCATCAATGTCATGAGAAACATGTCTGTAAGCTGCGACTGCGAAGGCGTAGGCGCTGAGCCTGTCGTAACTCCTGATGTCGGAATTCTCGCTTCATATGACATACTGGCCCTCGACAATGCCTGTGTAGACCTTATCTACAACCTGCCTCAGGGCGGCGGAAAGCATATGATCGAAAGAGTCGAGACCAGACACGGTCTCAGACAGCTCTCCTACATGAAGGAACTGGGCATGGGCAACGATCTCTACACCCTTATCGACATAGACAACGGCGATGCAGAGATCACGGCGCGGGAAGCCGTTAAGGACGTGGATCCTGAATGGACTCCGGACGAGTACAATACCTTCCCTGGAAGAAACAAGAGAAGAGCTTGATTATATGCTCATGTCTGTCCATGGTTGATATGAGACACCGCATGGCTCAGATTCAACAGTATATGAATCAACAGTAAGAAAGACCTGCTTTGCGGCAGGTCTTTTTTAATCTTTATCGTCAACAAAATCAATAAAAGACGAAAAAAGGCCACCGGCGAATAACCGATGGTCTTTGTGGCTCCCCCAACTGGACTCGAACCAGTGACATCTTGATTAACAGTCAAGCGCTCTACCGACTGAGCTATGGAGGAATATATAAACTCCCTGCAGCATTGGCTGCCGGAGGAATATTAAAAGAAAGAGCCGGCATCTCCCTATCTTCCCGGGGCGTCGCCACCCAAGTATTTTCGGCACCACTCAGCTTAACTTCTGTGTTCGGCATGGGAACAGGTGGATCCTGAGCGTTATCAACACCGG
>JAEEGL015637399.1_pt1 | contig 10199 bp, 11 predicted proteins | sample 9134231 | NCBI WGS metagenome assembly JAEEGL01 (sample SAMN16246548, study PRJNA631951) | gut metagenome | biome: gut microbiome; feature: rumen; material: fiber-attached | host: Bos | place: Iran: Karaj | collected 2018-10 | reverse complement strand
GTTTGAGTTCGACAAGAACGTCACCCGCATTGAGGATGTGAAGGAGGGCATGGTGCTGCCCGGCATAGTGACAAACATTACGGCCTTCGGTGCCTTTGTCGACATTGGGGTACACCAAGACGGCCTGGTGCATGTGAGCCAGATGGCCAACCGCCGTGTTAACGACCCCAACGAGGTGGTACATTTGCACCAGCACCTAAGGGTGAAAGTACTGGAGGTCGACCTGCGCCGCCGCCGCATCAGTCTCACCCTAAAATTTGAAGAATAATAAAGTCTTCAGCATCACCGAGGCTTCTGCCAAGCCCTGCAAGATAGAGTTTAGTGACGATGACTACACCAGATTGATAGCTTGGCATCTCTATGACAAAAATCTTACAATCAACAGACTACGTTACCACGACCGCACCTTATACGACACCATTATTAATGGCGCTGACGGTATGTATTGCCATACTGCCGGTTTCTTTGATGCCACAGAACCCTTACTATTGACATTTGACGAGGCCAAGGCCGATGCAGAGCTGCTTGTCAAACGGCACAGCATCGAGTACAATATTGGCTTCATGTTGGTGCCGATGTTCTGATTGTTTCATCTTCGTTCTGAAGAAAAATTTGGTCATGTGAGATATTATTCCTATTTTTGCAATCGCAATTAATTTAATGCATATTACATTAACTACTGTTATATGAGATTCTATGATAGGGATACTGAGCTGAATATTCTTCAGACAAATTGGACACAAACAACTGAACGGGGACGTCTGACGGTGCTCATCGGGCGTCGACGAATCGGCAAGACCACTCTATTGAGAAAGAGTGCAGAGGAAGGCAACCAACCTCTCCTATACCTCTATGTCTCGAAAGACAATGAGCGAGTGCTGACAGGAAAATTTCAGGAGGCTGCCGAACAGGCACTGGGGCTGCAAATATTCGGGCGTTTGGAAACCTTCGCCCAGTTCTTCGAACAGTTGATGAGATACGGGCAGGAGCATCATTTTACACTGGTATTTGACGAATTCCAAAATTTTATCAAGGTCAACCCCGCCATCCCCAGCCATATTCAGGACCTCTGGGACCGCTACCATGAGACTGTAAAAATCAACATGGTGGCCTGTGGCAGCATCTACAATATGATGCACAAGATTTTCGACAACGAGGACGAGCCGCTCTATGGAAGGCAGGACTGCCGCATCAACATGCTTCCTTTCCGTATCAGTGTTTTAAAGCAAATCCTGTATGACCATAACCCCAAATATACATCTGAAGACCTTCTCTGTCTCTATATGCTCACCGGCGGTGTGGCTAAATATGTTGCCTGGCTGATGGATGCAAAAGCTGTCACGAAGGCGAAGATGCTTAAGTGGGTTACGCATGCAGGCTCCCCTTATCTCACCGAGGGTACAGAACTCATTATGTCGGAGTTTGGTAAAGACTACACCAACTATCTGAGCATTCTCCAACTCATCGCTTCTGGCCTTACCACACAGAGTGAGATTGACGGAGTCATTGGCAAGAACACTGGGGCCTATCTCGACAATCTCGAAGTAGAATACAGCTACATTCACCATCGGCAGCCTATGTTCAGCAAGCCCGGTGGTCGCAATTCCCGCTGGCAACTCGACGATTGCTTCTTGCGCTTCTGGTTCCGCTTCATTCTGCGTAACCAGGCACTTGTCGAGATGGAACGGAACGACCTGCTGCTCGAAATCGTAGAACGTGGTTACGAACAGTATACAGGACTTGTCCTCGAACAGTATTTCCGTCAGAAATGGATGGAGGAGGAGCGTGTGACACTGGTAGGCAACTACTGGGACCGAAAGGGTGTGAACGAGATAGACATGATAGCCCTGAACGACATCGACAAGACAGCAGTAGTGGCCGAAGTCAAGCGTCAACGAAAGAAGCTCAATTCTTCGGAGTTGGCCGGTAAAGTGTCCACCATCAGCAAAAAGCTGGCAAAATATGAAGTCCGCCAGATAGGATTGACGATGGAAGATATGTAATTAAAGAGTCGCGCAAATAAGTTGTGCACGGTGGTTGTACTTTTGCAAACGTAAACGAGAGAAGAAATATTTGTGCAGGTGCGATAAATGTCGTATCTTTGCAGTCACAATTACGCAATAGAAATATGGACGCAAAACCTACATTTATATCACGAGACGGAATGATTGCCGACAAAGAATATGTGGCATGGTTATCGGACGTAAAAAAGCGTTTCTGCCAAAGCCAGGCGAAAGCGGCTGTACATGTCAATACGGCCATGCTTGAATACTATTGGAGTCTTGGACGCGACATCGCTCATATGAAGGCAGAAAGCAAATGGGGCAGCGGTTTTTTTAATCAATTGAGTCTTGACCTGAGGTCAGAGTTCCCCAATGCAACCGGCTTTCCAGTTACAAACCTAAAGTATATGAAGCGTTGGTATGCCTTTTATTATGAGAAAGTTGAAAGTCGTCAATGGCCCGTTGGCGAAATTAGCCACCAAGCTGGTGACCAATTGGGAGACAAAAATCGTCAACGAGCCGTTGACGAAATTCTTCATGAAAAATTAAACATGCCCGAGGTGTTTGGTCATTTACCTTGGGGACAGCATATTGAGATATTCACAAGGTGTAAGTCGTTGGAAGAAGCACTATACTATATCCATAAAGCCATTGATGAAAACTGGTCACGTCCTTATTTAGAAAATCAGATAAAAACAAGTCTTTTCCAAATTCATGGAGCTGCCATTACCAACTTCGATACCACTTTGCCTGTTCCACAGAGTCAGTTGGCAAAAGAGATACTGAAAGACCCATATCACTTTGAATTCCTGTCCTTAAAGGAGAGATATAGTGAGCATGACCTGGAAGAAGCGCTCGTTGCCAATGTTACACAGTTCCTGTTGGAATTGGGCAAAGGATTTTCATACGTTGGCAGACAAATGGAGCTGCAGATGCCCGGGGGACAGACGTTCTTCCCCGATTTGGTGTTCTACCACATACCACAGCACCGTTATGTCATCATCGAGTTAAAGGCGGTTAAGTATGTACCCGAGTTTGCCGGCAAACTCAATTTCTATGTCACAGCAGCGGACAAGTTGCTTCGTGGGGAGGGTGACAATCCGTCTGTCGGCTTGATTATATGTAAGTCAACGGACAAAACTGTTGTTGAGTGGTCATTACAGGACATTCAGAAGCCTTTGGGGGTGTCAACCTACCAGCTCGAAGAGGTGGTCGCACGCACAGTAGAAGAACTGGAGCAACAAAAAGAAGATGCGCGCAAATAAGCTGCGCATGGTGGTTGTACTTTTGCAAACGAAAAAAATGGAAAATATGGAAAACAAAAAAGAAACAGGTCTGAAAACCTATTTTGCTGTAATTCCCCAGATGGGTGAATATGTGGCAAAAACCATCGAGCAATCCGAACTAACTGAATTTGATTTTGGATTTGAGGTCAATGCCAAGGAAACCGGGAAGAAATCCAATGTATTTCCGGGGATTACCGAGCAATTTCCTAGGGGCGCGTTTGATATAACAGTATATCGTAAGGGGGAGACCGGAGACTTTAGGATAAATGGTTGGACATTTCCGGGAATCCTCAATGGAACGTATCTGTTTGAGGATACATGGGTGCGTTTTTGGATGAATTTTAACATTTGCGATCCTGAGGGTAAAACGGAATACATCCCTACGCCAGGTGGTGATGGCGTTAAGGCTTTTTACTTTAATGCTGCAATACAATATCTTAAAAACGTCATAGAGTATTGCATCTACGGCAGTTTGAAAGAACACCAAACACTCCAAAAAAAAGGTTTTTATTACCTACTTAACCCTTCTGTCGCAAATGTAAGTGAAGTTAGGGAGGAATTCTCCATGTTGCAACTATTATCAGATGTTACTCGGCGGCTGGATACCAGCGAAGAAATACCCGAGTATGTAAAAACGGCTGCTCGTAAACGCTTTTCATCCATAATTAAACAAATAAAGGAATCCACCAACTTCGAGAAGTTGTTTGAGATAATGATTAATGCCATCCCGCAGCAGGAATAACGGGCACGAGAACCCCACTTCGAAGGTGCAACCAACAAACATCGAAATGAAGATTACCGATATCAAAGAAGTTACTGATTTGTTCTACGCAATCAATCTGGACAAATTGACCATACAGCCGATTAAATCACCGGATGATAGTCCATGGAGGACATATCTTACTTGTCATATCTATCCGAATTTCGGTAATTTCACCATATACATGCGCTTGTTTAATGGAAAGAAAGAGGTTACATCGTATTCGAGAAAAGGGTGGACGTTCCTGTTTGGTGACTATATGCATATAAATTGGAACTTCAGGTTATGTTGGTATAGAATTATTGATAACACTGGAGAATGCAAAAAAGGAACGGATGATTATAACCTTGGAGGTATGTTATTCCACGAAAAGTCTTCCACTACGTGGAATGGAGTAAGCTTGGAAATGGACGACCTGATAAAATATGGGTGGAGAATTTTCTTTGATATTTCAGACGAGTATTACAGTTTTGAGCACAAGCGGCTATTGTCAAGTCTAATGGCAAATCTTGATGCGGTAAGACCGAAAGATGTGAGTTATGAGAAAATGGGGAAACTGGTTTTGTATAGACAGCAATATCAAAAAGATGTGTCCGAATTCATTGCTTCCATTCCCAATGGTAAAAGAAGAGTGTATGGGAAGAGCATTACCAAAATGCGAAATTATTTGGACCGCTATTGCAATCAGATTTGGAATATTACAATAAAGTAAGATAACTGCTTGGATAAATAAAACTGTACTGTTGTCATAAAACATATCAAAAAAAATGGACAAACTTATTTTTACCTGTGACCCCAATATGGAATCCTTAGCGGATTTCTACATCACTTACAACTCTGGGTGTTGGGACTTTAATGATTTGGGCCATTTTATCAGATATCAATTATTTGCCACACCCAAGATCACACCAAACAAAAAACGAGTGCTGTTGGGGGACATAAAGATTCTGGAAAAGGAGCAAGGTTGGATGAAGCATAATTGGTTAGAAAACAGACTAAGGGAAACTGAGCAATTTTCTTTATTCTTGAATCTGCCCGATTCATTTATGTCAAGTATAGATGAAAAAACTGCAACAATGTTATGGATGTTGTTGGACAGAAAGCAAAGGGAAGAATTTGTCGAGGCCATGAACTTAGTCCTATCATTCAGCGGGACTTATAGTAGCACCTATTATTTTAGAGATAGAAAGACACCCCTGTTCCGCGAGGGATTTGATAAGGCATGGTACGATTATCTTTACAATGTTAGTGAAATTATGCGTTGTCCGATTGAGTTTAATATCCCGAAATGGATTACTATGGCACCAGAATGCTTCAACCAACTGTATGATTAATGGAATGAGCACGACGGTTGTACTTTTGCAAACGAAAACGAGAGATGAAAAATTTGCACGGATGTGATAAAAATCGTATCTTTGCAATCGGAAACCGATGCAAAAAGATTGCGCAGGGACTTTGTACCTTTGCAGTCGAAAAACAACAAAAAAGAACAGTTATGCCAGCAAACAAAAACGCAGAGACACGATACAAGATACTTGACAAGCTCCTTGCTAGACGGTATAGTAACTATACTATGGAAGACCTTCGTCGACTCGTCAATGAGGAACTATTCGACATTCTCGGTAAGGAGAAGTTCAAGCCGGTGAGCATCCGTTCCATCCAATATGACCTCAATTATATTCAAGGGGAGCCGTTCTTGGCCGACATCGAGAAGTATCCGTTTAACGATGTAAGTCAGAACAACCCTGACAAAACTGTCAAGAAGACCTGCTACCGCTATCGCGACCGTTCCTTCTCCATCTACCAGCAGAAGATGAAAGACGAGGAGAAGCAGATCCTCGGCGAAGCCATGAAGCTGCTCGGCCAGTTTGATGGGCTACCCAACCTGGAGGGGTTGGAGAAACTGCGTGCCGGACTCAACATCAAGTCTGACAGGCAGATTATCTCATTCTCCAAGAATCCGCTTGAAAACAGCAACCTTCTTGGCGAACTCTTCACCGCCATCTCGGAGAAGCAGGTGATAGAGATTCATTACCATACATTTGCCGCCCCAGACGAGGATCGGCATACGGTGGTTATCCCTTACCTGCTCAAGGAGTACAACCGCCGCTGGTTTCTGATTGCCGCTGCAGAGGACACCGGCAAGATACTGAATTTCGCGCTGGACCGTATCGACAGCGTCGTATCGCTTCCCGGCCACCCCTATGTGGAATACAAGGGCGACCTGAATGAGCGGTTCGAGGACATTGTCGGGGTGACGCTCTATGACGACCGTTCGTTGCAGACCATCCTCTTCTGGGTCAGCGACAGCTCCAAAGACTATGTTGCCACTAAGCCCATCCACGAGTCGCAGAAACATTATCGCGGAGAAAAAGAGGCCGAGATGCGTCGGCAGTACCCCACATTGGAAGGCGGCGCCTTCTTCTCCATCGACTGCATCGAGAACTATGAGCTCATCCGGGAGTTGATATCGTTCCGAGAAGACCTCATAGTGCTTTCTCCGGACAATATCCACGACACCGTAATGGAAAGAATTACAGCGATGTATGAAATGTACAAACCTTGGCGCAAATAAGTTGCGCACGGAAGTTGTACTTTTGCAAACGAAAACGAGAGAAGGAAAATTTGCACGGATGTGATAAAAAAGGTATCTTTGCAAATTCAAAATGAGAGAAATCCGGCAAGGCACTCTCAATAATCAAAGCCACTGCCAAAGAGACCTTTGAAACGATTGTCATTCCTGTTCTGAATTAGAACATCCAGGCTGTTAGCAGCCTGGTACGCCTGCTGCCCCACTTCGTGGGTACAAACAGAAATGTTTGTAATTCGGCGGGTCCATACTTTCAGCGTATGGCTTTGAAAGTTAGTCATAACATCTTATAGTTTTATGGATGATGTAGTTATTATGTGAGATATTGTATTATTATGAGATATTATGTTATGGAGTATTGATCTGAAGTAATGAGTAATGGGAATGACAATCGCGAAAAAGGACACAAGAATACACTAGAGCATGTCAAAGAAAAAAGCAAATAGCAAATCCGACCTGAAGAAGGTTCTTGACCGCAACCGCCCAAAAGAGGAAAAAGTTGCGGCAAAAGTTGACATGCAGATGGAAGCAGAAGAGGAAGTCGCCATCATTGACTTTAACGATGATAGCGCATCTTCATCAGAGGATGTACAAATTGAAACAACAGGCAATCCTAAGACGGTACAGAAAGAAGACGGTGTCAAACAAGTTACCCATCCACTTTCCGAGGACGAGAAGGAAGAATGCCTTGCGGAGATTCGTGAAAGATGGCCACATATAAAGACCAAAGAGTCTTTGGTGTCCATACTCAATGTCGCACTCACCATCCTTTATGGAAGAGATGCCCGGAAGTTGACACTCCGGATGTTGAACTACTACGCCTATTCTTCACACAACAAGAAGCGTTATGTCACGTTTCAGGTACCTAAAAAGAAGAAGGGAGAGTTCCGCACCATCGATGCCCCTTGTGCCGGATTGAAAATGATCCAGCGTGCGCTGAACTTGATTTTCCAGACGATATACACTCCTCACGAGGCAGCGATGGGATTTGTTCCCCATCGGTCGGTTGTGACCAATGCCAGAGTGCATGTGGGCCAGAAGTATGTGTACAACATCGACTTAAAAGACTTCTTCCCCAGCATTACTTCTGGTCGCCTGTTCAAACGCCTGCAGGTGGCTCCCTTCAGCATGGACAAGAAGATGGCAAGTATAATCACAGACTTGTGCTGTTACACCAATGCTGACGGGAAGAATGTGCTCCCCCAGGGGGCACCGACATCGCCCACCATCACCAATTTCATCAGCGAACACCTCGACAGGAAACTCTCAAAACTGGCGCGAGCCTACGGCATGAAGTATACCCGTTATGCCGATGACATAACCTTCAGCTGCTCATCCAATATGTTCGCAGAGGATGGCAAGTTCTGCAAGTCCTTGCGAAATATTATCGAAGAAGAGGAGCATTTCAAGATCAATACCGACAAGACCCGCCTTTGCCACAGTGGTGAGCGGCAGGAGGTCACGGGGTTGACCGTGAACGAGCAGACCAACGTCACCCGGAAGTATGTCAAGCAGATACGCCTCTTCCTGCATATCTGGGAAACGAAAGGCTTGCCTGAAGCGCAACGGCTCTTTGAAAAGTACTATACGCCCAAAACCACACGTCCCAATGTAGGTATACCACACATAGAAAATGTCATTGCCGGAAAGCTGCTTTACCTCAAGATGGTGATTGACGAGAATAATAAATACAAAAAACTTTACACTCGGCTAGAGAAACTTCTGGGAATAAATAAAGGAGTTGACGTTTCAACCACAACGCAGACGGACAATGAAAATCACGTAGTACCTGTGGGTGATGTGCCGTTGAACGAAAAGGAAATACTTGAAGAATTGATGGCGTTAAGTAAACTATTGGAATAAATAAAAAAAGTTCATAAACATTGTAGTGCACGACAATAATTATGACAGATAAGGAAAAGATTATTGAACAAATAAATAGGATTGAGCAGTATGCCAGACGGCCAGATAATAAATGGCTGTTGGATGAATTATGTAATCGATTCGGAAGGGGTGGTGACTTGTATTTGATCAAAAAAATCGAGCATTATCTTGGGTTAGACTATAAGTTGGATTCTGCAGATTCAATATTAGACTACTCTTTTATTGAAGATGAATCGATAAGGGATCAATTGATATCGGATAATAGAGAAATGATGAGGTATCGATATGGTGTTAGATCTCACAAAATTGATTTTGATGAATTCTGTAGATATGCACATTTGCAGGCGGAGATGCTTGTAAATGTGTATCTTAATATTATATACAAGGATTACTATACAATAAAACATAGAATTATTCAGAGTACCCCCAATGCCAAAATTTCCGATGACTATCCTCATGTTGAAGGCATAGCGTATTCTTACAAAATAAAAACTATCGTCTCTGACTTTTTTCCACCTGAGGAGAAGAGTAAAGCATGGTTCTCTTCGAGAGGACAGGGATTATATGACACATTAATCAATATTAAGGAAGTAAGGAATACACAAAGTCATAGAAGTGAACATACAACCCCAGAACTGTTTATGAAAAACTATGAAGAAAAGGTAATTGCATTAGGTATTCCATGGGATTCAAACAAAAAGGATTTTTTGTGGCAAAAAATAAATGTCAATGATCGGTATAAATCCGATTATGAAAACCAGTTAAAAGCGGATAGAACCAAATACCTTTTTTATAAATGGTATGTTTCTGAACCATATAATGAAGTGATAGGAGCCATATCCAGCCTTATTCATAATGTTAGACGTTCCATTGGATGAATAATAAAAAACTAATTCATGAATGTTTAATAAATTTTTTCAGAACAGTATAGACTCTCTGAAAGAAAATACAGATAGGGATGCCCTTGATTACTTATACCGGTTTGGGCAATAAGAAGGTTCCCCTATTGAAGATGGAACAATCACGTTGTTAACACTTATCATTATAAAGAAAGAAAAATGCATATGAAAAGACCTCAGTCATTAGATAATAGTTTGAACGACGTAAAATATGAGCAATATATTAATAATTTACGTGATCGTCTTACAAGTCTTGTAGACCCTAATGATATTGACAAAAATCGATGGCCATGGGAACTTGTTCAAAATGCCAAAGATACAGTCGTTCACCGTCCGGAAGATAAACGATTTGTAGATGTCAAATTCAAGTATTATTTGGGTGAAGATGGACATAAGAAGTTGCAGTTCATACATAATGGGGATCAATTTACTGACAAAGCGATAACTGGACTCATTTGGAAGTTTAGTGCAGAAAAACGAAATGAAATAACAGAAGATGGATTGAGTCGAGATAAACAAAGTACTGGTCGGTTTGGGACGGGTTTTATGACGACACATTCGCTTTCTCTTACTGTTGATGTTTCGGGATCAATGTACAATGGGGATGAAGGTGTGGAAAGAAATGTCTCGGTTGAATTTACTCTCCATCGAGAAGGCCCTAGCGACAAGGATTATCGAGAAGGGGTAAATAAAACAGAATCTGAGATGAAATTCGATGAAAGAGAAATCCCTCGAGGAGAGGAATTGCCTACATGTTTTACGTATCATTTGAGGAAT
>JAEEGL014768176.1_pt1 | contig 10199 bp, 9 predicted proteins | sample 9134231 | NCBI WGS metagenome assembly JAEEGL01 (sample SAMN16246548, study PRJNA631951) | gut metagenome | biome: gut microbiome; feature: rumen; material: fiber-attached | host: Bos | place: Iran: Karaj | collected 2018-10 | reverse complement strand
TCTTCTTTAGCTTTTTCTTCTGCAATACGCTTCTCTTCTTCTCTTTTAGCCTGTCGTTGAGCTGCTTCTTCAGCTTGCTTTCTCAACATTTCAGCCAAAGCTTCTTGCTGTTTACGCTGTTCCTCTCGACGCTTTTCGGTTTCTTCCTCCAGTTGTTTCAGCCGCTCAGCCCGACGTCTTTTTTCTTCTTCCCTGTGTTCTATTTCGGCAGCCTTTTCATCATCGAACCGTTGCCTTGCATCTTCCAGTATGCTTCTCAAAGAAGAAGCCTTGAAATAAATCTCTCCCCGTTGATCAATCCTATACTCTCGTAAGAATCCATCTGCAAAGACTTCTTCCTGCCAAAGCCCATCTACATCTTGGTCATAAAAAGCGGCCTTCATTTTAGCAGTTTCATAATCAGCGTCTTTAATTTCCAAAAGCAAGCAGTATCCCTGCTTATCCTGGACTTTCATCAAACCTTCGGGATATTGTCCATCAGAGCCACCATTCATATAGTCGACAACATGAATAATCTTTATGCCCTGACTGTTATGCTCCAATACGGATTGTTTTTCATCTGATAAATTTGCACGATTATGACAATAATCCAGAGCTATCCGTTTGCTTTTTGAGATAAAAGTAAATTCATATCTTCTATCACTATTATCTACATCACAAATCGGAACACGTGATTCTAAATCTTCAGTATGTAAGTTATCATCTAACCAACATTTCAACACAATTTTAGAGTTAAGAGATGTTTTCCCTTCAGTTATAACCGAACAGTTATCAAATTGCTGTCCATCCTTAATTCTAAAGTGCTGTTCCCTAAGGTTTTTATCGCCTGCGACGAGAACAAGATTTGCTCCGCAATTGCACGGACAGAAGAGCTCGTTATTCTGGCTTTTAGTCCGAAGTTCTTTAAGTTTTTCAGGTATATTGATCTGTTTACCATCAATCACCGTAAAAATGGTTTCTATACCAATAAGCTTTCCATTGCATAAAGCAACAGTTCTCAGCGCCATTACTACTATTCCTCCAGATACATTACTCCCTTGCGGTGTTTTTCCTAGCTTTACTTTGATTTCCTAAGTTTCACCAAATAATCAAGCGCCAATTTTTTCATCTCATCGGCCTCCAATAATTCCAGGGTGGTTACAGCAGCATACCTATTCAAATATTTATTGCAACTTCTAACGTAATCTGTAATGCCCTCTTTTTCCCCAATAAGTTCTCTAAATTCTTTGATTGCCAATAAGAGTCCTTTAATACGGTTAAAATTCATTCGATTTATAGTATCAATAACGTCTGTACATATCGTCTGATTCATTAAAAGAATCTCCGTCAACGCATAGTGATTTTTATTTTCCTCGTCATATGTAAGGTATCCATACCACCACAGTCGAGACAATGCATTATCATTTAATAGATCGCTGTTATTCTTTACAAAGAATCTAGTACGGACTGTATTTTCTCTAGGTTCCGTTATCCATCGATCCATGATATACTTTCGGCATTCCGTATTTTCATGACAGAGATATGTCCACATATATTTATTTGATGCCTGCAAGGGAGTCAACGACTTAAACGCTTCATATAAAAGTCTTACGTTATTTAAATCCTCCTTAGATTTCTGTTCATCTGTTTTAACCCCCGGAACATAGTACGGATTAAATGATAGGACATTAACGCTTTTCGATACCCGAAAGTAATCGTCATTTCCAAAATATTGCTTAACCCATTCCTCTCCGCTTTTGTATTTTTCAAGGTTAGTATCGACGTCGCTGAGTAACCTGTCATAAGCTTCTGCAGTAAAATAGCCCAAATACATTAATCGACACCTCCAATCACCTGGGTTTCTCCATTATTCATTTCCTGTTCTAACATATCCTTAAATGACTTAAGTGCATCAAGCGAAATATTGCCCAGCAACTTGTCTGCAATCATTACAGATGATTCAACACAGTTCTCCATATTCATCCCAAACTTACCTACTTTTAGTTCAATGGCGCGGAACCATCTTTTCTCACTATAATCTTCTTCTGATTCTCCGGCATAATGCATTTTAATAACATCGACAGCTTCAACAAGTGCCGGGGTAACAATTATAGACGTAACATACCTTCTGAGTGCACCATTATTATAGTCTTTCAAACTCCAATACATATCATTCAATCTTTCGGAAAGATTAATATTTATCTTGTCTTCAGAAAAATCAACAACAATATCATCAGCCTGTTCATGTCCTCTATTGATTGAAAAAATCGAAACAATCGGCTTTTCCAACTCGCTATCATCTATATAAATTGTCCTGGGCGTACTAACGGCAAGCGGATCCCCTCGTCTATAATTAAATATCATTCCTGTAAAGTATAATTCATTCATTTCAGGACACGAATAGCGAAGCAGTTCCTTATTAGCCACAATCATTCCCGTCAACTCCAACCGCTCTATGACGCTGTATTTTGGAATCTGTATCGTTAGCTCTCTCTTGTCTTGCTCAAAAGAGAATATTCTGCAAAATGAAGCTGCACTGCTTTTCACTTTTACTACCGATTGTATCGTCCCATCCTTTAACAAGTGTTCAAAGCTCAAACAATTCAGCTCATAACGAACAGGAATTTCAATAAATTCTTTGCTAACAATTATATTATCCGCATCAATGTTGAATGCATACGAACATCCTTCGGCGTAATCATCTCGATCAAAAGCTAACACAGGATTCGGAAATTCTCTTTTAGTAATCTGCATCATATTTTATCCTCCCGTAAAGCTAAGCTTAAAGTCATCTTTTCCTTATTGCTGAATCTCACATAAAAAGAAGTTGGAATTTCCTTTTCAACTCTGATAGGACCCGCTTCATTCCCTTTATGAGGAACTTCTTTTCCATCTCTTTTAAAGGATTCAATAAGCAGTTTGTCTACCGTACCATCCTCGCCAATTACCGAACAAGTTATAAATAATCGTTCATAGGTTTCTGCCGGTTTTAACACAATTTTATATAACCCTTCCGCTTCACTTATTTGGAATGCTCGTTGTGCTTGCATGACAGGAACAGTAATGTTTTTCGATCCCATTCCCTTTTTGACACCTTCTGTTCCGTCGTCATCTGGAATAACCGGTTTCGGAACAGGTACAGGTTCGGGATATGGATGTCTTTCATGATTATGCACATCTCCATCCACTTCTTTCCCTTCAGATTTTATTCCTTCTGTGTTCATAGTTCCCGGACGGTCTTTCGCAATTTTCATTTTACCAATTTTAATTTTCGGTCTTAAAACATCATCACCCGAACCACTTCCTCCAAGATCATCCAGATCATCAGGGAGATAATCTCCTACGCCTTCCGCATCTACACTATCCTCTGTTTTTACTTCAAACTGATTTTTCAGAAGAGCCAAAATTTGCTCATCTAAAAGAGCAATACATTTCTTTGCTCTTAAACGTCTTTCTTTAAACTCTTCTCCCGTTATTAGTTTATAATCCCATCGGTTATGCCTCGGTGGTTCAGTGTCCTTCAACAGTGAACTAAGGTCTTTGTCTCGTATAATCAATACAGCCGCATAATGTTGAAAAATTCTACGACTTTTAAGTCCGACCAGCATGCCCGTATTTCTAAAATTTGCAATATTTCTGCCAAAGCTTGAATCTGCCTTGATATATAACTCTGCATCCTTTTCTGTTTCTATATTAAGATCTATCTTCTTGTCAGGATTGGTAAATGCCTTATACAATTGAATTGTTGTATCCATCCCCTTTTCGTTTTCGCAATCCGCCATCAGCTCAGAAAGCCGCTCCGAATCCACCTTAAAGGAAGGATGCCCCTCTACCTCAACAACCAACCTTTTTTCACTAATAGCGACAAAGAAATGCTTTAACACTGCCTTTTTTACATTTTCTTCCCAGTTGTTAGGCTGATTAAATCCGGTAACTATTACGTCCGTTCCGGTTTCATTCCTTAAAAACAAATCTCTTAATTTACAATCATCCTCACTGTATATTGGTTCATAAATATCTTGCTCTTCATCATATTTCTGGTATTTCCCAATTCTCTGTGCCTGTCGATTATTCTCATCATAGAGTGTTGCAAGTTTAGCAACACCTGTAAACGCTTTTTCCCCATCAATAGCATATGTGTTGTAAAAAACAAGACTTAATCCAGAGCAAGCAAACGGCGCATTTTTCCCGATTCCGTACGATCCCCCACTGGTTTCTGTCTTTCCTGCGGATACACCATCAGAATTTGTAAGTGCTTCCCAAGGATCATTGTTTCTTCTGGTACGGCTTCCACATAGTCCTTTAGTATTATAGTCGCTGGCTACAAAAACAGGTATTTCATCTTTAGCTATAACAACGTCAGCTTCTTTTAGAAATCTCAACAATTTATTATCAGCATCTTCTCCCCAAAAGCGCCTACATCCTTTTAAACACGCTTCATATTGAGCAAAAACGGGATAATCCTTTTTCTTTATTGCTTTCATCTTAAAAACAACTTTCACAGGATCATCACAGCCTGGTTTAGATGCATCCAGTGCGTTTTGTATTGTCTCACGCACTAAATTATCAAACAATTCCTCTCCTTTAAACACCTCAATATCATTGTTTGTATAAGCCTGTTTATATCCACCCTCATTTTTGGGGAACTTTATGCCTACCTTCATCATACCTTCCTCCTCAATCAAGTTTAAACTTTTCATCCTTGCTTTCTATTCCCATAAACTTGTTTTTTGTATTCTTCAACTCTTTTTCCAGCACATTAAATATTTTTTTTACATCCTCATCAGAATACTCATAATTTGTTTTTGATGAACAATTTCCCAAAAGCCTAATCATTTCAAGTATTTTGTTTGTACGTGCTTCAGCAATACGAACAAATCGTTCTCTTTTCGTTTCCATACAACCTCCTTAAGTAATGCCAAACAATACACTAAGCTTACAATATTCCGATTGCAGTTAAATGTCAATAATATTTTTATAATGTTTTACAAATCTGTAGTATATATGCAAAATATTTTTCGTATATATAAGATTTTCTCAAAAAAGATATGTTGGCATTATGCGCCATAAATTTTTCTATATATTTTCACATCATTCGTAATATATGCAAAAAATATTCTTGGAATATATAAAAAGGGAAGTGTTCACACTTCCCTTTTATTCTTTGTTTCCAATATATGCTTGGATCTTGCTCATACACACCAATTATCCACATTTATCAACATAATGAGTTTACAGCATAGTAAAAAACATATTCTCATTTTATTCTCACTTGAAAATTCAGTTTAAAGAAGTATTCACCGTTTTCCTCATACACTTCTCCATAAGCTCCGTGCTTCTGATCCGTTGATGGAAAGTCCAAGTAACAGTGGGTGTACAAGAAGTTCTTAAACGCTTCCGATTCAAGCGCATAATTCGCGACAACTTCCCCTGTATCTTTTATTGTAATATAGCCTCCCTTAACAGTGCTTTTACCATCCCACAATGTACTTGCAGTCATTCCGCAATACGCAGAGTACAGGAACATCTTCATCATGTACGGATATTTCACTTCCGGTCTGGTCAAACCACAAGGATTCTCGTCAATTACGCGTTTCATAACAGAGACTATGTCCGTTTCCTGCTGTCTTTCCATAAAGTGATTGCGCAACAATGTGTCTATTACGTTAGGCAAATTAGAGTTTATCAGTTCCAGATTCTCCCTGAAAGCTTCACACCCTGCTCTGGATGCAACTTCAAATCCAATAAAGTCCAAAGTGCTTCCGTTTTCTCTGATTGCATTGCATCTATCAGCCACGGCGGCATGTCCTTTACTGTCGAGCATAGCGTTGATACGATTCATCAATTCATCATTCATGTTTGATACTTTGTATTTCGCCGCGGATGCTCTGGCACAATTAAACAATGTCGGGTTTTCACCAAACTCGCATTTGATTGAAAAGCCTATGTTTTCTCTGACGATCGAGCTTCGAGGGTCACGGGTATCCAAAAAGATATCGCTCTTTTCAACGCTTTTAGCCTTCATGTGTTGTATTTCTGCCTGCCCAAGGAATTCCTTCACTTCATCAGAAACACTAAAAGATCTGCCTATCCCGGTAATAATATCATCTTTTAAAAGCTCTGCTATCCTCTTAAATCTGTCAGCATTTATAACCGTAGCCGGCACATCATTAACAGAGATTTCAATATCATTGCCATCTTTAACGCGATATGATACTACTCTGTCTTCAGTCTCTTTGCGTAAAATTCTTAAGACATCCAACCACTCTTTAAGGTTCGGATTCCCATCTTCGTCAGCAATATACAGTTTTTTATAACCGAGCAGCCTTAACGCTGCATACGGTTCACCCCATTCTCCTCTGTTCAAATCTACTCCTCCAATACCTTACGAATTTCTTTTGCTATGGCTTCTATTACATTTACAGTTACCGAATTTCCAAACTGCTTATACAAGTGTGTGTCAGACAACACCAATTTATAATCATCCGGAAAGCCTTGTAATCTCGCCCATTCTCTGGGAGTCATCTTTCTGATATCCTCTTTGTTGATTTCTCCTTTGATATGTGTAACCGGTTCCATTGAATGTGCTCTGTGATCCACAATCAGATTTCTTTCACGGCCCATTCCTCCGCATACTATGGTTCCCGCAATACCGTCAAGATCACGGATTTCATATCCGAACCCGTGTCCGGCTGCCTCATGCCTTGCCCTATGTTTTCTCAATGTATCAACATAAACATCTGAAAGATAATACTTCGGAGAAATAGGTCCTTCTTCCATAATATCCTTTATGCAGACTTTCTTTTTACTTCCTTCAGGAAAATTGAATTCCTTTGGAGCAATATCATTCCTAAAACAAACCAGATAGATTCTTTCTCGGTTTTGAGGAACACCAAAATCCTTGGAGTTAAGCACCTTTGTAAATACTGTATATCCTATTTGCTCAAATGCCTCTTTTATAACTTTAAAGGTTCTTCCTTTGTCATGAATGGTCAAGCCCTTTACATTTTCGCAAAATATTACCTTAGGCTTATGATGATCACATATGCGCACTACATCAAGAAACAAAGTTCCTCTGCACCTTCCGTGATAATCGTCTTCAAATCCACCGTGTTTCCCCGCCATCGAAAACGCCTGGCAAGGAAATCCTGCAAGGCAAATATCAAACTCTGGGATATCCTCTTCTTTAATCTTTGTGATATCACCAGCTATATCAAACTCATCATCAAAGTTAGCCTTGTACGTCTTCTGAGCAGGTTCATCCCATTCGGAAGCAAATACAGTTTTTATATTCTTTCCAAAAGCTCTGTCAAAGCCCAATCTTATACCACCGATTCCCGCAAACAAATCTATTGACCTATACATTTTTTCGCTCCTTAATTGCGTCCTCTATCCTATCCGCACATTCCGTAGTTTTTTTCTTGATCTCATTTCCCCAAAATCGCAATACGATCCATCCGTCACTCTCAAGTTTTTGGGTAACTTCTTTGTCCCGCTCCATATTACGTTCAATCTTTGGAATCCAGAATTCCTGATGTGATTTAAAATCTGCTTTCCTGTGTTCCCAATCATACCCGTGCCAGAATTCGCTGTCGCAAAAGACAGCAATTTTTAAACCTATAAAAGTGATATCTGGATTCCCATAAATCTTGCGCACATTTTTTCTGTATCTTATGCCTCTGTTCCACAGTTCTTTTCTAAGCAGAAGCTCTATCTGTGAGTCTTTACTTTTGACCTGTTGCATATTATAACTGATCTGTTCTTGAGTCTTCTTCATTTTGCCGGTCACCTAGTTTAAACTCGCCACATCGCCAAGATCGCATTTTAAATATTTACAAATTTTGACCAACACATTTAATGAAACTGTTTCTCCCTTGCCCAACTTAGCAATGGTTGCGGAACTCAAATTAAGATCTTTCTCAAGATCCCTCCGCTGAAGATTCTTTTCTGCAAGCTTTTTCCATAATCCTTCATAAGAAATAACCATCTGGCATCATTCCTTTTCTTTCACGATGAATAACAACATAAACACCAATAAGTATAGCATATTGAGTTTTTTTATAAAAGGGTGAATCTTTAGAATCCTAAAGCAAATTTTAATTGGTCATACCTTCAAAGAACACAAAGCAATAGAGCCATCTTCAGCATTTAGGATATTTTATACACAAACCACAATAAACTCAAACCGAACAACAAAATCGCCCCGACGACCATCTCTTATATGATCGTCGGGGCATTTTTTCCCTTGTTCCCTATTCTCTTTTATCTTCCCTTCCTTGCCACCTTTATGGGCTTATCGTGCTTTTCCTCGTGTTTCTCCTGTTTCACGGGAATGTAGCCTATTGCTCTTTCTTCCTCGTCCTTCCCATGGAAGGGGAGTTCTTCGTCGGGAGCTTCGATCCAGTCGGGCACGGAGTTATCTGCGGACCTGTCGTGACTCTGGGGAGTTCTGGTTTCGTCCTTTGCTTTCTTGTACTCCGCAAAGACAATGTCGTGGAGCTTTTCTCTGGCTTCCTTGGTTACGGGATAGCAGATGTCCTTATACTCTGCGTTACCATACTCGTCAGTCTTCTTGGTCTTGTAGGAAGGCATGGCGACGAAGGGACCGTTTTTGCCTTCCATTATGGACACGTTGTTGATCACAAAGGCGTTGTCCAGGTAGATCTTGGCGTAGGCAAGGGATTTTGCGTTTTCTTTTCTTACGGGATAGACCTTGGCTTCCATCTTGAGGCTTTCATCTGCGCTCCTAAGGTCACTTATCTCCTTTGTGGCAGATTGGCCGGATGCAAGGGATTCCTTGTAGGCATCAACCAGACTTCCGTAAAGAGCCTCTCTGAAATCCTTGGTTATGGGGTTACAAATGTCCTTATAGACGGCGTTGCCGTTATCATCCAATTCACCGGACTTGTACCTGGGCATGCTCACAAACATGCCACCGTTGGCATTTTCTATGAGAGAGATGTTTGTAACCTTCATCTCTCCACCGAAGGTAACATCGGCGTATGCCTTTACTTTGCTGTTTTCTGCGTTCTTAAGTGCGTTTACTCTTACTGTAAAATTCATGTTTTCGTTCTCCTTTTTACTTTATCAATTGCTGCATTTCCTTAAGCAGCTTCATCCTTTTTTCGTTGAACCCGTACTTCTCCACCATTTCTTCGGCAGTGTGGATGTAGGCTTCAACAAGTTTTACCGTTCTTTCGACTTCGTACTTTTCCTTTTCTCCCGTGGGCTGCCCGTCCTTGTCAAGGATGTCCCGCTCCAGTTCTACGGTGTAGGTGTAATCCCAGGCAGCGTACTGTACCATGTCTTCGAACACCTTTCTGAGTTCCTTCTTTCGTCTCTCCGTCATTTCCGATGCGGTGTCGTCTATGCCATTTTTCACCATGTAGATGATGAGAACGTCATTAAGGTTCTTTTCAATGTCCTCGATCTCATCGTAGGTTTCCGTGGCGTACCCTTCACTGTCCATCTCATTAACGCCCAAGAAGACCGTGGCATAGTAGCCTTCATTGTCCTCCAGTTTCTCCCGGATCCCGTCTTCTACTGTCTTAAAATATCCTTCCGTAACCTCCTGAACCGTTTCCGTATGAGTTAGCTTCGGAAGGAAGATGCTAAACGGCGAATTATAGAGAAACAAAAGGATCACAATGAAAGGCGCCACCATGATCATCATGACGGAGCCCAACAAAATGATGCCTTTAAGCACCCATTTTCCTACCGCTTTGATTACTCTGAAAATATTCCGGGCAATCAGGCTTCCCATGGTCTTAAAGAGATTTCCTTCGAAGTTTGTTCCTCGGTCGCCGCCGGGATCTGCCATTTCCGTACGGAAAAATGAGAATACCCGACTTCGGTTTCCCATCTTGAAAAACCTTCTGTCTATCTTCTCACCTTCAAGGTCTCCCGCAAGTTTTCCCACTGCGAGTCCTGCCAGCGTTCCTGCGGGGCCTGCAAGGCTTCCTGCTGTAGCTCCGGCGATGGTTGCAGCTGTGCCCACCGCTACCTGTGCCGTGACTTTTGCGGATTGTTTTGCGGTTTCCTTTGCCACCTTCTTTCCGGTCTGTTTGGGCACTTCCTTTGTTACCTTCTTTATCACCGCATCCCGGACTTTCTTTTTTATCTTTTTCTTTTGTGCATCCGTCACCTTCTGCACTGTCTCCGTTGCGGGGCGGAACAATGTTTCCGCTACCCGCATCGAATCCTTTAACTCTTCTCCACCC
>JAEEGL014480243.1_pt1 | contig 10199 bp, 3 predicted proteins | sample 9134231 | NCBI WGS metagenome assembly JAEEGL01 (sample SAMN16246548, study PRJNA631951) | gut metagenome | biome: gut microbiome; feature: rumen; material: fiber-attached | host: Bos | place: Iran: Karaj | collected 2018-10 | reverse complement strand
GTGACAGAGGACGAAACAGGGGCAATTTGGGTTGGAACTTTTAAGGACGGTGCTTTCCGGTTTCACGATTCCAACCGTTATGAACAGTATTGCAAGGAGAACGGAAAACTGCCAGTCAATAATGCTTGGTACGTGCTCAGTGACCAGAAGGGAAAAGTGTGGTGTGCTTCCTCTGTCAATAAATTAATGCGGATAAACATCAGAGATGGCCATTATGATGTGGTGAAAGACAAGAACGGCAGTGATATCCTTGGCAACGGACTCTGTCTGGACGGTAAGGGCAATATGCTGGTCGCCTCTACTTATGGCCTTGTGATATGCGCCCTGGACAATAGCACAGTAGAACGCCTCACAAGCAACCGCTCTGGTAGCCAGCAAATGACAGAGAAAATGCTGTTGAAAGTGGCATACGACAAGCAACGCGATTTGGCACTGATGATTCATCGTTTTGGCATTACAATTTTCGACACTCGTCACGACCGAATTTATGAAGCCGGTGGCATCAACGAGGGCCTTAAACTCTTTGCCCGCAGCATCGTGGAGGACCGCCAAGGCAAATTCTGGCTGAGTACGGCTTCAGGCATCAGTTGGATTCACATCAAGAACAATGCTGACGGCACATTGGGATGGGACATCCGAAACTTCACAGAGCATGATGGTCTTCGGACACAATTTTACAATGCCTCTTCCGCAATGGTTCCATCCACGGGAGAGTTGCTTTTTTGCGGTGATGACGGTTATACGGTAGTGGCTCCAGATGAAAGTGAGAATTGGCAGTCCAGTGCTTATACTCCAGTCATCACCGATGTGCTGGTGGGTGAACGTAGCCTTCCCTTTGTCAATGGTACCGTCGATTTGGAATCGGATGACAATTCCGTGAGAATAGAATTTTTTCCAGGTGATTTGAATCGTGCTGGTGGCATCCAGTTCGCTTACCAAATAAAAGGCGTGACCTCTGGCTGGAATTACACCAACGAGAACCATATCACGCTTGTCGGCCTCCATCCTGGTGACTACCAGCTTCAGCTGAGCGTGAGCGACGGCGGTGATGCCCAGTCAGCGGAGTGCACGCTAAACATCCATGTACAAGCGCCATTCTATCTCTCCACTTTTGCCTGTCTATTGTATGCTCTTCTGCTTTTGTGCGCTGTCTGTTTAATTTGGAGGCGAATCCGCCAAGAACAGAAACGGAAACTGCATGCCCAGAAAGAACTGCTTGAACGTCAGAAAATCGTTCAAATCACGGATATGAAACTACAGTTCTTCACAAATATCAGTCATGACCTCAGAACACCGCTCACTCTCATCATGTCTCCAATCGATGTCATTGTGAAGAAACTGGAGAATGGCACTCATCCATCAGAATTGCTTCCTCAACTGAAGAATGTGAGGAAAAACGCCCAGCTGCTCTACAATCAAGTAGGTTCGCTTCTTGACTTCAGACGTCTTGACGCAGGTACGGAGACATTGCAGGCGTCCGTCAACGACATCTCCACCCAAATCAAGGGTATCTGCTTGTCGTTTGAGGATTATGCAGAGGAGCGGGAAATCACGCTTACTTACACAGGGAATGCGGAATCGTTCATGATGCGCTATGACAAAGTTAAGATAAGTAAGATAGTTTATAACCTACTTTCCAATGCCTTTAAATATACGGAGGCCGGTGGCAAGATAACTGTTCGTCTTCAGTGTTTTCCCGAACATGTTGAAATATCGGTGGCAGATACAGGCATTTGCATTCCCGACTGCGAAAAGGAGAAAATATTCCACCGTTTTTATCAAGTGTCGTCGGACGACTGTACTCAGACCGGTAGTGGCATCGGCTTGCATATCGTAAATGAATACGTCATGATGCACAACGGCACGGTAAGTGTTCGTGACAACAAGCCTATGGGCAGTGTTTTCATCGTGAACCTTCCTGTTGACAATCTCAGTCATGAAGATTCATCATCTTCGGTTCCGGTTTCTGATGCTGAATTGGATTTCCCCCATGTCAGAAAGACCGTGTTGGTGGTCGATGATAATCGGGATATCGTTGAATTCATCAAGTATAGTTTGCAGGAGGACTATGAGGTGATGACAGCCGAGCATGGTGAAATGGCACTGTCCATAATGTCGGAAAAAACGGTTGATTTAGTTGTCAGCGACGTGATGATGCCGGGAATTGACGGATTTGAGCTATGCAAAAGAATCAAGAGTGATATCAACACCTCTCATATCCCCGTGATTCTTCTTACTGCCCGCACCACAGAGGAAAGCATGCTGGAAGGTCTTCAACTCGGTGCCGACGACTATATCGCCAAGCCTTTCAACATGGACTTGCTGGCTCTGAGGATCAAGAAATTCATGGAGTGGTCGGAGAAGACCCATCAGGAATTCCGTACAAAGGTGGATGTCAATCCAAGTGAGATCACCATAACTCCTCTTGACGAGCAGTTTATCCAGAATGCCATCAAAATCGTTGAGGAAAAAATGACAGACACCGATTTCTCCGTTGTGGTTCTTGCCCAAGAGTTGTGTATGTCAAGGTCCAATCTGTATAAAAAACTAATGGCAATCACCGGTCTTGGTCCTGTGGAATTCATCAGAACAATACGAGTGAAGCGTGGGCGTTATTTGCTGGAAAATTCCCAAATGCAAATTACCGAGATTGCTTATGCGGTTGGATATAATTCCCTGAAGAGCTTCTCCATGAATTTCAAGGCAGAGTATGGGGTTACGCCTAGTGAATTTGTCAAAAGTAGAAAATGATAATTGTAGGAAAAAACTGGCAATTTGGCCATTTCTTCCTATATGTGAAACATTTGTTCTTATCTATGTGCTTGGATTCCACTAAATTTGCAATAGAAATTGAATCACTTTTTTATTATTAACAACTAATCAAACACTGATTTATGAGAACTATTGCAAGAACACTGATTACAGGCATGATGATGTGCGTCGTCTGCCTGAAAGTTTTGGCAGCAGGTTTAACCAAGCCAGTGCCCGAAAACTGCAACATTGAGAATGGACAGCGTTTCTACATTTATAATGTGAAGGCTGGACAGTTTATGAATGCCGATGGCATCACTTTGACCTTTAATAATGAAGGAAATCCCATCTTGTTTGAGTCAGCTTCAAATGGCGACTGGAAAATGCAGGGTGTGAAAGGTTATCTCTATGCCGACTGGGAGAATGTGGGCTGTGAGGGAGGTTCCAGTGACACCAACACAGCATGGTGCGTAGAGAAGCAGCCCTCAGGCGCATATTATATCCGTCCGTCAAAGTCTGATCCAGACTATCTCTGGGAGAACAATCCCGACACTTGGACCGGTATCTCCACAGAGACAGGACTTGCTCATCCCGTATTGAAATCTGGTGAAGGATATATTGACTGGTATATCGTGAGCCTGGACAAGTATGAACTTTTCGTGAGCCAGCGTACGCTTTTCAATGCCATAACAGAACTGGAGAGCTACGGAGTGGATGTGGCAGCCTATGTGGACATCTACAATTCCGCAACCTTGAAGGATGATTATGACATCGCCTACAATAATCTTCTTGACGTATTGAGGGAAAATCGAATTAAGAATGCGTCAGAGGAGAACCCCGTGGATGTGACTTCCCTGTATCTGAGAAACGCTGACCTCACAGAGAATTGGGTCAGCGATGGGCACGACGTACCAGGTTGGGAGATGACCCCTTCTTCATTCCTTGGTATGGGCGAATTTGATAATGACGGATTCTATGAAGACAACAAGACCTTGGGCAGTTGGTCGCCTGGCGCGTTCTCGGACAGCCGTTTCTGCCAAAACCTGACTGAACTGAATAACGGCAAATACCGTTTCAGTAATTATGGTCTATGGATTCGCCATTTAGGTGAAGAGGGAGACCCTCTTAGGGGAGCATACATATATGCGAAAATCGGAGACAAGGTTTTCAAGGAACCTCTTGTTGACTCAGGATGGTACCGAGGCTACTCTTCAGTTGTGTTTGAGTGCAGAAGTGGTGAAGCTGAAGTCGGTATCATGTTTGAGAACACAAACGTCGGACAGTGCATTATTCTCGATTTCAAACTAGAGTATCTGGGCGACCAGTCAGTGGACGAGCGCCTGAAAGACTTGACAGAAAAGTCACAGAGCCTTATAGATGAGGGCACGACAGGGAAAGACGTTACAGAACAACTCAAGATTGATATCAATCAGGCAAAAGAGCTGCTCGCCAGCGGTGACAATGATGCCAAGGAATCCCTTTACGACCAGTTCCAACAGCACTATGATGAGGCCTTGGACAATCAGCTGGACTATGCTGCTTTGGAAGATCTTTGTGCCCAAGCCAACACCATAATGAACAAGGGTGATTCTGATGCAATCATGGCGTTGAATGACTATCTGCTCGAAAATGAAATCCAAGATAAAATGATTGGCTACTTATTTACAAAGGACGAAATCAAGGAAGTGCTGAAAACCATCGCAGAGCTTAACACCAAGGCTGACAACTCCGTCATCGAATCTGGCATGGATGTGACTTATATGTTGCAAAACGGCGGTTTCACAGAGCAGGGCGGTTGGAATGCCACGCTTGGAGACTACAGCATCAATACTGATAGCCATATTTTGGAGAAGTGGTGGGGCGACTGGTCAGCCGAGCAGACTTTGACAGACATTCCGAATGGCACTTACCGCCTGGAGGTTCAGGGCTTCCAATTCTGTCATTGGGACTGGTCAGGTGCAAATGATGACTGGAATGCCGGTGACGGAACAGCGACTTACAAAGTATCCTCCAAACTTCGACTTAATGACAGTGAGACATTAATTCACAATGTTTTCGCTTGCGGCCCGACAGATATAGAAGAAGGGTATCAAGGTTCTTACTATTATGTGCCAGATAATGCAAGTGTTGCGATGAAATTCTTTGAGCTCGGGCTCTATGACAATAAAGTGGAGACAAACGTCACCGACAACACCTTGAAGGTGGTGTTCGACTGTTCGAGCTCGGGATTTTGGAACTGTTTCTATAATGTACGTCTCACTTACATCGGTGCTGATGTTAAGGAGGCAATGGACAACTTAAAATCCAATATGTCCATCGCTGAAGAACATATGTCTCACAAGATGGATGGCGAGACACTGAAGACCATGCAGGAAGCAAATGCGGCAGGCCAGGAATTAGTGGACAATAAGAGCAAGGATTTTAATAAAATCAACGAGGCCTCAACCAATATAGCAGCAAATTTTGCAAAAGCCGAAGAAAGTGTGAGGGCATACGAGAGACTGCATGTGGCATTGGAAAGGGCCAGTGAAGTTCTGAAAGACAAAAATGCCTCTGCTTCGGAAGCTGGCGAGAGTTTGCAGACCTTATATACCACTGCCAATTCGGATTATCAGTCAGCATACCCATCTATGACATTAGATGAGGCGTATGCCACAGCAGAGGAGTTGGAGCGGCTGACAGCCAATGCCTGGGCGGAAGGTGGCGTAGCACAAGACACAGATATCACCCATTTCCTTGTCAACCCCAGTTTTGAGATTCTCATCGGTCAAGATTTGTTTGTCAGCAGTGGAGCCCACACAGTTCCTTATGGCTGGCATATAAACGTTGCGGGAACGGAATGTGAGACAGCAGAGGAAATCGCAAATGCCGGAATCAATAGTTTCACAGCCATAGAAAAGAACAACTACACAACTGATGGTGACTATTCTTACTGCCTGCTTTCGGCTCCGATGCCTGACACATATCTTTATCAGACCATCAAAGGTCTTCCTGCCGGAACTTATAAAGTTAGTGCCGATATGAATGTCACCAACGAAGGCGGTGCATCCCATTTGACGGGACAACGTCTGCTGGTCAACGGTAATTCCGCTTATTATGGCAAGGCAGAGAATTATAATGAAGTAGAACTGGGTAATTTGCATCCTGATGAGAAATCCCGTATCTTTGCCGGCAACGACGAGGTGGATTCATCATCCACTGGTGAGTCTGGTGACATGGGCAATATGTCAACCATAGAGCTTGAGGTGACCATAGCAGAAGGCGAGGAACTCGTCATCGGCGTGAGAACAGACAACAATAAGAGTGCGATGAACTGCAATTATGATGGACTTTCGTGGGACTGCTGCGGACGGTTGAAAGTCGATAATTTCCGCCTTTATTGCATCAGTACTATATCATCAGATATAAATGCGATATCGACCGATACAGTTGCTGATACTCCGGCTTACAATCTGATGGGCATCAGGGTGAATCCAGCAACAGTACGCGGCATTTACATCCATAATGGTAAAAAATATATGAAATGACAAACAATAAAAATGTAATCTGTGCTTCTTTATTACTTGTGCTGAGCATGATTTGCTCAGCACAAGTATCACCAAAGCTGAGGACTGGATATGCCAATCCTTTGGTGGACCATCTGTTCATCGCTGATCCTACAGCCGTGGAGTATGAGGAACGGCTCTATGTCTATGGTACAAACGACAGCGAACAATATGACTCGGCAGATAAGAATGGTTATGAGAAAATCAAGAGTATCGCTATCCTCTCAACCGACGATATGGCGAACTGGACTTATCATGGAACCATCCCAGTGGGAAAAATTGCTCCTTGGATTATAAATTCCTGGGCTCCCTCTGTTGTGTCCCGGAAAGAGGAAGATGGCAAGACCCATTTCTATCTCTATTTCTCCAACAGTGGGTACGGAACAGGGGTTCTTACCGCTGTGTCACCGATAGGTCCATGGACTTCTCCACTCGGAAGGAGTCTCGTTGACGCAAAGACACCGGGATTGGGCGACTGTGACGTTCCGTTCGATCCGGGAGCGGTAATCGATGACAATGGTGTGGGTTGGATTGCCTTCGGCGGTTCCAAGGGACGTATTGCCCGCTTGGGCAAAGACATGATTTCATTTGACAGCGGCTTCATCAATCCGCGTCCTCAACACCATTTCGAGGCGAATGAGATGAATTATATAGGTGGGAAGTATGTATATACCTACAATCTCGACTGGCAGGACCACTCCGACTGGAAATTGTCTGACGAGATTCCTTCTATTTGTTGTATGTCGTACATGACCAGCGAGACACCGCTTGACTCCATGTCGTGGAAATATGGAAATAACTACCTGAAGAACGCAGGTGAGTTTCCCGGGTTCACTCATACCAACAACCATACCCATCTTCATAAATATCAAGGAAAATGGTATGTGCTCTACCACACAGAGATGCTGCAAGACGACATGGGACTGCCCGATGGCGGTTTCAGAAGCGTGCAGGTGGCAGAAATCAATGTGGATGAACAAAACGCTCACATCTATCCCGCCACTGTAGACAAACTCGGTGTACCACAGATTCATCCGCTGAATCCATATCTTTTGCAACAGGCAGAGACAACAGCAGCAACCGAAGGAATTCAGTTTGTTGAAGGTGAAACTCTCGGTAATATGGTGGCAACATGTGGAAAGGCATTCAAGAAACTTCCGATGCCGTCCAAGAGCATCATTCTTGTCCGAAAGGTGGATTTCGGAAAAGGCAGCAAGAAAATAAAAGCGCGCTTAAGTGGATTCGGCAAGATTGAGGTGAGATTGGACAACATGGACGCAAGATTGTCTGCTCAACTGAACGTTAAAACTGAGAAATGGAAAACTTTGGAAGCCAGATGCCGTTTGGCTGGTGTTCATGACCTTTATTTCACGCTCAGCGGTGATGTGCGTTTTGACAGTTGGCAGTTTGAGTGAAAAAAAACTAGTGAGACATACTTTTTTCAAGTTCTCTATCGTTTCTATATATATATTAATGAAAACACTATGGATAGAAAGAATATCTTTGGAAAAGGCTATATGACATTGTTATTGTCAGTTTGTGTGGCATGGGCATCTGCCCAGAACCGGAAATGACAGAAATGACCGTGCCATTGAGAGGCATCTATGGTATGACTGGCAAACAGCCAGTCTATTTCCTCTTCACATCAGATACGAAAGAAAAGTCAATATGTGATTTCTATGATTTTATGTTTAAATAAACGCAAACTGCAATGAGACGATATCCGACATACATACTGCTTACACTGGTGTTCATGGTTTTTTCCACATTGCAGGCCAGGAAAAGGCAGGACCTAAAACCGAGATTGGTAGTGATGACTGATATATGTCCGGCTGATTTGGAACCCGATGACACGGAGTCTGCCATCCGTCTGCTTGCCTATGCGGACCGTTTTGAAATTGAAGCTATCATTCCTTCCATAGGATGGAACTGCGACCCTTATCCTCCGGAATGGGTGAAATATATTGAGTATGTGATAGACGCATACGGGAAGGATGTGCAAAACTTGATGAAACGTTCACGCCAGACCTCGTTTCGTCCCTTGGAACAGGAACAGACAAAGGCTCAGCCTATTGGTTACTGGCCGAGTGCCGACTATTTGCGGAGTCGTGTGGCTTTAGGCAGCCCGAAAGCGGGCATTGGGGTGATAGGCGAAGGCAATGACACGCCAGGCAGCCGAAAAATCATCGAACTGCTGGATGAGGCAGATGAACGTCCGATTTATTTCTGTGCGTGGGGCGGAGCGAATACACTGGCTCAGGCCATATGGCGGATTCAACATGATAGGAGTCCGGCAGAACTGAAACGGGCGATGCATAAAATGCGTCTTTACACCATCACCGACCAGGACATGAAGTGGGCGATGCGAAAACAACGAGATTACAGTTCTCACATGTGGTTGCGAAAAGAGTTTTCCAACGACTTGATGCTGATATGGGATGAGTCAGCATGGTTGAACCACAACGACTTGGGCAACAAGAACTGGGACCGTCATGCACGACTGATTCAGGGACATGGAGAAATGGGAAAAATCTATCCGAAGAACAAATACGGTGTGGAAGGCGACACCCCCAGTTTCTTTCATTGTATGCCCAATGGTCTGAACGACCCGGACGACCCTACTCAAGTGGGGTGGGGAGGCTATCATCAGTTCGGTCTGTCGCCCGACAGCTTAACTTGTTCTTGGACGAACTGGCAACAGCCGGTGAAGGATTATTCCAACCAGTATGAAGTTCGCTTCTATCCTGATGAGTTCAACGACTTTGCTGCAAGAATGCAGTGGGCTGCTGAAGGCAAGGGGACAACAAATCCTGTTGTCGTCGTCAATGGAAAGCGGGGCCTTTCACCGATACGGATAAAAGCGAATGCTGGTCAGACCATCAAGCTGAATGCCAGTAAAAGTTACGACCCTGAAGGTGAGCCTCTACGATTTTTATGGTGGGAGCAACTGCCAGTGGGCAAGTCAACAGGAGTTTTAACAAGTGTGTCGTCCACTCAATCCCCTGTTTTAACAGTGGTTACCCCACCATCATACAAAGGCCGGAAGATACATCTTGTTTGTGAGGTCCACGATGACAGCCCCTTTCAATTGGTGTCCTACCGACGTGTCATTATCGATGTGACAGAGTGATAAATCTAAGTGTCAAAATCAATGGTTTGTTGGTTTTGACACTTTTTTTTATAAGAAATGACACATTGGGTGAGTTCAAGCTGATATGTGATTTTTGCTTGAAAACAATTGAAACGCAACGGAAAGCTGGTGTTGTCTTTTATGCTTATTTTTGCAAAAAATAATCAAAAATAGACAACAATATGAAGAAAATCACTTTTTGCTTGCTGTTGATGTGTGTGACCACTATGGGACATGCACTGGAGAATATAAAAGTGGGCAACACCACCCGTACGATGATATCCTATGCACCGAAGGGGCTGCCGAGTCAGCCCGCGCTGATGATTGCCTGTCACGGAGCAAATCAGGATGCGCCTTATTTGCAGGGGTTGGCTAAGTGGGAGAGCGTGGCTGACACTGCCAAGTTCGTGGTGGTCTATGCCAACGGAGTGAACAAATACTGGGACTTGTCGGGCACAAGCGACCTTCAGTTCATGGAGACCATCATCGACACGATGTACTCCCGTTATCACATCAACAAGAACCGTGTCTATCTGACCGGCTTCTCGATGGGAGGAATGTTTACCTACTATGCGGCCAACAAAATGGCTGATAAAATCGCTGCTTTTGCTCCTGTGAGTGGTTATCCTATGGGTGGACCGAACGCTTATGCGAGTCGTCCGGTACCTATTCTGCATACCCATGGAACTGCTGATGATTTGTGCTCTTACAGTCCTGTTCAGTCGCATATTGATGCCTGGGTGAGATTCAACGGATGTAACACTACGCCGGAG
>JAEEGL012639041.1_pt1 | contig 10199 bp, 7 predicted proteins | sample 9134231 | NCBI WGS metagenome assembly JAEEGL01 (sample SAMN16246548, study PRJNA631951) | gut metagenome | biome: gut microbiome; feature: rumen; material: fiber-attached | host: Bos | place: Iran: Karaj | collected 2018-10 | reverse complement strand
TCTGTCTATCTGCCAACCTGCATAACTGAAATTCTTCCTGAATTTCGATACTTCAGCCACTAGCAACACAACCATATCATTCACGACAATCATGTAGGGAGATTGCTCCCTTCTCGTTCCAAAGACTCCAGAGTCACCCTTTTGAAGTCCTTTTACTCGCCATAAGATGTAGCCAAAGTCCCCCAAATCACTATTGCCCTTTTCAATATTCTCCAGTGTTGTCACGTTTTCATTCAGTATTCTCCTCATCTCAAACTCGTCCTCACCCTTCAGAAAGATAGACATCCTTCCTACACACATCCTCCAGAACACGGACAACCAGAACAAGTATGCCACTCTCGAATTTACCTCTTCATGCTTCCATTCCGCATAATATGTTGCATAGTATGTCTCAAGTATTTCAAATCTGTTTTCACAAGTCTTACAGAAAAGATGGTCACAAACCAGATTATTCACATTCTCTTCCAGTTCCTCATCAGTAAGATCACCCCCATGATCAGCATTGATGGCATCTGGTGACACCTCGGGTCCATAATAGACCATCCTCTCACTCGTATTGAGATGATCCCGCATAGATATTTCCCTGTTTCGACGACCTTTCCCGTCAAACGAGAACATCCCATGTATCATAAAGTTCGGCGCAAGATGACTTCCAGTTTTGTCAGCCTCAGCTTCCCTGCACAAAGCACATCTATTATCACATCTATCTATCTGCAGCCCCATCTCCTTTATACTCCCTATACAACATCTCATACTTCAGCGACGAATAATCCAGATACATTTCATACTCCTTTATCCCCTTCTCCTTCGCCAACTCATGCAGTTTCTTCTTATCATCGCCACTCATATGACGCCCATAATAAATAGCGACTGGCTTATAATGAATAGCCGAAGCCTTCTCATCAGTAATATCTCGGGGAGTCAAGTCTATCATTCGCCACTCTTTTTCATACGCCCATATATCAGACTTCCATAGCGCATTCTTAATCGATGCCGACATATCCGGCATCTTAGCCTGTATCCCCAAGATTCTAAGAAACGCCCATGCGATATAATCAGAGATGTCAAACCTCTCCTCACTATATACAACAGGAAACAGCCCCACATTCTTAATTGGCAGCTCCAATGTCGGTCTGAAATCGTATTCCAGTGCAAAACCTTTATGAGAATTGGCATAATGGCTCCACATCAGGACACTATCGATACTTTCACTAAAACACGCAATCGTCGAAAACCTTTTACTCGTCTCCGAAAGAATCGGGAAATACGTTTCTATCATGGATATCATCCTTTTCCTAGTTTCTTCTATCTTTTCCTCAAAGTCATTGATATCCTCTGTCGAAGATAACGCCACCTTCAATGCATCAATCATTTCTTTTGGAAGAATATGCTTAACCTCATTAAGCAAATCCCACCCTTGAGCAAACCAAGTCTTCATTTGACCAAGCGTCTCTGTATTCATCACTGTATTCACCCATTTCTCTATTCCTTCCAAGTCATACCTCACCAAAGTATCATACGGATCATTAAACTTATCCGCCGTCACCGCATATATGATGTCATTCTTAAAAGCATCCACTGACCTAACATCAATTTCTCTAAATCGGAACAGACTCTTTGGTACCATCTCCCTTACCACCTCCGATACAGGGCGAGTCAATGTTTGAATAATCTCAGGCGACGTTCCCTCAGGAATAACCGTAGAATACAGGCTCTTAGCAAATTCTTCTCTATCCACAACTTTCCAGTTTATCAACTATCATCACTTTTTAAACTCAAATATTTGACGATAAAATGTAGGATACTTGTCCAGTCTATTCTCCTTCAAAATAAAGCCAGCCTCGACAGCATACTGCCCAGGTGGAAAGTCATTCACCATTCTAACTATGCAACCATTATTTCCCTTATTAGGCTCATAGTTTATGTCCGAAATAATGAAATTCCTCCCATCCTCATTATCTTTACGAGATATTTTCACGCAAAGTGTATTTACCAAGTCAACATAATCTTCTCGGAAGAAATCATAGGTGATATCTATAAATGGCCCATTAGTATTCAGTTCTATGAAGCAAAAAGACGATGCCGTTTGTGTAGAGTATCCACGGCTATTCGGATACGGATTCCCCACTATTATCTTGCATGTATTAGTTTTAGCAGCCTCGCGTTTACCAGTAATTTGCTTCTCATACTTATTCAGTAATTCAATATTCATCAGCTGATGTTCTATCTGCTTCCTTATGATGCTATCCGAGTCAACTTGTAAAAGGTCCATTGAATGAACCACCTTTACTGTATCAGTATGTTCTTTCACAACAACTGGTGTATCTGGCCAAATAGTATTGCAAGCTTTCGTCAATACGAGGCCAACGATAAACCCAACCAGCCAAAACGCCCCTTTTTGCCAGTTCTTCTCAACAAACGAAACGAACTTATTCTTCTTACCTTTAGGTCTTTTCTTTGCCATATAAAAATATCAACTCGTATCAGTATTTACGTCTTTGCTGGCGATGGTTCGTCTTTACGAAATCCATCACCTTGTCATATCTCTGCTGCCATCTCTTATCCTGAGTCATCGCTTACCCTATTAATATATAGGCCACAAATATACAAATTATTTTCTAATCATGCACTTTCCCATCAATACTTTTTAGCATTTCTTACGTCAAACATCGAGTATATATTAAAAACACCTTCAAATAGTTTCCAAAAGTATACACCATAATAATCGCCGTATACCAAAAGAGGAACCAGCCCACACCACGAACCAGTCCCTCTCCTACTTAGACTCCATTCATCCTACCTGATACTTCACCCCATTCTCATCCAAGAATCGCTTAATAAGGTCCACATGCACACAAATTCCCAGATGTAAAAACGGATAGTTCGACACCTTCTTTTTCTTACCATCAACCATAACTTCTCTATTTACTTGGTCAAAACCAAGAGGCAGTGAGTTTGTAGATGACTGAAGACCACAGACCACACCATCCCTATCGAACAGTGGGCCGCCACTTTGACCCTTCAATCCCGGAGTACTTAATTCTAAGCCGATAATCTGACCATTGGCATCAGCAACATGTCTCGTTAATATACCATCAATGGGGAATAACGGAGATTCAAGTTGGCCCGAATTAGTCCATTCAATATCATCAATCTGAACATTGTACTGGAAATTATTAAACTCTGGATACGGGAATCCCAGCCTACAGAGTGACAAACCCTGCTTCAGTTCGGCCGAATTATTCTTAAACACAGGGAATGTGTTACAAAGCACTTGATTAAAACCTGCAAATTTGACAAGGGCCAAATCAGCATAGCCACACTCTACAACAGTAATCGATGAAGATTGATCAACGATATTAGGGAATACATACTTTATCTGTATGATGCAAGGATTAGACTTAGTATAGCCATACTTCTGCTCAAGCACAGCAATAACCCTACGCTTCTTACTGTCCGACATCGCTGGCAATGCTGCAATCTCTGCCTTAAACTGCTGATACTTATTGTTTATGGACTCAGCATGCCTGAATACCTCCATTACATGCTTGCAAGTCAGCACCCACCCTTCATCATTTACAATGATACATGTGGCACAGCCTGGCATCACCTCATCACTACCGTAATTTCGAATGATCGACCGAATAGGTCTTGTAAAATTCGTTACCTTTACTATACTATTTACAAACATAATTTAATCTATTTTAGAATGTTATTAAACTACTCTGCTGCCCGCCTCCAAAGGCAGCCAGCAGAGTTACGTTAGTCAATCACCCTTCTTGTGATGATGTGGTTTCAGCGAAGGGGTGTTACCTGGTGTCTGTTTATTATCACGCTGACGACGGTCAGGCTTTCCTGTTGACACCGCTATTTTTTTAGGACCTGGTTTAATTCCCATAACTCACATTATTAAAAGTTAAACCATAGGCCTCAGGGATTGGTGTGCCAGTTCTTCTTGTAAGCGTATACATAAGTGGTATCATCAGTACCACCACCAGTATCGCCATCCATACCAGCATCCAGGAAATACTCCTCGACCTCCTGAGCAACATCTTTATTGTCAGCAGGACACCAAATCCATCTATCCTGTTGTTTGTTCACTTTATGTTCACCAAACAATCTGCGATCAATATCATTGGTAATACCGACATACCATCCAGAATAGTTGTCACTACCAATATACTTCTCAAATTCTATAATTATTTCATTCTTTGTCATTACTTTTAATTATTTTAAATTAATAATACACCCTCATTCTAAATCGAAACAAAGGTTATTTTATTGTTAAGAGAAGTAAAAAGCCCGTAAATCTCGCAAGGATTTTGTACCTTTGCACTCGATTTGAAATGGCAGTTACTCCTTAAGCGACGTTTTCCCTGTCAGGGTCTCACAAAACTGTTCTGAGAACAGCGATGGAGAAGATACGTTTCTTTTATGTCTGTTTCGTCATTTTAAATTTATGGAAGCGAGGTTATCGCAACCTTGTTTATCCAATCCACCGTCTTCTTCTTTCTTCCGCCAAGATAGTCAGGAGAAGACTATGTAGTCAAGATTTTCAAGACCGTTGCAAAGATATAGCTATTTTTTCAGAATAGCCACTATTCATCTGTTAATTTTTTGTAAATCCCGTAATTCTACTAAATTAATAGACGATTTTTGCACATTAAAAAGCAAAATCAGCTTCTTAATTACTTTAATCTTCTATTTTATTATCATCTGAATTAGCATCAATATTAGCATTCTGATTAAATAAATCAACAGCCCTTTCAATAATCTCTGGTTTAATCATTGGTAGTTGCCCAAACCTATTATTGGTCAAAAGATACTTTGATAGGCTCAAATTCTTATGGATATCTTTCAGAGACAGATTCTCAATCGTCGATACTCCATACTCATCTTTCACTGCCAGTCTTATCGAATCCCGTCTTACCAAGTCCGACCCCAAAAATCCATTGTCTTGAGTAGTTATTACAAATTGTCCAAACTGGTCTATTCCCAAGAAAAATTTTAGTATCGCATGCAGAGATGTGCGATGAATTCCACTAGAGAAGTCATCCAATATCACCATTCTCCCATTCGACACAGCATCATTCAGCACCACCAGCAGTCGCAGTATTTCCAGCGTACCATCACTTTGTTCGTCTAATGGCAGCGGTATCAGCTTGCCTGCGTGTACTTCATGCATAGTGTTAACAGCATGTTTTGGCATATTCTTCAAGAATGCCGAAATCATTTCAGGTTTATCCTTAAACATATCCAATATTTCCTGAGGCAGTTCCGGCTTTACATCATACACTTCATAATCTCGTATATTAGTATCCACCGATTCCAGTATATCCAATATTACCTGCTTAAATGGTCTTTGCTCTTCTTGCTTTCCATCAGGCAAGCTGTCTGGAAGGTTTACGCTCTCAAGATCAATAAAATGAAATCCCTTCCTCAGATAACTTGCAATATCATTAAGAGTGGGGTTCTCTATATTCTTTTTTGTCACGTAACTAAGTATCGAGTTATTGTATAGCACGTCGCGCTTGATGATATCCCTGTCCGACGCCGACAATGCCAACTTTCTGTTATCTTCGAGTGTTACCGAAAAAAATTCATCTATAGTCCTGCATAATAAGGTTAAGCTCGTCTGCGCCTTAAGTAACTCTATTTTTTCTTCAACTATTATGCTCTCATTCCACTTTAGGCTATATCTGTACCTTGATTCACCGATATTAAATACAGCACTCACTGACGATGGTTTAGTCAAGCACCCCTCGTCAAAAGCAAACGGATGGTATGATATTTTATCCGTTTTCTCCTTATTTGAGTGCAATAATATTCCTCGGAATATATAAAAACTTTTCAGGAACTTCGATTTTCCCGCTCCATTATTACCATATATATATACTTGCTTAAGTATATTCTGTTTGTTTACAGTAGTAAATCCACAATACTGTTCATCAGAAACACGATTTCGCTCCTTACCTGCTAAAAACGACAAAGTAGTGCTATTTTTAAAGCAAAATATATTTTCTACTGTAATACTTTCAAGCATAGTAATAACTCCATTTATTGATTTTTGTGTGCAAATATAGCACTAATATAACAAATATGCAAGAAATTACGTAATTTTTCTCAACTAACAGATCATTTTTATACAATATTGCTCATTATCGCATAAAAAAAACGCTGATTAGCATCATACTAACCAGCGTTTTTAATAAGCATCCGATAAACTACATGTAGTGATACCGCTAAGGTACATCTTAACTACAACTGTTACAATGTGTATTTCTACGAATGTTTACATTCTTTCCATGCGCGCAGCCGATAAATAATTCAAGCCGTGTCCCGGCTTACCAAAACAGTCGAAAAATCGACGGTCTCTGCGATTCTTCGGTTAAGCCTTTCACCCTATGATTGGGGGAACCGATGGAGCAGCGAGAGGAGAGCTAAGCTCGCTTAGGCTATCCCGAGTCGCGACAGAGGTCAATAAAATTAAAGGTTTGGAAAGGGGGTTGAGGTCCCTCATTACAGTAAGGAGGGAGTAGGGTGGTTGAGATTATCTCCTTATGCGCTCGGCTTTGCCGCTTGCTACCATCGGGACGCAAGAAGGAGGAATAGGTGGTTGGAGAAAGGTCAAGAAGGGAGTAGGGTTGTTGGTGAAGAACTTAAGGTGTAAAAATAACAGCAGCTATAACTTCAACTCGAAGCTATAGCTGCTGCTAATACTTACTGATCACTTCCACTGGTTCACCCGCCTGCACCGTTCAGACAATTCCAACAGTACCAAGAACTGACTCAGCCTCGGTTCCTTCAACTCCCCAGCATTCAACATTTTCCGCCCACGCTTGAGGAAGTGAACCATCAACCTCTCTCCATCAACATACTTCGACGGATTCCTGTGATTGGCCTCAATAAAGCCAGCCACCTCCTCATATCGTTTCTGCCAGCGTTCATCCTGTGTCATTTCCTATCAGCTTTTATACTCGATGGGTTATCGTTGAGATATCCTGAATCTTTCGTTGCTTAATTCTTTAATCCCTTTTTATCACCATAGGCTAACTCTATAAGATCACGCATCGGCTTCAATACATCCCTAATCTTTTCATCATTACCCATTGGGGCAGCAAGCTGGTCAATTTTGCCCATCCACTCATCATACAGCATCCTTCTCTCCTGCTCCTGTTTTTCATTTATACATCTCAACAGATCAAAAGTATACTTATCCAAAGACTTGCAGACATTCAACAGCTTTAGTGAGTCTTCCAGCTCTTTAGCATGCAGCATCTTCCCAAAAGCATCCAAACGGTCCGGTATATAGAAGTTCTCATTATACCGATAATGGGCATACATTCTTGATTTTTGATTATCCGCTGCTAAGTCCTTTGTCAGTTCCTCCAAAGTATTCTCAACACCTTCTGTATCTAGTATTTCATTATCTGCCTCTTCAATACTTTTAATCTTTGCCCAAAGGCTTTTCTTTCTGGTATTCTCTGTGTAGCCATATATATACGTCAGCGCAGCTTGCTTTGTTATATGTATCAATCTCAAATTCTGCGACCGTTCCTTATCAGATGAAGCATTGATATACCCCCATACAGAACAAGCAACATCATACCGCAGAAAAAGTACCTCCATTCTTAGAAGTATTAGCGATTCCATTTTCTCAAACACATCTGGAACGTTCGATCCTCTTTCTTCTAATAACGCTGTCGCTTTTCGACAAAAATAATATTGACGATAGCAATCATCCAACGTTTGCTGACCGTGCATCAATACTTTTTGCAGTTCCCCTTTGAAATCTTTATTAACAAGTTTTTCTTTGACAACTTCATTAACTATCTGAACAACCCCATCCTTATGTGGAGAAGCACTCCGTAGCGAATCACTTCTTTGGGGAGTCAACAGGTTCAACAAATAAGAACTGACAACTGATATCTCCATCCGTATCGCCATCAGTTGGCTGGCACCCTTTGCAAAGAAATCAATGTTGTCCAGTTTCTGCACTTCTTCATACATCTTGATAGGATGGTCATAGTGTCGCATGATATTTCGCAACTTTCCATTGGCATACCCTTTTCGGAATGTCTGTATATCTTCAATAATATGATTTATTAAGAACTGACATCCTACGAAATTCAACTGGCCACACAGACGTTCCAACCGCTGTAACAAGCCATTATTGTCATCTTTCTGGCCAACAAACAACTGACATGACTCCCAGAAGCAGAGATTCACACTCTGCATATAATAACGCTTGGTGTAATCGTCTTGAGCTTTCAGCAGAGCATCCAAAGAAGCAGAAAGGTCGTATATCACTTCATTCTCTGCCAATAAAGAATCAAACACACCTAACAATAACCCTTGAATAGCATTATTGTCACCCTGTTTCTTGAGAACGCCTTCAAGCGTTTGACGCGTTTCCAGAATGAGTGGCAATGACAACTCTATCTGTGCAAGCCCCCTCTCGGAATTATCTATCAACCGTTGAATCGTTTCTGGTGAAGCTTCATTTTTACCGTCAATCATCAGAAAAAAACAAGTTAATTATCCATTTTCACTGAATACCAGCCTTTTTCAAACACCCAATAAAATCTTCTGACCATTTCTTCATCCCATAACACCGCTGATGATTTATATAATCAGAGAAAGACATTGTTGCATTCGTTAAAGCGTCCTCTCCTGTTATACCGTTTTCTTTGAATTCAGATTTAGCATAATAATCATCAAAATATGTCACAAACCCGTCTCTTCCAAAATTCTCAGCATAAACCATCAATGTTGCCAAATCCATTAATATAACGGGGCCAACATTATCCAATGATACGTGTTCCTTTGCAGCCTCTTCTCTCATCCATATATCGAGTAGATTCTTTAGCCCGCTCGCAGTCTGACGATAATCCGCTAGAATAATGACTGGATATATCCGGCTATCCTGTGGACAATTCTTGTCCCAAACAAAATCGTGAGTTTTTATTCGCTTGATTTGTCTGAGTAACTGACCAACACCTATTTTTCGTTTTCCATCATAAACCAAATGCTCATAGAAAAAACTCGCATAGTCTTCTACACTACCATATTCTCTTGTCCAAGCCTTCATCTTTATATCTTTCAGTTCAAACAATATAACCATATTGCCTGACCTGATATAGAAATCTGGTGGTGAAGATACTTTGGAGTTGATTATTGAACATGCAGGATCATCAAGCGTCACATCATATTGATTGCCACATATTTTCTTCACTGTTTGTGATAGTAATTTCCCTTCAGAAAACTCGGTTGTATAATGCTGTAAGAATCTCTTTCCATTCCCGCCCTCTTTGAGGTAATAATCAAGAAACTGGAAATATAGGGAATCATATATTTTGCCAATAGTAAAACCGACATTGGAGATAAAGTACTCTTTGTCACTAATTTTTATCATTGGCCTTTCTCTAAAAGCCTTATAGTCGGGATTTTCTTTCTTAGGTATAACCTTGTCATACGCAACAGAAACTCTATCTATAGCTTTTCTGCAACAATCTTGAGTAGCTGTCTGCAGATTGTCAAAGTTAACAACACCTTCCTTAAAGCCTGTAAGGGTCACAACACTCAGAAAAGCTAGCGGGTACTGTTCCCATTTCGTAATTCCATAATCTCCGAGGAAGGTGGGCATCAGTTTTGAGAACATTTCATCCTTCGCTGCAAACTCAAAAAAAGCCATACATTTGACAACTTGTCTAACATACTCACGACAGATAGTCTCTTCCCGAGCATCTTCTATCTCAATTTGGCGGAACCTTGATATCATCATCAATCCGCAGTATAGTTCTTTATTGTCACTATATACATGTTTATCGCTTACCTTTCCATGCTCATAATTATAGAAATTTGTCTGTAATAGTGCCCTAAAAACATCCTTTTCTAGTTTCACTCTACTTTTTTTACCATTACTCTCTGTCATCGACATAATTTCGCGCAGCAAATATACGACCCCGACATTGCTTATGCCGCAGAAATATGATATGACATCATTTTGATTATTCTTGAAAAACCTGTATCTTGTGAGAACTTCTTGAATATATTTGTTATTGCGGTAGCTCAAACAAAATCTTATGACATCCATATGAGCATCGTCACCATCATATTTAGGGCCATAAAATGCTTTATTAGATAGTTTATAATACATATTACTAACAAGGTGGAGCATTTCTAGTCTGTCCAACCCC
>JAEEGL016861503.1_pt1 | contig 10200 bp, 2 predicted proteins | sample 9134231 | NCBI WGS metagenome assembly JAEEGL01 (sample SAMN16246548, study PRJNA631951) | gut metagenome | biome: gut microbiome; feature: rumen; material: fiber-attached | host: Bos | place: Iran: Karaj | collected 2018-10 | reverse complement strand
GGTCGCGTACATCGAATATGTCGAATCACTGAATCAGAATCCATGATAGCGGGGGAGCCATTATGAGAGAATACAAGAATCTGGAAATGGAAGTCATTACTTTTGAGGATGCTGACGTTATAACGGACAGCAACGGTGATCACACAACACCCGAACAAGATGGGTAGACAACTGTAAGGAAACAATAAGGAATACCTCCTATGTGACCGATGGATGCCGGTCTGCAAAGGGGGTATTCTGCCTTTCCGGCGGATCTCACGTACATTTCTGCGGCATGTAGTCAACTACCCGCTGCCTGTAGAGGCGGTGGGTAGTTGACTATTTTCATAGTTACGGAGCAAATAATCCAACAGTTGGCTCTTGCTTGAGATATGGAAATAACAGTCACCAAACAGAAAAAATCAAGTGGAAATATCTGAGGCAGGAAAGCCAGCCAAAGGAAAACAGGTGATCAAAACATGTCTCCCGTGAGGATATAATACTTTAAGGTTTCCGACTTTTTTCAAAATAATTCAAAAAATAACACTTTCGGGTGATGCGCGACTTGCGGTAAATAATTATAATTATAAACTAGATAGACATAGGTACATCAAAAAAGGAGCAGGCAGGTACCCATTCCTTGCCGATATTCACAATGAAAACCAGAAAACTCTTGAGCGGTATACTTGTCATTGCAATGCTTCTTTCGGCAATGCCGGCTTTAGTTATGGCAGACGGTGAGGATTTCAGCCCCACTGTCACTTTAAATGATCCCAGCAAGGCTAAAGAAGTATACATAAGTGTTTCCAATCCGGAGGAAGAGGAAGAACCGCTTGGTCTCCCGAATACGATTGCAACGATCAATCCTATTCATGTGAGTGCGTATGCCGGTTACAGCTGGTATACTACTGAATGGGAAGGCAACGGCACAAGGTTAACCCCTTACCTTATTTCCACCGCGGGGAATCTGAGGCGTCTTTCTGCCATGCTGGAAGAAAACCTGTCCGATTTCCGGGGGTGTTACTTCCTGCTGATGAATGATATAAGCCTTGCAAGTTTTCAGGATTGGATTCCGATCGGTACGGAAAAAACTCCCTTCAGAGGCACTTTCGACGGCGCAGGATATACGATATCCGACCTTAAGATAACCTCAGGAGATCAGAAAGGTCTGTTCGGCTATAACGATGGGACCATCACTGATCTGAATGTAATCGGTGACGTCAGCGGAGGTTCCAACATCGGAGGCATCGCAGCGATAAACCGTTCGCTGATATCAGGATGTGCTTACGGTGGAGATGTCAAAGGGAATGGCCGCATCGGCGGCATAGCCGGGTACAACACAAAAGAAATATCAAACTGTGTAAACGACTCTACTGTTTCTGTGAATTCTGGAGCCAACTTCATTGGAGGAATTACAGGATATTCAGATAACGGAATAATAAATGGCTGTATCAATAATGGTTCGTTCGGGACCTATCAAAGAATCAACACAATTGGCGGTATTGTCGGATATGCTAAAGGGAACACCGTACTATCAAACTGCGTAAATCATGGTAATATAAAAGGAAATGGTGATGTTGGAGGAATAGCCGGTACACTTAAAAAGTCTAAAGTCACCTGTTCTTATAATTATGGGCATTTAGAAGCTGCAACTAGTATTGGTGGAATTGTGGGATCATGTACTGATGGAACAATGCTTTCCTACTGTTCAAATTTTGGAGTTGTTGATAGCGAAATGCACGCAGGGGGAATAGCTGGAGAATGTAATCAATCGAGAATTGAAAATTGCACTAACTCTGGTATGGTTAAACCGAGTGTGAGTGTTAGTGATATAGATATGGCGGGTTTTGGAGGAATCGTAGGTTATTTATTAGAGGGCGATTTAGAGGAATGTATCAATTTTGCAAATGTGAAAGGTGAATGGGGGATCGGAGGAATTATCGGCTTTGTCAATCTTCACAAAGATTCATCAGTTGTTGCATGTATAAATTATGGAGCGATAAACGGAAGCAAAAAAGATGTTGGTGGTATACTTGGATTTCTTTTATCCAAAGTGTACGATTATACAATCAGCAACTGTTTAAACATAGGGCCTGTAACCGGGCCTACAAATGTTGGGGGAATCTGTGGATATTGCGATTGTAGGTATGCTGAAATCCGATATAGCATGAACACCGGAGATATCGGATCAAATAAAACAGATCATGTTGGCGGCCTTGTCGGATTCGCAGAAGAATTGGGAAAAATAAATGACTGTCTTAACACAGGACCTGTTACCGGCGAATCATATGTTGGCGGAGCCATAGGCAAGCTTGAAGAGAGCAAAAATCACGGAACAAAAGTCCTGAATATCTGCAATTTCGGCGAACTCAATTATGACAAAGATGAAGAAGATACCGTCGGTATGATCATAGGAGATACGTCCGCCACTAATATATACGATCAACACAAAACGATGATATCGCGATGCTATTTCTTGAATTATAAAGGATGTCCGTACGGCCTTGGCGGTTGGCATACAAATATATTTGACGATTATGCCTATGGCAAATGGGGAAGAGTCTATCCGTCATATACGATGAAAGGACTGAGCAAGAAGGTTATACTGAAAGGAGCGAGTAACATAAATGGTCTTGAAATTGACCCGGAACGCGCCTTTGTCGATTATGATTTCTATAATATATGGGAAACGGGACCCAATGGCCCTCAGCCGCAGAACCTCGGGCCGGGAGATGTAAGCGGAACGATACATGTATCAACTGCCGAGGATCTCAGATATATCGCTGAGAGAGTGGCGGCAGGAGCGACATACTCGGGTGCCACCGTCATTCTTGACAACGACATATCGTTCGCGGGCGTGACGGACTGGCGACCCATCGGAAGCAGGCAATATGAAAAAAATGCTGCCTTTCAGGGTACCTTCGACGGGAACGGGCACGTGATCAAAGATCTCGCGCTTTCTTCTCCATCCGAAATGGATTATGGCCTTTTCGGTTATGTTACGGGCACAATAAAGAATCTTACCGTACAGGGTACCGTTACGGGCGGTTCATACGTCGGCGGCATCGTTGCTGATCTTTACGGGACAGCCGAGAACTGCAGTTTCACGGGCGCAGTCAACGGAAAAGGCGTTGTCGGAGGGATCGCGGGATATGCTCTCGGAGCAACGGTCAGAAACTGCTCAGTCAGCGGAAGCGTCACGGGAGGTTCACAGTCCGTCGGCGGGATCATCGGCAGCATGGGAAACAGTACTGTTGAAAAGTGCTCAGCGAACGCAAACGTGACGGGAACACTGAAGAATGTCGGAGGCATCTGCGGAGATATGTCTTCCGGCACGATATCCAATTGCATTCACACAGGCAATGTCACGGGCACTGTAAGTGTCGGTGATCCTGATGATTATGACTCATACGTTGTAACAGGTAATGTGGGCGGTATCGTCGGTTTGTCGACGGGCGGACACATTCGATACTGCTGCCACTGCGGCGGGGATATAAGCGGTTTCGGATATCTCGGCGGGATCATCGGCAGGATGGACACTTTCGGGTCTCACGGCTACAATTGTGTTGGATGCTACTATCTCAGCGGAACGGTATCGGGCGGCGATGTGGGCCTGGGGATAAACAAAAGCATCTTCCTTAACTTGACGGATAATCCCGAGGGATATGCTCAGCCCCTGGATGAGACAGATTTCAGGAATGAAACGAAATTCAATTACTGGGATTTCGATTATATCTGGAGGATGGCAGAAGACCATCCCGTGCTGCGGCCGGACGGTGTCAGGATCAGTTTTGATTCCAACGGTGGAAACGGTACCACGGAATCGAAAGTCATTCCGGGCGGGAAAGGCGCTGCCCCCGAGTGCGGATTCGAAAAACCTGGATACGCGTTCGTGTGCTGGAACACAGAACCCGACGGGACCGGAACGAGTTACGATCAGGGCGAGACGATATATTCATCAACTCCTCTGACTCTCTATGCCATGTGGTATGTCCGGAGCAACGTCAGTTACGTAGATGAAAACGGAACAGAAAAAGTAGCTCTGTGGTGTATAAAGATTGACAACACATACAATGTGCTGACTGAAGGAACATATTACACGGAGGCTTCGCTGATAATCGAAAAGCGGCTCGAGATCAAGGGCAATGTCGCGATCATACTTACTGACGGGTCGTATACAACCGTCCAGAGAGGCATACACGTACCGGAGGGAAGCAGCCTGACAATATACGGCCAGAGCGCCATGTATACGGATCCCGCGACCGGTGCAAGGACTAGAGGAACGGGAAAGATCGATGTGCAGAACAGGACCGTGACTGCGGCCAGCTCATATACCAACTCGTCGGCGATCGGTAGCGATGAAGGAGAAAGATCCGGCCCGGTAAGCATATACGGCGGCGTGATCATGGCGACTTCCGGCAGCGGGGCAGCGGCCATCGGAGGCGGATTCGGAGGAGATGCGGGGCAGATCGAGCTGATCAACTGTTACGTGTCCGCAAAAGGCGGCACGGGAATTACAAACAACTGTGAGTTCGCAAGCCCTGCGATAGGCGCGGGCGCTCCGAGGTATCTCGGCACGACCCCGGGCTGCAAGGGCGTGAGCATAATCAATTCCTCAGTTCACGCAGAAGCAGGTTCCGCCGACGAGGACGGCGTCAAGGCTGAAGCAATAGGAAGGAACAAGGCGGAATACCATTATGCCAATAACAGGGACATAGATATCATATATCCTGTTTTCCACGTCCAGGCAAGGGATGAAAACGGGCTTCCCGTGAAATACGAATCGATCCCGTGGCACTGCATGCAGCAGAGCGTCGATCTGATACCCTGTACCGAACATCAGGCTTCCGGCGAAAGCAGATACCGCTGCATTTACTGCGGAAGCACGTCGGAGACGGGCGCTGTGTTCCTGACATGCTACTATAACTATCCCGGATGTTCCGAGCCCTTCTCAGTCGGTGTTGAAAAAGGTACCACCGTCCGGATAACAGATAACATCGCTGAACGCGAAGGATACTGTTTTACCGGCTGGAATGTAAGAGAGGACGGTACAGGAGATGCTTTCTGGCCGGGTGATGAGGTGACGATTAACTCAAGCTGGGCTCTGTATGCACAGTGGGCTGAAGCAGTGACTGTCGATGATCCGTCAAAGAGCGGAACTGATACAGTTGTTTGCAGGGTATTCTCAAAAGACAGTAAAGACCTGAGCGACGGCTGGTATTATGCCAGCGGATCATTTGAAGTCTTTGCGCCTCTCGGTGTGCGTGTTTCAGGAAACGTCAGTCTCATACTCGATGACGAGGCGGATATAACCGTAAGAGGACCGATCATCGTGCCGGAGGGCTCCACCCTTGTGATATACGGAGGGGACGATCCTTACGAGGTCAAAAGCGGTGTATATACGAAAGGAACAGGCAGGCTGACTGTCGAAGGTTACCAAAGCAGTGCAGGTATAGGAGGAGAAGAAGGTAAGGCAGGCGGTGATATCTATATCAACAGCGGTATCATAACTGTTGATTCCTATAATGTTGAATCATTCGTATATGAACAGGGAGGAGCTGCGATCGGCGCGGGATACAACGGCACATTCGGCAGTGTCGTCATAAACGACGGGTATGTGACAGCGACAGGACATATGGGTTCCGCGGGAATAGGCGGCGGAGTCAACGGAGACGGATGCGACGTCGTGATCTGCGGCGGCTATGTCGTAGCAAACGGAAGTATGCTGTATAACAAGGCCTCAGCGGGCATCGGCGCCGGTGCTCCCGCAAGCGCATCTTCCGGTCTTAAGAGCGGACGCGTGATGGTCCTCGGCGGAACGGTTATAGCTGTAAGCGGTACCGTGACTTCGGAGGGGACGGCGGCGCAGGCGATAGGTGTGAACCTTGATGACGCGCCTGCAGACACGGGCACATTGTATCTGAGAAGTGATATGCGCGCGTACAACGCAGGGAATGCGGAGTCGCCCGTTTCATATGCATCAGTTCCGGACGCTGCGAAGGGAACATACGTAAGATTCGAGCGCTGCAGATACCACACTGAAGACGAGGGTAAGTGCGCATACTGCGGCATTGATTACGTCGAGACACAGCCGGTGAACGAGCTGGATCTCGAAGGAAGCGGTGAAGAAGTCGATCCCTTCAGGATAGATGATACCGAAGACTGGGGCGAGCTCGGGCGTTTCATAGCGGCAGGCGGATCTACCCAGGGGAAATACTTCAGACAGACGATGGGGTTCTCCATTTACAGTTCGATAGGAACTGCTGACAACCCGTTCCAGGGCACTTTTGACGGAAGCGGGAATTACGCGCTGCACCCCGATCACCAGAACAACGAAGCAGCCTGCGTTCCATTCGCATATATCAAAGACGCTACAATTAAAAATGTATATACGTTCGGAAACATCACAGCGAACGGACAGTTTGCTTCAGGTCTCGTATCTCACGCCGAAGGAACATGCGTGATAGAACATTGCCGAACAAGCGACGTTATATCCTCAAGCGTCGTAGGAGAGGGATATCACGGAGGGTTTATCGGTGAGTGCAAGGACGGGAGTATCATAACAATAAAAGACTGTCTCTTTGACGGGAAGATCACCGGATCATCCACTTCTTCCTGCGGAGGGTTCATCGGAAAGGCCGGCAGCAACAGCAGTGTTACGATCCGGCACGCCCTGATGGCGGCGGAGGAATTCAGCACTTCCTCCTCGCAGAACTTTGTCAATACGAGCACAAATACGACGCTCGATCTTCATAACTGCTATTACCTGGATATAACGGCTCAGGGCTCTGATCAGGGACAATACGCGTATGTCGCGTCAGGAAACCAGATCAAGCTGTATCTGTACGGCGACAGTGACGGTTTCGCATGGAACACAAGTCTTGCGACCATCCTGAGAGACAGGATCTACGCGGCGGCAGGTGAGACCGTGACATTCACTGCCAGCACGGCAAACATGATACTCTACAGCGCGGAAGCAGATATCGCAAGGGACAATACGGTCTTTACTATGACGATGCCGGCTTCCGGCAACGTCACGATCAGGAAGGCTTCCGAGGTGAGTTTCCTCGTGAACGTGGCAACGGCGGAGGGCGGCTCTGTCACGTCGAACTTTGCTTACGCCAATCCCGGTCAGACAGTGAAGATCTCCTTTGACGAATATGAGAACTATCTGTATGATCCGGATTCGGTTTCCGTAACGGACCTTCACGGACATATCATACCGGTCACTCCTCTTTATGAGAGCACCGAGTACACCAGCTATACATTCACCATGCCCGCTGACACGGTCAATGTTACAGGAAGTTTCATTAAGAAATACAGTTTTGACAGCTCGACCGGAACTCTGACCCTGGTCTGGGGCGATTTCAGTACAGATGACAGATTCGTCAACAATTACGATGTACCGAATGGCAGTGTGATGAAGGTCGTTGCGGAGCCGGGAGTGAGGTTCGTGGGAGACTGTACGGCACTGTTCGCTTCTCTCCCGAACATGACCGACGCGGATCTTGAAGAAGCAGACACAAGCCTGATGACCAATGCATATGAAATGTTCAAGGGCTGCTCAAGTCTCACCAAGGTCAGTTTCAGCGACTGGGATGTTTCAAGCCTGACGAACATATCCGAGATGTTCTACAACTGCATCTCTCTTGCTCACGTGGATTTCCAGGGCTGGGAGCAGGCTGAGGTCACTGATATGAGCAGCCTCCTTGCACTCTGCGAAAACTTGGAATACGCGGATCTTTCATCGATCGGTACAGCAGCCACAGTCGATATGGACAGCTTGTTCTCGGGCGCGGATAACCTGAGCGCCGTAATTATGCCTGGTGGCAAAGCGGTCACCGAAGGCATGCGCCTGAACAAGGGCGGGGAAGGCTGGATGACAAGTGTTGACGAAGCAGCCGTCACCGGAGGCGCGGCGTACGCAGCGCTGCCCGCTACGGAAAGCGGAGTGAAATGGCAATGGAGGACCGACCTCCTGGGACAGCGCTACGAATTTGACAGCGCCACCGGAACGCTGACCCTTAACTGGGGCGATTTCAATGCTGAAAATACGTGGACAGTCGATAAGGGAGATATAAAGGCGGTTACAGCTAAAAAATATGTAAGGTTCACCGGTGACTGTTCCAATATGTTTTATTTGCACTATAACCTTGAGACGGTGAGCCTGAATGATGCCGATACATCGCAGATGACTGACATCTCCGGAATGTTCAGTTACTGTGAAAAACTGAATTATCTGCTGATAGGCGAATGGGATACTTCAGCGGTAACATCCATGGCGGGCGCGTTTTACGGGTGCAAAACGCTGAAATCGATCGATCTGAACACATGGGATACATCGGCAGTAAAGGATATGAGCGAATTGTTCTATGACTGCGAGGAACTCGAAAGCGTAACAGTCGGGAACTGGGACACTTCAAATGTAACGGACATGCGTTCGATGTTCACACTCTGCATTAAACTTGTTTCTCTGGACCTGTCAGCATGGAACACGGAAAAAGCATCCAACATGTCACTGATGTTCGCTGAATGCTGGAAGATCAGGAATATCAACCTTTCCGGCTGGGATACGTCGAATGTGACCAACATGAACGGCATGTTTTCAGCGTGCGGCGTGCTTCAGAGACTTGATCTCTCCAGTTTCAGCCTGCGCTCTGAGATGTATTCGCCCCGCGAGGTGGAATACATAGATCCCGATGACGGCCAGCCGGGTTATATGGAACTGTTGGGCGTACTTGACATGTTCGATGAATCAAATGCGCTCTGTCATATAACACTCTCCCCGTCTATGCGCATAAGCGAAGATATGAAGCTGAACAACGGGATAGCGAATGCCGGGGAAACAGAGTTTGCCGGCTGGAAGGCACAGAACGGCGCTGTGACGGTATCGGGAACCGACGAGAACGCAGTGATCGCCGCTCCGTCGGACGTCACCACATATGTCTGGAACGGTCTGACAGCGCACACGGTCAGCGTGACAGAAGGCATTACCAACGGAACGGTCACTCCCGATGTCAGCACAGCGTACATGAACGAAACGGTGACGCTTACCGTTTCACCTGCAGACGGGTATGAACTGACCGTGCTGACAGTAAAGAAGGGTGAGATCGAACTGAAGGTCACGGAAGGGAACAACAACACGTATACCTTCACGATGCCGAACGGCAACGTGACCGTGAACGCGACGTTCGCAAAGGCTCCGCAGTTCAAGGTGCAGTCCATAGGCCTTGACGGGCAGATCGGAGTCAACTTCTTCGTGGAGATCCCGGATGAGATCATGTCAGGCACCGGCGCCATCGGCAGTTATATGGACTTCAGCATCAGCGGAAAGAACGGGAAGACCGGCCAGGAGCCAATCGACAAAGATTTCAAGAGCGTGTCGAACGAACATCAGTATTACGGATTCACGTTCCCGGTCAATTCTGTCCAGATGGCTGATACCATAACAGCCGTATACCATTACAGGAACGCTGAAGGAAACGACAGTACCATCACGAAAGAGTATTCCGTGCAGCAGTATCTGAACAACTTCACCACACTGAGCGAGCCTCAGGCTCTGGTCAGCCTTGTGAAGGCCATCAACGACTACGGCTATTACGCCCAGAGATACCTCTCAGCCAATGCCGTGACGAGGTGGACTCTCGGAACAGACCATGAAGCCATGACGAATGTATATACGACCAGCTATGCCTACACAAAGGACAACCTCGAGCAGTACGCCATAAGGCGCTCTCTCAGCAGCGATATCAAGGGCATAAGCTATTCGCTGACTCTCGATACCGACACGGCCATCAATCTGTTCATCACGCTGTCTGATGCAAATTATTCCGGAACTTTGACAGCGACGCTTTCCGACGGGACGCCTCTCGAGGTCACGAAGACCGGGACACGGTACAAGCTGGTGATAGAAGGCATACCTTCGCATCTGCTCGGAAAGACATTTACGGTCAACATAAGGACGGATAACGGCATCTCCACCGTGGACGTTTCCGTACTGTCATATGCGTATGCGGCATTCGAGGACAACGCAGAGGCCACGATGGCGATGAGCGCGCTCTATGACTACTATCTGAAGTCGGTCGCGTACATCGAATATGTCGAATCACTGAATCAGAATCCATGATAGCGGGGGAGCCATTATGAGAGAATACAAGAATCTGGAAATGGAAGTCATTACTTTTGAGGATGCTGACGTTATAACGGACAGCAACGGTGATC
>JAEEGL016758087.1_pt1 | contig 10200 bp, 9 predicted proteins | sample 9134231 | NCBI WGS metagenome assembly JAEEGL01 (sample SAMN16246548, study PRJNA631951) | gut metagenome | biome: gut microbiome; feature: rumen; material: fiber-attached | host: Bos | place: Iran: Karaj | collected 2018-10 | reverse complement strand
TTTCCATAGAGGAAATGGTACAGAACGCCTCTGTCATGGAAAAAGCGCTCATCATAGCCCCGAAACCAGGTGGACTCTCCTGCCGCCTCTCTGCCGATGGTCACCGGAGATGCGTAGACCCTGATCCCGGCATCCATCAGCTCCTTTAAAAACAGGCTGTCTTCTCCCGCAAGATATTTGGCGCCTCCGCCAAAGAGGAGTGAATACTTTACTCCGGTTGCAAGAAGTTTATCCCGGCGAATGGCAAAAGTCACGGCTCCGTAGCGGCCGCAGTTGTACCATTTAACTCTCTTCCAGGCTTCGTTATGGAAGGTACGCCGATCTTCCGCAACGTCCACGTTAAACAGGATCATATCCGCTTCCGGGTGAGCATCAAATTCCGCTTCTATGGAAGAAGCGTACCCGGTCTCGTAGATCATGTCCTGATCCGCAAAAAGAAGGATCTCTCCACGAGACTCCTCCAGACATCGGTTCCGGGATTTTCCCACCCCGCGTTCACGGGATGTTACGGACACCACCCGATGTCCCCGAAACTCCAGGATCTCCTTTTCATCACGATCCGCCTGATTGGTCACAACCGCATCGGAGTTGATCTCCATCCGGTAGAGAAGCTGCTCGATATTCGGTTGTTCAAGGACTGAAATGAGAAGTTCTACGCGAGACATAATATTCCCTTTCGTTACTGGAAGATCCAGTTCCGATACGGCAGGATCCGGACGTCCACACTGTAGGCGCTTTTCAAAAACAGCGCGAAGTACGCAAGGAACGCCAGCGTAATGGCACAGGTCCAAAAGATCCGTTGTTTTTTCTCTTTGATCCGTACGATCAGTGCCGGCAAAAACAGGATGTGGGTGATGTTCAGGTAATACCCGATGCGGCTGATCTCCGGGATAAAGGATGCAAAAACATAGAGTAAAAGTGCAAAGAAGTTACAGTTAAAGTAAAACCGAAGTTTAGCGGAAGTTTTCCCGTCCGTATCTTCCCCTTCGGCGATGATGCTGCGGTAATAGATCAGTCCCATGATGAGCACCGCGATCCCCTTTGCAATGTTGGTCAGGGACGTCGCACCGGTATCAAACATGGAGCCTTCATAATACGGATAAAAGGTAAAGATGATCCGTCTGTAAACCCCCGGAAGGGCCACCAGGCTTACGCAAAAGATCACGGGAAGGATCAAATGGATCCGCTTCCATTTTACGTTTGCAAGAAGGTACAAAGGGATCACAACCAGCACCGACTTATGGAATAACGCTGCCATACAGATCAGCAAGATAAAGTGCAGGTACCGCCCCTCCAGAACGTACTTCATGCTGTATAAGGCAATGGCCAGCACGAGGTAATACCGCACGGAGTTCAGGCTGGAAAAGTAATACCCCGCCGTCATCAAAAGAAAGACGGAATACCCGAACCACTCGCTTTGATCCTCCAGCGCCCTGACAAAAAAGAGCACCGTAAAGAAAGCAAAGAAAGCAAAGATCGGCAGGTACTGATCGTGGTTCAAAACAGCCTGGAGGGCCTTTACAACAAAGATAAATCCGGGTTCAAAGGCAACGTGCCGATCCTGCTCGATAAGGAGAAAATCCGCACGATAGACCCAGTAGTCGTTTCCCACGGCAATCCGACAGGCAGACACGCCAAACAGAAGGATAAACACCATGAGGATCAGAGCCTTATTCCAGGCCTGCTGTCTGGTCACTGCCGGAAGGTCAAGGAGCCTGCGAGGCTGCATTTCGCTATGAAGTTGTAGGTTCTCTGCGCTGCCGTCGTCCGTCAAGGTCCCGCCCCGGAGAACCAGCATCCCCAGCGCAGTGACCAGTACCGTCAGCAGGAGATAAACGCTGATACTGATCTCCATATCCTCTTATCTCTGTTCCTTTTCCGGTTTGCTTATTTCTTACGCTTTTCCTGAGCGATGACTTTGTTCAACCCCAAATAGGTATTCAGCAGTTTCTCATCCGCAGGATGGAGCACTGCTGCCTTGATCTCCGCTCCGGACTTTTCGCATAAAGAAAGGATCTCCTCGATCTGCTTTCCGTTATGAGCTCCGGAAGGCACCGCAAGGAGGAGATTCTTGGCCTCCCGCAGTCGGCTGCAAAGTTCTTTATCCCGGTCCTTTCCAACGGTGATCATGTCCACCACCGTGGCACCGGATGCATTGATCCTCTTTTGAAGCTCCTCTACGGAAGTTCCCCCCATAAAGAGCACCGTGATCTCATCTCCGAGGAGCTGCTTAACAAGGGCATCGAAACTGGGATTATGACCGCCCCCCAACATGGGGATCCCGTACCGTTTCTCAAAGGTTACGGGGACATACACGGAATCGTCCGAAACGATGAGGAGCCAGACGATAAGTACCGCCGCAAGATCAAAAAGTACAAGGCCGAGAATGCAGGCCCGAAGAACTCTGACGTCCCGGAAGGATTCTTTTGCTGCCGTGGACTGCCCGATGAGACTTGCCGCTCTGAGTTCCGGCATTTCCGAAACCAGGTTCAAAAAGCCCTTCATCAGCTGTGCCGTGATCTCTTCCGTCAATTCGGCGGAAGGGGTTTTAACCGTAACGGTTACGATCCGTTCATCGGATAAAAGCGTTCCCGTGACCCAGGCATTTACGTCTTCTTTGGTCAGCTTTAATCCCGTGGTGTAGTCTTTCCAGATGCTGCCGGTCGCGTCATCCTCCATGGCTTCGCAGATGGGATCCGTAAAGACATTATCCTGAATGAGCTGCCCCCAGGTCACCTGATTAAAAATGGTCACCGGACTCTCATCCGAAGATTTGACGTACTCGATCCGAACGTCCGTTGTTGTTTCGTAGTTTGCAGGGCCCGCAAAGACCACATACCGAAGGTAATATCCTCCGCCTACCAGCAAAACACCGAAAACGGAAGTGAGCAGGAAAACCCACCACTTCCGCAAAAGAAGCAAGAGAGCCAGCTTGGTATCAAGCGGCTCCTGCCTGTATGGTAACAATTCAAAGCTGTTACTCTTCATTCTCTTTCTTCCTCTTCATCTCCCGGTCCAGGCGCTGTCTCTTTTCTTCCAGTTCCCGGTCCGCCTGTTTCATGGCTGTGATCTGGGTACTGTCGATTCCCTCCGTACTGTCGGGAGTCAAAAGGATCTTCAGCGTCAAAAGCGCCAGCCGCATATCCATCCACAGACTGTAGTTTTCGATGTAATACAGGTCCAGTTTCAGCTTATCATAAGGAGTTGTGTTGTACTTGCCGTACACCTGGGCGTACCCTGCAAGGCCGGCTTTTACTTTTGTCCGGAATTCAAACTCCGGCATCAGCTCCATATACTGCTTGATGATCTCGGGACGCTCAGGTCTCGGACCGATAAAAGACATCTCTCCGGAGAGGATGTTAAAGAGCTGAGGAAGCTCATCAAGGCGGACTTTCCGGATAAACCTTCCAATGGGTGTGATCCGGTTATCCCCTTTGGATGCAAGGCGTGCAACACCGTCTTTTTCCGCATCCACCCGCATGCTGCGGAATTTCAGGATGGTAAACTCCTTCATGTTCCGGGTACAGCGCACCTGCTTATACAGCACGGGACCGCCGTCGTAAAGTTTCACCGCAAGTGCGGTCAGGAGCATAAAGGGGCTGCTCAGGACGATGAGGAGCAGGGAAAAGAAGATGTCGAAAAACCGTTTGAAAAATCTCTCTTCCACCGTCATCCGGTATTCCCGGATCAGCATGATGGGCGTATCAAAGAGGTTCATCTGATCCGCTCCCTGGAGGAGCACATCCGTGATCTTCGGCATAATGTAAACCCGGATGGAAGCACCGTAACAGTATTTAAAGATCTTGTTTCGATCTTCCGTAGGCAGATCCCAGATCACCACCGCATCGTAACCGGCGGAGCACTCATCAAAAACCCGCTCCAAACCTTCCCGGTAGCTGATGGTATTCTGAATTCGGAACTTTTCCTTGCGGCTGTTGAACTTGGCAACGATATCTTCGTAGGGCCTGTCCCCGTAAACAAGGAGCATCTTTTTGGGCGGGAACAGGTAGGAATAGATATGACCTGCGATCAGCGTCCAGACAACGATGATCACAAGGTCGTAACCGATCATGATGCCAAAGTAAGTAAAGTTCACGATATGGAGCATCATCAACGAGATCTGCAGCAGCGTGACAACGTTGACAAAGACCATGGCGAACACCTGAGAAAAGATGATCTCTGTGTTCCGGTAATAACCGATCTTTAAGCCGCCGTACATGGCCGTAAACATGAGGAGCAGCGCGGCGTAGATCGCCAGCATAAGGGTGTTACCGTTTTTCCAAAAGCTCAGACCCGTATAGGCTCTTACCTCAAGGCTTAAGTAGCCGTACCAGATCCACCGGTACACCAGAAGCTGTAAGATGATGCTGACCAGGGAAAGGCCCAGCTGGACCAGCCTTTTAAAGGACTCTCTCCTCTGAGTTTTCCGTTGATGTTCCGTCATGACTTCCTCCGTTTTCGGATCCATCCCCTTATGATCCGGGATCAGATCCGGCGTTTCGTGGCCCGAACGGCCCAGCCCACGAAGTAATATGCGCTCTGAAAGACGTTTAATTTCCCAATCTTCCGATACAGGTTCCAGATTCGTCTGAGCGCTTCTAATTTATTGGACGAGAGCGTTTTTCCCGCCCGTCTGTAAGTAACAAGATTTTCATCCAGGCCGTAGGCAAGCGCCCCGGTCTTTAGGATCTGCCACCAGGTCGCGGTATCTTCGCTCTTGATCCGGGGCATTCTCAAAAGGTCCTTGGGGATCACTTCCGTATCCGCCAGCACCGTGGATGTAAAGATGGTGGTGTTGGCAAGGGCCTCTTTATAAGACAAGGTTTCCGGCACGCGGACAATCTTTCCGGTGCCCTTTGCGTCTTCATCTCCGAATTCATAACCCGTGAAGAAAAATCCCGGGATTGCAGACTTTGCCGTCTCCTGTCTCTTTCGAAGATCCTCCATCTGCCGTTCCAGTTTTTCCGGCTTCCAAATGTCATCCGCATCCACGTAGGCAATGTAGCGGCCTTTTGCGGCATCCAGACCTTCATTCCTGGCATCGGCGGCACAGGTGGTCTCCGAAAAGATCACGCGGATATTGTACCCTGATCCTTCTGCTTCGGATGCGATCTCCCGGAGCACATCCTTTGTCCGGTCTCCGGAGCCGTTTTCCACAAGGATCAACTCCCAGTCTGTATACGTCTGGGCTTTTACGGCTTCTACCGTCTCTCTGATGTACTTTTCCGCATTATGCACGGGCACAATGATACTGACCATCAAAGTTCTTCCTTACTGATGTAAATGGGTCTGTCCTTAACCTCAAGATAGGTCTTTGACAGGTACTGTCCGAAAATACCCAGGCACAGAAGCTGTACGCCGCTGATCAGGGATATGATGCAAACCATGGAAGGCCAGCCGGAAGTGGGATCTCCCAGGACCAAAGTCTTGATCACGATGGCGATGATCAGGATAAAGGACACCACGCAAAACAGGATCCCCAGTACCGATGCAAAGCCAAGGGGCACGGTGGAAAAGGCAACGATGCCGTCCAGGGCATAAAGAAACAGCTTCCAGAAACTCCACTTGGTCTCGCCTTTTAAGCGCTCCACGTTCTCAAATTCCAGCCACTTGGTCTCAAAACCGATCCAGCCGTAAATGCCTTTGGTAAAGCGGTTGTACTCCTTTAGGGACAGAATGGCATCCACCATGGGCCGCTTCATCAGCCGGTAATCCCTCGCTCCGTCGACGATCTCCGTTTTGGACATACGGTTGATCAGATGATAAAACCGTCTTGCAAAGAAGGAACGGATGGGAGGCTCGCCCTTTCTGGTCACACGTCTTGTGGCCACGGAATCATACCCCTGATCCAGATAAGAAAACATCTCGGGCAGGAGTGCAGGGGGATCCTGCAGATCCACATCCATGGTCACAACATAGTCCCCTTTGGCATGCTGAAAGCCGGCAAACATAGCTGCTTCCTTGCCAAAGTTTCTGGAGAAGGATACCATATGGACCTTCGGATCTCTTTCATGGAGTTTCCGGATCTCCGCCTTGGTATTGTCCTTGGAACCGTCATCGATATAGATCACCTCATAGTCCAGATCCCTGGAATCAAAATAGGCTTTATTCTTGATGAATTCTTCGTAAAAATCCGCCACCGTCTCTTCTTCGTTGAAGCACGGCACGATCACGCTGAGAAGTTCCATATTCATTCCTCGTTTATTTTATCTTGCTATCGTAAAGTTTCACCGTTGAACACTCTGCCACCAGCCTGTATCCTTTTTCTTCGCACTTCCCGGAAAGTTCTCCATCCGCAGCTACGGCGATGTATCTGCTCTGCAGATTTCCGAAGTGCTCTGACAAATAGGCTTCGTCGCAAAGGTTGATCCCAAAGCCTGCCGGCAGTTCATACAAAGGACCGTAATCCACCAGAGTCTTTTCTCCGTTTACGGTATCCCGGAAAGTCCAGATCACGGTGTTCTCATAATTGGGCACCGGTTTATCTTCTTCCAGCTTCATGTTTTGACGGCACTGCTTACCGAAGGTTTCCACTTCCAAAACCCGTGCCTCTTCCCCATAGTGCATGCCGTACTCATAGGGAAAATCCGCCCGGAGCCAAAATTCAAAGACCAGAAGGACTGCAAGAAGGGATAAGCCCACGTACGGGAGCATCCGCCCCTGAAGTCTCACCTCTCGAAATGCCATGTATCCAAAGAACAGAACACTGACGAAGATAAACGGAAGGGTATGTCTGCTTCCCTCCGCCAGGCGGTACATCAGCATGTCCGCAGCGAAAAAACCACCCATCACAAGGCTCATCTGAAAGCCCGGAAGAAGATCCCTGCGGCCGTTTTCCGAAGTCTTGTATGATTTTCTTTCCGCGATCATCCTGACAGCGGATACGGCAAAGACCAAAACCCAGATAACACAGCACACCAGATATGTCAGGTAATGCGCACCTTCCATATGGCCGTTCTTTCCGATAAGTGCCTCCCTGCACCATAACAGGATGGTGTAGGAGGAAGCTTTAAACTTATGGAGATTATAGGCAATGCCTCCAAGAAGTCCCTGCGTTTTCAGGGCTTCGATGCCGTCAGTGTAAAACAGATCCACCAGATAGGGTGCACTGAAAAAGTGATTGATCAGATAATAGGCGATCATCGTAAGGGCCACCGGTATGATGCCGATGCCAAGGGCTTTTCCCCATCCGGATCGTTTTTTCAAAAAGCTGACCGGCGCCCAGAACAGCAAAAGAAAATAGGGCCGCATCAACGTCAGCAGAGCCGTGATCACGAACAGTGCAATGATCACGCTCCGTCCCGCGGCGATCTTTTGGACACCGCCAAGGGATACCTTGGTCATTGTTCCTCTGAAAACAAGTGCCGCATAGATCAAAAGCAGACCGTAAAAGGTTGCTTCCGGCATTACCGATAAGGTAAATCTTGTCACGGGCATAAACAGACCGTAGGCGATGATCGCTGCGGCGGTCTGTGCACGGCCAACCTTCGTGATCAGTCCAAAGCCAAACATGGCAAGGCTCATGATCAGGAGATTGCAGAAAATGGGGGATAACAGGTTCCAACCGAAAAGTAAGGCATAAAGAACAAAAAACAAAAGGAGCACCGGACTCCAGGCCGCGAAAGATAAAAGCTGCCCGTGTTTTTCGTTAAACCCGAAATACCCATGAGGAAACCCATATTTGCTGACGCATTCCGTCAGTTTGTAATAAAAGAGTTCGTCATTCCACGGAGAAGTCGGCAGGTAGATATCTGTCAGCGTCTTACCGTCCGTGGCGCAGCGGAGGATCCCCCATAGCCAGGGCGTTGCCGCAAGGACAAGTGCCCGAAGGAGAAGTCTCCAATCTGCATTCTTGATCTTAGTTTTCATGATTATTTTCTGAGGTACTCCGCAATGGCATCATGCCAGTCTGCGAAGCGGAAGTCGGAAGTTAAACGGAACATGTAATTATCCAGCATGGAGTAGTGCGGTCTGTCCGCAGACTGGGGGAACATCTCCTTGTACTGTTTGCTGGTGATGTGATTAACGGTCACGTTTTTGCCCGCAAGGCGCATGATCTCATCGGTGAAATCCGCCCAGGAACAGCTTCCTTCGCAGGTCGCATGGAAGATGCCGTAGTTGTCCGTATCCGCAAGGAAGGCCATAGCTTTTGCCAACTCTGTTGCGGCCGTAGGGTTACCGAACTGATCACATACAACGTTCAAGGTATCCATCTTCTCCGAAAGGCCCAGCATGGTCTTAACAAAGTTCTTTCCGTCACCGTAAAGCCATGCGGTACGGAGGATAAAGAACCGGTCCGCAAACTGCTGCACCATCTGCTCTCCGGCATATTTGGTCCGGCCGTAGGCACTGATGGGGGCCGGCTGGTCAAATTCCGTCAGGGGTCTTTCGCTGGTGCCGGGGAAAACATAATCCGTAGAGATATGGATGAACTTTGCTCCGGTCTCCGTTGCAGCAATGCTCAAATTCCGGGGGCCGATGGCATTGATCCTGCAGGCCACCTCTTCGTTGGTCTCACAGCCGTCAACATTGGTAAATGCCGCGCAGTTAAAGATCGCGTAGGGCTTTACTTCCCGGGCAAAGGAAAGCACCTGGTCCACGTTGGTGATATCCAGCTTTGTAATGCCCTCGCCGTCGCACACGTCGGTGTTTACCAGTTCATAATCCGTCTTATTTGCATAGAGTTGTCCGATGGCACGTCCAAGCTGTCCGTTACAACCGGTCACAATGATCTTTTTCATGTTTATTTTCCTTCCTTCCCCTTTTTCTCCATACCCACCGCCTTGAAAAGGAGCGGGTTCTTCTCCACCAAACGATAACTTACATACGACAGAGCGATCACGACGATAACTCCCACAAGGACGCCAAACGCGGATACGGGAGTCAGTGTTTCAAAGTGAAAGACTTTCCGGTCCAAAAACAGGATCGGGTAATAATGCACCAGGCACAGGGAGTAACTGATGTCCCCCAGTCTGATGAGTGCTCTCGGCATCTTCCAAACCTGCCCCATGATGAAAAAGCAGATCACCAGGATAACAGCAGGGATCTCCCGAAGGGGCACCCGGTAGGACAAGACCAGCATCTGCAGCGCATCCTCGGGGATAAAGAGGATCACCAGCATAACGACAGAAACTGCCAGGGAACTCCATGCCGCTATGCTGTTTCTGCGATCATTTCTTTCTTCATTCTGCTCGGTCTTTTCTCCGGCGTTTTCCCCTTCCAGCCGGGCAAAGACTCTCTGCAGCACCGGATAAAGGGCCATGCCGAACACAAAGTTCAGGGCAACGGGGCCGCCGTAAAGTTTGATGGCGGCGTACTTCGAAGGATGGATGCACTCGATGGCTACCAGGAGGATCAACAGCACAGAGGCGATAACCCCTCTGTACTTTTTGCTGATCTTTAGCGCGATAAAGAACACCAGATAGAAGTACATCACCATGTTGATGGTCCAGCCCACCCGAAGAATGGGAGCGATAACTCCCCCACCGATATCAAATGGGATATAAAACAGACTGAGGAGCAGCTGATCCACTCTTGCCGTTGTGTTTTCAAACATCCCGGGAAACAGCACAAGGAGCAGGAACGTTCCCAGGGTCATAACAGAATACAGGGGCAAAATTCGGATCAGCCGTTTTTTCCAATAATGCTCTGCCCCCTTATGGGTTGAGAGCATCATGGCAAAGCCGCTGATGCAGAAAAAGATATCTACACCGAATTCACCCCTGCCTATAAATCGTACATGCCTGAACACGATGCATAAGATCGCGATACCGCGCAGCACTTGTATGCCCGTAAAGCGGCTGTCATAAAATGACTTCATATCATTCTCCGAGCCCTGCGTCGATCATCCCGATCAATGCATCCAGCGCTTCCTGTTCATCTTCGCCTTCGCAGTGGATCTCGATCTCATCACCGCATTTGACGGATGCTCCAAGAACGCTTAAAACGCTTTTGGCGTTGGCCGTATTATCTCCGTAAGTGAAGTCGATGTGGCTCTTGAACTTCATCGCTTCCTTACACAAATTCCCGGCGGGCCGCAGATGCAGGCCCGTGGGGTTTTTGATGACTATCTTCTGACTTACCATGGTTTGTGTTTCCTCATGCAACTACGGGATCAGTTGCCTTGGTTGTTTTGTTCCTCGTTTCCTTCCCCTTCGTTTTCTTCATCCACGGGGTTATTGACCGCCGACATGGTTACCT
>JAEEGL015548395.1_pt1 | contig 10200 bp, 9 predicted proteins | sample 9134231 | NCBI WGS metagenome assembly JAEEGL01 (sample SAMN16246548, study PRJNA631951) | gut metagenome | biome: gut microbiome; feature: rumen; material: fiber-attached | host: Bos | place: Iran: Karaj | collected 2018-10 | reverse complement strand
CATGGATCAGAGCGTCGTCACGGACGGACGCCTGATTACCGGCAGGGCTGCAGGAAGCTCGATTGATTTTGGCTTGACCCTGGTTTCTGTTCTCTGCGGAGAAGAGGCGGCAAAGAAAATTGCGGCAGGAATCGTGTATTCGCATGGATAATGCGGTATGGAAACCAAACCTTTGAACAGGGGAGGAGGTATAACGAATGGCGAACGATGCAAATCGCTCTATGGATACCAGAGGACTCGATGATCTGATCCGTTCCGTGAAAGAGGATCTTCTTGAGAACGAACCGGTTGAGAATCATTATCCGCAGGCGAGAGAATACGGACAGGAGCCTGCCATCAGCCGGGAGCAGCTCCACAATGACGCAAACGCGCCGCAGCCTCTGCCGGAGGGCTTTCCTGAGAACGCACCGCAGAAGCTTCCCGACGCAGAACCGACGCAGGCCTTTGTTCCGGATTTCGGAAACGCCTTTGACGATTACGGCGACTATGAGGAGCCCGAAGTCGATCCGGCGGCAACGCGCCTGAAGCCGCGCAGGCATATCAAGAAAATCAAGATCCCTCTGATAATTAAGCTCGCGGTTTATCTTGTGATCGTCTTTTTCATCGGTAAGCTGGCCGCGAATATCGGCTGGAAGTTTGCCGACGACGTGCTGGCGCTGACGCGCCCGAATAAGGACGTGGAAGTCGTCATCAACGAGAACGACGAGCTGGACGATATCGCAAGGACCTTAAAGGATGCCGGGGCCATTAAGTATGATTGGCTGTTCAAACTTTACTGTAAGTTTTCCCATTCTGAAAACTATTTTGATCCCGGCATCTATACGATTAATCTGACCTATGATTACCATGCGCTGGTCAATAATTTGATGGCGGAATCCGGAACGCGCGAGACCATCACGCTGATGATTGCCGAGGGCTCGAACAGCTATGATATTTTTGACCTGTTAGAGAAAAACGGCGTTTGTTCCCGTACAAGGCTGGAGGAGTGTGCCGCCAGTTACGAGTTTGACTACGCGTTTTTGAAGGGGATCCCCTACGGTTCCTCCAACCGTCTCGAGGGGTATCTCTTCCCGGACACCTATCAATTCTATCTGAAGGACGATCCGGAAAAGGTCCTGGGAAGACTGCTCAGAAATTACAGCTCGAAAATGAACGAGGATTATATGGAGGAGGTTGCAGCCAGCGGCTATTCTCTGCAGGAAATCATGACGATGGCCTCGATTATCGAGGCGGAAAACGATACCCATGATAATGACCGCGCCCTGATTGCCGGCGTCATGTACAACCGTCTGTCCGATTGGCTGCCCCCGGAGCATGTTCCTTTCCTGAATATGGACTCAACGGTTCACTATGCGGCCCTGCTGGCCGGTGTAAAGTTCGACCTGTCTCTGGACAGTCCCTATAACACATACAGAAAATACGGACTGCCTCCCGGACCCATCTGCAATCCGGGCATGAAATCCATCAAGGCGGCATTGGAGCCCAAGCTGGTTATCGGTTCCGGGGACGGACCGAACTCCGAAGTCGGCAGCAAGGTGTACTACTTTGCAACCAACGTGGACGGCAATAACGAATTCTATAGTTCCGAAGACAGTTTTAATGAATTTATCAGCGGCCCGAGGTTTATCGGGAATAAACCCAGCGAGGGGGATGACTGACATTGCGCAAAGTACCGGAGCTTCTGTCTCCTGCAGGTGATGCTGAAAAACTGAATATGGCTGTTCTCTACGGTGCGGACGCTGTATATCTTGCGGGGACAAGCTTCGGGATGCGTTCCTTTGCAGGGAATTTTTCATCGGAAGAACTTCCGAAAGCAGTTCAATTTGCCCATGCGCACGGTGTGAAGGTTCATGTGACCGTAAACACGATGGCCAGAAATCCGGAGGTGGAACAGCTGCCCGCGCATTTGGAGCTGCTGAACGATTCCGGAGTGGATGCGCTGATCGTTGCTGATCTCGGCGCGTTTCGTCTGGCGCAGCGCTATGCGCCGGCATGCGAGCTGCACGTATCGACACAGGTAAGCGTTGCAAATTATGCTTCCGCCGCCGCCTGGTATGAGCTTGGGGCAAAGCGCGTGGTTCTTGCCAGAGAGCTTTCCCTTGAAGAGGTCGCCGGTATTCGTGCAAAAACTCCCAAAGCCCTGGAGTTGGAGGTCTTTGCCCACGGCGCAATGTGCGTTTCCTATTCCGGCCGGTGCTTGTTATCCAATTACATGACCGGACGCGACTCCAATCGCGGCGAATGCGCGCAGCCCTGCCGTTATCAGTATTACCTGATGGAGGAAAAGCGGCCTGGCGAGTATTTTCCCGTTTTTGAGGACGAAAAAGGAACCTATATCATGAACTCCCGGGACATGTGCATGATCGACCATCTGGAAGATCTGATGCGTGTCGGCGTAGACTGCATTAAAATTGAAGGCAGAGCAAAGTCTGCGTATTATGCCGCCATAGTGACCGGCGCATATCGACATGTGCTCGACGATTTGGCTGCCGGCAGACCGATTGACCCCGTTTGGAGAAATGAGGTGGAAAAGGTCTCTCATCGGCATTATTCCACCGGGTTCTTTTACGGCCAGCCGGGGCAGTATTACGACGATTCGCGCTATATTCGTGACTATCAGGTCGTCGCCATCGTAGACGAATGTGACGCAGAGGGCAACGCGCTTCTGCGCCTGCGAAATAAAATAGCAGACGGAGAAGCGTTGGAGGTTGTCGGCCCGAATCTGAAACCGTTTTCCTTATATGCCGCAGGCCTTCGGAATATGGAAGGAGAACCTCTGGCAGAAGTGCGCACTCCGCAAACGCCGTTCAGAATGCAGATCCCCGCACAAGTTCCTCCTTATAGCATTCTTCGCCGCAGCGTAGATTTATCTCCAAGATAATTCTGCGTGAAATCTCTCTTTTTTCCTGTAATAAGTAGAAAAGAGCAATTGACAACGCGAGCAATCATCTGTAAAATAATGTTTTGAAAGAAAACCTACGCTGAATTATCAGATTAAGGATTGCATTTCTATGGATTGTGAACACAAAGAACTGAACGAGAGCAAGGGTGCCTTTGCATCCCGGGTCTATCTCGCCTCTCCGACAATGCATGGAGAGGAGCTTCACTATATCGAAGAAGCGTTCCGTACAAACTGGGTATCGACAATCGGCGCCAATCTGGACGAAATGGAGTCCGCGATGAGCCGTCTGATCGGCCGTCCCTATGCGGTTGCGCTCGGCTCAGGTACGGCTGCGCTGCACCTTGCCGTCCGTGCGGCAGCCGTGCGGCTGTACGGCGACCCGGATCCTGCCGCAGGTGCGCTTGCGGGAAAACGGGTTTTCTGCAGTGATCTGACCTTTGCAGCGTCCGTGAATCCGGTACTGTACGAGGGCGGCGAACCTGTTTTCATCGATTCAGAGTATGAAACCTGGAATATGGATCCTGCAGCGCTTGCGCGTGCTTTTGAGCGCTATCCGGATGTGAAGCTGGTTGTCATGGTCCACCTTTACGGTACTCCTGCAAAAATTGATCAGATCCGTGCCGTTTGTGATGCGCATGGCGCCCTGTTGATCGAGGATGCCGCCGAATCGTTGGGCGCTGCCTATCAGGGCCGTCAGACCGCATCCTTTGGAGATATCGGCGTCATCAGCTTCAACGGCAACAAGATCATCACCGGTTCCTGCGGCGGCGTTTTGCTCTGCGATGATGAGCAGACGGCGATGCGTGTCCGCAAATGGTCAACGCAGAGCCGTGAGCTGGCCCCGTGGTATCAGCACCGGGAGTTGGGATATAATTACCGGTTGAGCAATATCGTGGCCGGTGTGATCCGCGGCCAGCTGCCGTGGCTGGAGGATCATAAAAACCGGAAAACAGAGATTTACCGTACTTATCTCGAAGGCTTCCGTGATCTTCCCGTATCCATGAATCCCTATGAGAGCGACAAGGCTGTCCCGAATCATTGGCTTTCCTGTATTCTGATCGATCGCGAAGCTATGTGCCCGCAGACCCGCGGTGAGAGCCGGGCTGTCTATACGCACGAGGCTGGTAAGAGCTGCCCGACGGAGATCCTTGAGGCGATTGCTGCTCTGAACGCAGAGGGACGTCCTATCTGGAAACCAATGCACCTTCATCCGCTTTACGGGAACTACGCGTTTGTGAGCGCTGAGGAAAACAGGGATGTTGACGCTGATGTATTTGACCGCGGGCTCTGCCTGCCCAGTGATATCAAGATGACTCCCGAGCAGATCAAGCGGATTATCAACGTTGTGCGGGGCTGCTTTGACTGATCCGTACTCGCTGCTTATCTGACCGGAAAGGACATAATATATGACACAGAACAAAGATTTCGGAATCACTGCGGAGCAGGAGGCGCTGACTGCGCTGCTTGCGCATCAGCTTTTTCGTGCGCCTGCACCTGCGTCACTGCCCGAGGATTCCGGCTTTGTTCTGCGGGAGGCCGAACAGCAATCCGTATTTCCGATAATCTATCCTGCTGCCGCGAAGCTGGCTCCCAAGGTTTGTGCGGCTTGGAAGCTTCGCAATTTGCAGCATATCTCTCACAATATTAATATTATCAATGCTCATTTTGAGGCGCATGCTCTGCTGACGTCAGCAGAGATTCCCTACACAGTAATCAAGGGCTGCGCCTCCGCTTTTTATTATCCGGAGCCGGAACTGCGCACCATGGGAGACGTGGATATCTATGTAGACCGATCCGACATGCACCGTGTTCGCCGCGTATTTGAGGAAAACGGTTATTTCGTCTCCGGGCTCAGCCATCCCCATCACTGGAGCTTTGAAAAAGACGGTGTGGTCATTGAAGCGCATTGGGTTCCCTCCGGTATTCCTGCCGCTGACGACGGGTCGATCCTGTCTCTGTTCGACGATCTGCTGGATCGCTGTACAGAACAGACCGTGGCAGGGCAGAGCATGGTGCTGCCCTGCGCCTTTCATCACGGGCTCATTATGCTCCTGCATACGGCCAACCACCTGACTGCCGGAGGCGTCGGACTCAGGCACTTGATGGACTGGCTTGTCTTTGTCAACGGTATGCCCGAAGAGGAGTTTCTGTCCTGCTTTGAGGACACTCTACGGCAGATCGGTCTTTTGGAATATGCCCGGGTCCTGACTGCGGTTGGGGTCATTTGCTTCTCCTGCGAGCCTCGCGCTTTTTGCGCTGACGTTCCGCAGCAGTTAGCCATGGATTTGCTCGTTGATATTCTCGATGGCGGCAATTTCGGCCAAAAGAATCAAGACCGCCTCAATCAGTCCAAGCTTTTGCGAGACAACAGTACCCGCCGGATTGACGGAAAGAGCATCCTCGGCCATGCCGTCAGCTTTCTGAATCAGCGGGCGAGACTGCAGTATCCTGCTGCTGCCCGCAATCCGATCCTGCTTCCGATCGGATGGGGGAAGGTCCTTCGGGCCAGATCCAGGGCAATTCGGAAGGGAAAGCAGTCGAGGCTCAGTCTTCACGATACCTTCAAGGGAGCGCGCTCCAGAGAACAGCTCTATCAGCACCTTCATCTGTTCGAGAAGTAGGAGGGCCGGATGTACGCAAAATACTGGAAACGAGTGTTGGATTTTATCCTTTCAGCCTGTGCTCTGCTGGTCCTGAGCCCGCTGCTGCTGATCCTGACCGTTCTGGTCGCGATCAAAATGAAAGGAAATCCCTTTTTTACTCAGGTTCGTCCCGGCTGGCATGAAAAGCGCTTCAAGCTGATCAAATTCCGCTCCATGACGAACGAGAAGGACAAAAACGGTGAACTGCTTCCCGACGACATGCGTTTAAGCCGTTTCGGCCGCCTGCTCCGTTCAACTTCTCTCGACGAGCTGCCGGAGCTCATCAACATTCTCAAGGGAGATATGGCTTTGGTGGGACCAAGGCCGCTTCTTCCGGAATACTTGCCCTATTATACTCCTGAGGAGCGTCACAGGCATGATGTTCGTCCCGGCTTGACCGGTCTTGCGCAGGTAAACGGAAGAAATGTAATCAGTTGGGATGAAAAACTGAGGTTGGATCTTGTTTACCTGAATAACATCACACTGCGGAATGACCTCAGAATCGTAATGAAAACCTTTGTGAAAACACTGAAGCGATCCGATATTCAGGTGGGGTCGGGTTTTGTTGCCGGAAAATTCATTGACCAAAGACAGCTGCGTATGGAGCAGCAGAAATTGGAGAAACAAAATGATCCGTCCGAATGATGAGGTTACGATCCGTGATTTCCGGTGGGAAGACATCCCCATGAAGGTTCAATGGATCAATAATCCCAACATGAATCAGTTTCTGCATTATCATATTCCGCTTGATTTGGAAGGCACCCGGAAATGGTTCCTCAGCAAAGATAATCAGATCAGAAGAGACTGCGTCATCGAGTACAACGGAACGCCGGTTGGGCTGATCGGGCTGCTGTCAATCGACCGTACAAATCGGAAAGCGGAGTATTATATCAGCCTTGGAGAGAAAAAGTACGAGCATTTAGGCATTGCGCACAAGGCTACCAGACTGATTTTGGACTACGCGTTTTATGATCTATCGTTAAATAAGGTTTACTTGAACGTTGATGCCGAGAATGAAGCGGCGTGCAGACTATATTCTCGATCCGGATTTCAATGTGAGGGATTATTTCGTCAGGATCTGATGCATCGTGGCTGTTTGATCGACAGAAAACGTTTCGCGATTCTTCGGCAGGATTATATCTCTCCGAAGGAATCTGTTGAACGTGAGGGATAATATGAATATTTTGATTTTAAGTGCAGGGACCAGAAATCTTGTGATCCGTTCTTTTCGTAAGGCATTAAAGGGACAGGGCCTTGTTGTTGCGACAGACATGAGTCCGCTTGCGCCGGCGCTTTACGATGCGGACCGGGATTATATCGTACCGCCAATGCGGGACCCCGGTTACCTGGACGTGATTCTAAAGATCGTTCGAAAAGAGCAGATAAACGGCGTTCTGTCGTTGATTGATCCTGAGCTCTCTCTGCTTGCCAAGCATGCAGCGGAGTTTCAAGCTTTGGGCGCTTGCGTGATCGGAAGCAGTTATGAGCTCTGTGAGCGCTCTTTGAATAAGTATCGGATGTACCTTTGGCTCCGGGATCATGGATATCGGGCAGCACGATCCTGGGTTGCGATCACGGAATTCAAAAAGGAATTGGATGCCGAACGAATCCGATTCCCGGTATTTGTAAAACCAATCTGCGGCAGTGCCAGCATCTCCATTTCAAAGGTCTATGATATGGAAACGCTTGAACTGCTCTTTTCCCACCAGAAGGATCTGCTGATTCAGGAGTATCTTGACGGCCAGGAAATCGGAGCGGATGTCTATATCGATATGATTTCAGGAGAAGTCGTATCCGTATTTACGAAGAAGAAACTCAAAATGAGAGCGGGCGAAACGGACAAGGCCGTCAGCTTTCGGGACCCGGCTCTGTTCGGGCTGATCGAGGAGTTTGTCCGGAATGCCGGTTTCCGGGGCCCCATCGATATCGATCTCTTTGAGACAGAGGACGGATTCGTCATCTCTGAGGTGAACCCCCGCTTTGGCGGCGGGTACCCGCATGCCTATGCCTGCGGATGTGACCACGCGAAGCTGATTCTGGAGAACCTTTCCGGCTGCGCAAATTTGAAAAGCATCGGGAACTACGAAGAAAATGTTTATATGATGAAATACAGCGAAGTATCATGCAGGAGGATGGATGAATGAGAAGCGGTCTTAGAAAGCGCTGGGACAATCTCTATGACTTTGTAGAGCGCAAGTATCGGGGATATGCGTACCGGAAAAAAGCTAAGATTCGCTTCAAGCGCATCAACGGCGGTTATAATTGCAAGGAAGAATACGTAAAAGTTGTCGTTCCTTATTGGAAGAAATACGGTGTAAAGCCGAAAATGATCTGGTATCGCTTGTTTTCCGCTGAAAGCAAGCGGGTCGACCCCCGCTATATCCCGGACGATATGTGGTTTGAAACCATCCTTCCTTATTTTTCCAATACACAGTTCCGGCGTTACGGCGAGGACAAGTGCATGCACGGTGTTTGGTTCCCGGATGCCAAGCGTCCCTATACCGTGGCAGCCAACGCCGCCGGTATCTTCTATGACGACAAATTCAATATCATTACGCGAGAGGAAGCGGCAAAGCGCTGCGTAGAGTACAAGCGTTTTCTGATCAAGCCCTCTGTAGACAGCGGAGAAGCCCGCCTGATCAGGTTTTTCGACACCGAAGATCTGACCGTGGAAAAGATGCTGAAGGTCTTTGACGAGTTCGGCTGCAATTTCCTGGCCCAGCAGGCGATTCAGCAGCATCCTGCCCTTGCAGAGCTCAATTCCAGCTCCCTGAATACGATCCGGATCGTTTCTTTCCTGTTCGAAAGTGAGGTCCATATTCTCTCCTCGATCCTTCGCATTGGCGGAAAGGGTTCCCGTGTGGACAATATCGGCGCCGGCGGCTATTCCTGCGCGATCAGTCCGGACGGACGGCTCAGCAGACTGGCGGTCAACCGAAAATCCGAGTGGGTTGAGACAAACCAGAACGGTCTTCGTTTTGAATCTGTGACCGTACCGAGCTATGATCATGCGGTCACGCTGGTGAAGAAGCTCCACCAGAGACTGCCGCATTTTAAGATTATAGGCTGGGATATTGCCATCGACGAAGCCGGCGATCCGGTTTTGATCGAGTTCAACAGCAACCCCGGCCAAAACCAATATTCCTGCGGCCCCACCTTCGGCGACCTGACGGAGCGGGTTCTGGAGGATGTGTTCATCAAAAAGAGCTTGAAAGACAGCAGGAATTAACGCCCTGCCGAGATCAAAATGAACTAATAGGAGAACCCTGATATGAGAGTTGCGATCCTTGGCGCCGGGAATGCAGGCTGCGCTGTGGCGGCAGATCTGACGCTGCATGGACACGAAGTTACCCTGATCAAGACCTCCCATGCGATGCACGACGACAATTATGAGTTTTTGCAGCAAAACGGCAGACGAATGACCATCGATGAGTTCGGCGAGCTCAAGACTGCCCGGATTGAACATGTCACCCGCGACCTGTCCGCTTTGCAGGGGAACGAGGTCGTCATCATCTATATTCAATCCAATTTCCACGAGCAGCTGATCAAACGGATTGCCCCTTGGCTGGAGGACGATCAGATTCTATTAATCAATCCCGGATATCTTTCGACGGCCTATGTGCTCAAGAACTGCCCGGAAAAACGGCTCATGATCTGCGAGGCCGAAAGCTCCTTTATCGACGGACGCATCCTGAAGCCCGGCTATTTCCGCGTGGGCTTCCGCAACGTCCGAAACCCCATCGGCATTTATCCTGCATCCAGAAGGGAAGAGGCCATCGCGAAGCTGGATCAGATGGGGGCGCGCTTTGTATACCTGGACTCCGTTGTCGAAGCAGCGCTTCATAACCCGAATATGATCGTCCATACGGTCGGCTCCGTGATGAGCATTCCCCGGATCGAGAAAGCCAAGGGGGACTTCTGCATGTACCACGAGGCGTATACGCGGGATAATCCTGCCACCTGGCGGATCCTGGAGGCGCTGGACGCGGAAAAGATGGACGTGCTGGAGAAGATGGGTTTTGCACGGCTGAGTTATGTGGAGGCCTGCAAATATCGCAATTCCCTGGATGATACCATGGACGCGAAAGAGGTTTTCCTGGACTATTCCGAAATGGAGACCCGTGCAAAGGGGCCCAAGCAGGTGGACTCCAGATATATCTCCGAGGATGTTCCTCAGGGCCTTGTGATGCTGGAAGCGCTCGGGCAGGAGCTTGGCGTCCGGACGCCGATTGCAGCGGCGCTGATCGAGATCGCCTCCGCCGCCCTGGGGCGGGACCTGCGTGCCGAGGGAAGAACGCCCGAGGGACTTGGAAAGCAGAACATCCGCATCATCCTGAATGATGGGAGAAAGTGAGTACTGTAAATGATTCACATAGGTTCGCCGAAAGTCTATGAACAAGATGGGAAAGCAATACTAAAGGCCCCCGTAATAATCACTGAAGATACTTCGGATGCGTATATCGCATTAAGCAGAAGACTCAGAAAGGTGCATTGGAGAGTTAACGAGAATTATCCTCCGATCGAATGGCAGCAGTCCGATGCAGGGCTCTGGTTTTCTGTTCCTCTGGAATATAAGAACTATCTTGCTGACGACCGCGCTGATGCTTTTGTTGTCGCGTTGCTCTGGTATGCGATGCAGACCGGCTCTGACATTGT
>JAEEGL015286531.1_pt1 | contig 10200 bp, 4 predicted proteins | sample 9134231 | NCBI WGS metagenome assembly JAEEGL01 (sample SAMN16246548, study PRJNA631951) | gut metagenome | biome: gut microbiome; feature: rumen; material: fiber-attached | host: Bos | place: Iran: Karaj | collected 2018-10 | reverse complement strand
GGGATGGGCGCGGCAGGGTGCCGGGCGGCTGGGATGGGCGCGGCAGGGTGCCGGGCGGCTGGGATGGGCGCGGCAGGTTGCCGGGCGGGGAGAGGGGGCGCGGTGGGGCCGCGTGCCAGGGCCGGACGGGGGAACACGCGCATGGGTCAGCGAGTGGAGGCGGAGCGGATAGTCTCGCGGATGGCCGCCTCTTGGGAGGCGAACTCGGGGGAGTCCATGGGGGTGAAGTTCCAGTCGCGGAGGGATTGGGTGAGCTTCTGGAAGAAGGAGCGCGCGGCGTCGCGGTCGGCGATGGCGATGGGGGCCCGGACGATGTCGAGGAGGAGCCGGAACATGTGGCGCTGGCGGTCGGCGGTGCAGGCGCCGTCGACGGCGTGGAAGGAGTCCTGCTGGAGGTAGGCGGCGTCGATGAGCTCGCCCTTGAGGTAGGCGACGAAGTCGTCGAGGGAGGTGCCCTCGTCGCCGACGACCTTCATCATCTGGCCGACGTCGTTGCCGCGGCGGAGCATGGCGCGGACCTCGTCGACGTCGGCGGCGGGGCAGACGCCGGGGTACTTGCTCCAAGAGTCGAGGGGGTCGATGGCGGGGTAGCGGCGGGCGTCGGAGCGTGCGCGGGAGAGGCCGAGGAAGGCGCCGACGACCTTGATGGTGGCCTGGGTGACGGGCTCGTCGAAGTTGCCGCCGGCGGGGGAGACGGCGCCGCCGATGGTGACGGAGCCGATGGAGCCGTCGTGGAGGCGGACGCGGCCGGCGCGCTCGTAGAAGGAGGCGACGACGGATTCGAGGTAGGCCGGGAAGGCCTCCTCGCCGGGGATTTCCTCGAGGCGGCCGGATTGTTCGCGGAGGGCCTGGGCCCAGCGGGAGGTGGAGTCGGCGAGGAGCAGGACGTGGAGGCCCATCTGGCGGTAGTAGGCGGCGAGGGTGGCGGCGGTGTAGACGGAGGCCTCGCGGGCGGCGACGGGCATGGAGGAGGTGTTGCAGATGATGATGGTGCGGTCCATCAGGGTGCGGCCGGTGCGGGGGTCAGAGAGCTCGGGGAACTCGCGGAGCATCTCGACGACCTCGCCGGCGCGCTCGCCGCAGGCGGCGTAGATGACGATGTCGACGTCGGCGTGCTTGCTCGTGGTCTGCTGGAGGACGGTCTTGCCGGCGCCGAAGGGGCCGGGGATGCAGAAGGTGCCGCCGAGGGCGACGGGGAAGAAGGTGTCGATGGAGCGGGTCTTGGTGACCATCGTCTCGGTGGGGCGGAGACGCTCGGCGTAGCAAGAGATGGGGACCTTGACGGGCCAGCGCTGCATGAACTTGACCTCGACGGTGTGTCCGGAGGGGTCGCGAAGGGTGGCGGCCGTGTCCTCGACGGTGTATTCGCCGGCGGGGGAGACGGCGTCGACGGTCCAGCGGCCCTTGAGGGCGAAGGGGGCCATGATGGCGTGCTGGAAGAGGCCTTCGGGGACGTGGCCGACGGGGTCGCCGGCCAGGAGGGTGTCGCCGGGCTTGACGCAAGGGGTGAAGGCCCATTTGCGGTCGCGCGGGAGGGCGTGGAGGTAGGTGCCGCGCTGGAGGAAGAAGCCGCATTGCTCGGCGAGCTTGGGGAGGGGGTTCTGGAGGCCGTCGAAGATTTGGGTGAGGAGGCCGGGGCCGAGCTCGATGGAGAGGAGGTCTCCGGTGAACTCGACGGGGTCGCCGGCGCGCAGGCCGGTGGTGTCCTCGAAGACCTGCAGGTCGGCCACGCGGCCGCGGATGCGGACGATCTCGCACATGAGGCGAAGGTCGCCGAGGCGGGCGTAGCCGACCTCATTAAGGGCGACGGCGCCGTCGAAGGCGACGGAGAGCATGTTGCTGTTGACGACGGTGATGGTTCCGGTGGCGGTACTCATGGTTGGGGTGCGGCCGCGCGGTGCGCGGCCGCCTTCACTGGGTTAAGGGAGGTTTTCGTAGTAGCGGGCGTTGGTTTGCCAAAGGGGGGTGTCGCGGGAGGAGCCGCGGAGGAGGGCGAGGAAGGTCTCGCGGTAGTCCGGGTTGAGGACGAGGACGAGGAGGCCGAGGACGGCGCCGGCGAGGAGGAGGGCGAGGAGTTTGCGGCGGTTCATGGCGTGACGACGAGACGGATGGGAATGGAGTGGCCGACGATGGCGGGGTCGTACATGGCCTCGGCGGCGATGGCGGGGTAGACGTATTCGCCGGGGGTGACGGCGCGCGCCAGATACGTGTGGGCGTAGTGCGTGTGGTCGAGGGCACCGGTGAAGAGGACGAGGCGGTCGTCGCGGATGTCGCGGGAGCGGAGCCAGTCGGCGTTTTTCTTTTCCTCGCGGAGCCAGTTGGGAAGGTCGGCGGAGGTGGCGAGGGCGGGATTCTCGATTTCCAGACCGGCGGGGAGGAGGTCGGAGACGACGAGCTGGTCGAGGCCGTCGACCTGTGGATGGAGGACGATGGTGATGGCGATGGTGTCGCCCTGGGCGAGGGTGAGGACGGGGTTGTCGTCGGCGAGGGAGATGGGTTCGCCCGTCCGGGCGTCGCGGAAGATGCGGTAGACGGCGAGTTTGGAGAAGTCTGGCTTGGAGGGGGGCTCGCGGGGGACGCCGGTGACGGCAAGGGTGTAGAAGAAGGGGGAGGAGCCGGTGTTGCGGAGGGTGGCGGAAGCGGCGGCGGGGAGGTTGGTCGAACCGAGTTCGGGCATCTCCATGACGTGGTCCGGCCCGAGGGAGAGTTCGGCGGAGGGGGGGGCGTTGGTGGAGGGGCCGAATGCGGCGCGGAAGTACTTGCCGAGGGCAAGGAGGGCCATGGCGTTCTCCTGCGTGGTGTACCAGCGGGAGAGGGTGGAGCGGCGGGCGAGGAGGGCGTCGGCGGCGTCGCGGGCGAGCGGGGCTTCGGGGTCGAGGTCGCACTGGGCGGAGAGGACGAGGGCGAGGTCGCGCGTGGGGGACTCGAGGAGGTCGCCGAGGTCGTGGTCGGTCACGTCGGCGGGCGGGGCGATGCCCTCGGTGGCGAGGACGAGGCCGGCGTCGCGGGGACGTCCCGAGGCGAGGAGGGCTGCGGCGAGGTAGGCTCTGGCGGAGCGGGGGAGGTCCGCGCGCTTCTCCAGGAGCCGGTCGGTCCACGGGCGCGCTACGGAGGCGCGTCCGTCGAGGATGGCGACGTAGGCGGCATAGGCGCGGAGGACGGGGGAGAGGGGGGACGTCTGCGAGAGGAGCGATTCGACATAGTCGGTGGCGGTGTCGAGGGCTTCGGCGGGGACGCCGTGGCCGGCCTTGCGGGCCTCAAGAAGGAAGTGGGTGGCGTAGAGGGTTCCCCACGGATAGACGGTGCCCTCGTTTTGCCAGAGAGAGAAGCCGCCTCCGGAGCGCTGGTTGGCGAGGATGCGGAGGATGCCGGCTTCGACGAAGTCGGCGCAGGAGGAGTCGCGGAAGAGGTCGGGACGGGCCGTTGCGGCGAAGTCCGCGAGGTAGAGGAGCGGGAATACGGTGGAGGTGGTCTGCTCAAGGCACCCGTAGGGGTAGTGGACGAGGTATTCGAGGGCCTCGGTGAGATGGGATTCGGGGCGCGCGGAGGCGGAGACGGTGAGCTTGGCGCCGGGCAGATAGTTGGTGAGGGCGGCCGGATCGGGGGTGGCGGACTCGCCGGGTTTGAGGATGCCGGAGAGGACCGTGCGGGAGTAGGGCGCGGGCGGGCGGACCGGGAGGGGGAAGGTTTCGGAGTAGAATGGGGCGGGCGGAGCCGCCCCAGCAGGACTCGTAGCGGTGACGGTGTAGGCGGCGGTGCCGATGGTCTCCGGGGCGGCGAGGGGGAGGGCGAAGGAGAGGGAGGCGCCGGCGGCGAGGGTGAGGTTGGTCGAGCAGAGCTCGGTATTTTCCGCCTCTTGGGAGGGGCCCATCAAGGAGAGGGTGACGGGGGCGGTGGCGGCGGTGGTGTTGAAGAGCTCGAGGGTGGCGGCAAAGGTGTCGCCTGGCGCGAGGAAACGGGGGAAGGTCGCGATGACGTCGATGGGACGGCGGACGGCGGCAAAGGCCTCGGCGGAGCCGTAGCGGGCCGGGGCAATGGCCACGGCCATGACGCGGCACTTGCCGGTGAATTCGGGAACGTCGAAGGTGGCGGAGGCACGGCCGTCGGGACCGGTCTTGACCGTGCCTTTCCAGAGGGCCACGAGGCGGAAGCGGCGGTTGGGGATGCCGGGCGTGGTGCGGTAGTTCGCCGTAACGTCGCCGTCGCCGCCGATGTGAGAGGTTTCCACGGCGGATTCGGCCTTGTAGAGGGGAAGAAGGCGGCCGAAGAGGTCGTAGTGCTCGACCGGTAGCCAACGCGGGGCGTTGGCCCAAGCGAGGGGATTGGGGGTCTGGAAGCGGGTGAGCGAGCAGAGGCCCTCGTCGACGGCGGCGAAGGTCACCTCGGCGTCTGGCACCGGGACTCCGCCGGTGGTGACGGTGGCGGAGACGGAAAGCGGGGATTGGGGGAGGAGCTCGGTGGGGACGTCGAGGGCGACGTCTAGGGCGCGGTCGGGGCGGACGACGGACAGGAGCGTGGAGCCGATGGCGCGGACGGCGCCGATGGGCACCGCGGTTCCGTCCGCGCGGTGCGCGGCCGGCTCCACTACGGGCGGGCGCAGAAGGACAAGGGTGGCGTGGATGGAGGGGACGTCGATGTCATCGACCTGGAAGGAGACGGTGGAGGCGGTGTTGGTGAGGGTGACGGGACGGTGGCGCCACTCGCCGCCGGCGCCTTCGAGGAAGAGCATGCCTTCGCCGGTGAAGGGGGCCTTGACGGTGAGGAGGACGCGGTCACCGGGAGCGTAGGAGGCGCGGTCCGGGACGAGGGTGACGGCCATGGGGTTGTCGGTGCCGGTGTGTGCCCAGGGCAGATCCTCGGATACGACCTCAAAGTCGTAGGTGGTGGAGGACTTGCCGTTGGGGTCGTAGACGCGGAGGCGGTACTCGCCGATGGTGGCGGTGGGGAGGGAGAGTGTGGCCGCGCGGTGCGCGGCCACCTCCACTCCCGCTTGCGCCTCTTGTGTGGCCGCGCGGTGCGCGGCCACCTCCACTCCCGCTTGGGCGGCCACCTCCACTATGCCGTTGGTGACGGGGGCGGTGTGGGTGTCGATGACGTAGCGCCAGGAACCGTCGTTGTTGCGGGTCCAGTTCCAGGAGCGGGAGACGGACTCCAAGGTGTAGGCGAGGGAGGCGGGGGCGTTGGTGGCGGGGGTGGCGTCGGGGGCGACGAGGGCGATGTCAACCGAGGCGGCTTGGTTGGCGAGGATCGTGCCGCGGATTGAGGGGCGCAGGCCGATGTAGAAGGGAACCGGGGAGACCGGGAGCGATTTGAACTCGGTGACGGCGCGGCCGCCGGCCTGCCGGACGGTGGCGGAAAGGGTGGCGCGGATGGCCGAAGGGACAGTGAAATCGTCGGGGATGGTGCAGGATGCCAAGGTGACGCCTTCCTCGTTCAGACGGTCATCCTTGATGACCTGTGTCCGAGAGAATTTGGCGGGGCGGGTCTCATCGCCGAAAAGGTAGCCGTCCCAGCCCTTGGGCTTGAAGGGTGTGGCTTGGTATTGGACGGAGGCCGTGACACGGAGATTGGCCGCAGGGGCTCCGAAGAGGTATTCGGAGGCGATGTGGAAGCGGACTTCTTCGCCCGGATTGGCGGGTGCGGTGGGGACATCCTGGAAGGCGACCTTGATCTGGGGCGGGACGATCTCTTCGACGGAGACGGAGAGACTGCCGAGGATATGGTCGGAGTCGCCGGGGAGATAGGCCCGGACAGTGTAAGGGCCAGTGGGCCAGGCAGGGTCGAAGGAGAACTCGGACTCGGCGGTGCCGAGATCGGAGAGGCGGACGGCGCGGGTCAAGACGGTGCGACCGTCTGGCCGGTCGAGCTCAAGGGAGACGGGGAAGGGATCGGGGAGACGGCCGCGAAGGTCGCGGACGAGAACCTTTAGGGGAAGCGACTCGCCGGGGCGGACGATGCCGCGCGGGGCGAAGAGGAAAGCCTCGTAGGAGGAGGCGCCGGGGGTGCGGGCGTTGTTGGGGCGTTCCTCGTCGGGGGTGACGTCGTAGGAGCCGGTGGAGAGGGGGAGAAAGGTGAGGTCGTTGCCGAGGGAGGCGGTGGCGAGGAAGGGAATGTCGCCCTTGTCGAGGGTGTAGCGGAGCTCGACCGTGCCGTCGGCGGCGGTAGTGCCGGAAGCGTAGGGGTCATTGGACTTGGAGTAAAGGGAGACGCGGACGCCTGCGAGGGGCTTGCCGGTGGTGAGCGAGGTGGCCCAGGCGATGGCGCGGTCGCCGGATTCGGATTGGCGGACGGTGAGACCGATGTCGGAGAGGACGACGAGGCGCTGGTCGGAGACGGTCCGGGAGGAGCGGGGGTCGATGTAGGAGGCCTCGACCCAGTAGGCGCCGTAGGCGTCGGGGCCGGCGGGGAGGAAGGGGCGGAGGTCGATGTCGACAGAGCGGGTTTCGTCGAGGGGGGCTACGGTCTCGACGGAGTTGGTGAGAGTGGTGCCGCCGGTGAAATCGAGGGCGTTCTCGTCGGATGGCTCGTCGCCGTAGTAGCTGGAGCGGAGGAAGAAGAGGAGGTTGGCGTCGCGGACGCGGCGGGCGCGGATGTCGACGGAAGGGATGTTGCAGGCGGCGAGGCGGACGATGGCGGAGGAGGCGCCGGGGGCGAGGTGGCGGCCGTTGTCGGCGAAACGGACGGAACTCGGGCGGTGGGGGATGTCGATGACGCGGACGAGGTCCTGGTGGAGGACGTGGCCGATGTTGTTGGTGATGCCGGAGGCGAGGGTGACGGTGTAGGTCTCGCCGGGGAGGAAGGGCCCGACGAGGGCGTATTCGTCATCCTCCCAGTGGGAATAGCGCGGCGTGACGTGGAACGCGCAGTTCGGGGAGATGGAGACGTGGGCGGCAAGGGCCTCGCAGCCGCCTTGGAGACGGTTCCAGCCTTCGAAGTCGAGGATAATGCGAGGATCGCCGATGGCGGGGGTGTCGGCGAAGGCGCGTTCGAGGGTGAGTGCGGCCGCGCGGTGCGCGGCCGCCTCCACTCCTTCTGATGCCGATTGCGCGGGCGCCTCCACTTCTTCTGGTGCCGATTGCGCGGCCGATTCGGCCGGGGCCACATCGGTCGTGCGGGGAGCGGCATCCTCTGCGGTTGGAGGGGTGCGACGGGCGGCGGTGATCCAGCCGGCGATGGCGAGGATGAGGAAGAGGACGGAGAGGGATTTCCAGAAAAGGGAGTCGCGTGACATAAGGGGAAAAAGTTAGAAGTCTTGTTCGGTGGCGATGCGGTCCCAGTGGGAGCGCATCCAGGAGGCGATGTCGTCGATGATCTCGTCGAGCGTGAAGCGGGTTTGGAAGCCGATGAGGCGGCGGGCCTTGGACGTGTCGGGACGGCGGCGGGCCATGTCCTCGTAGTCGGGGCCGTAGACGTCGGCGAAGGGGGTGAAGGTGATGCGGGAGGAGGAGCCGGTGCGGGCCTTGACGCGGGCGGCGAGGTCCTTGAGGGAGACGGGCTCGGAGGAGCCGAGGTTGACGACTTGTCCGTAGGCGCCGGGGCAGGCGAGGAGGTCGAGGACGGCCTCGGCGAGGGTGGAGACGTGGCAGAAGCAGCGGATTTGCTCGCCGTCGCCGTAGATGGTGATGTCCTGTCCGAGGAGGGCCTGGCGGATGAAGCGGGGGAGGATCATGCCGTAGCGCCCGGCCTGACGGGGGCCGGCGATGTTGAAGAAGCGGGCGGCGACCGCCTGGAGGCCGGCGTCGCGCGCGTAGGCGAAGGCCTCGAACTCATTGGCGAGCTTGGAGGCGCCGTAGAGCCAGCGTGGGGAGGAGGAGGGGCCGATGACGACGTCGGAGGTCTCGACGAAGGGGAGGGTGGGGCAACGGCCGTAGGCCTCGGAGGAGGAGGCGATGAGGATGGGCCGGTGGGCGCTGGCGCAGGCGGCGAGGACGACGCTGGTGCCGCGGATGTTGTTCTGGATGGAGGCGAGGGGCTGGCGGGAGACGACGCGGTTGCCGACGCTGGCGGCGAGGTGAATGACGGCGTCGGTGCGGGCGACCAGGGAGCCGACGAGGAACTCGTTGGCGATGGAGCCCTCGACGAATTCGATTTTGTCGCGGCAGTCGGAGAGGTTGTCGGGGTTGCCGGTGGAGAGGTTGTCGAGGGCGACGACGCGGACGCCGCGGGCGAGGAGGTGCTCGCAGACGTGGGAGCCGATGAAACCGGCGCCGCCGGTGACGAGGACGCGGGGAAAGTAGCTAGGGCTGGGGCTGCTCATAGGACTTGAGGGAGGCCTGGGACTCGCGCATGAGGGGGAGGGCGAGGGGGACGATCTCGCGGAGGGTCTCGTAGGCGTCGTCGCGGCGGGCGGGGTCGCAGGCGAGGGCGAAGGAGACGTAGGCCCAGCGGGGGCGGTAGTCGCGCAGGAGGTTGTCGAGGGCGATCCAAAGGAGGCGGGTGAAGTGGTCGGGGGTCTCGCGCTCGGGGTTGAAGTACCAGTAGGCGTAGAGGCCGCCTTCGGAGACGGTGTTGCCGGCGTCGTCCTTGTGGCGGCGGAGGGTGTCGAGGACGTGGATGGGGAAGTCGGGGGCACCGTCGGGGAGCGGGATGTCGAGGGTGCGCTCGTCGATGATCTGGTATCCTTGGGAGGCGAGGCAGCGCTGGGGACGGTGGATGCTGTTGCGCTCAAGGCCGGAGTAGACGACGGAGACTTGGACGGGGGGGCGGCCGGGGGCGGTGTAGATGCGGCGGACGATGGGGGTGCCGGGGGGGAGGCCGTGGCGCTCGCCGATGGAGATCGAGTCGAGGGGGCGGGAGCGGACGGGGCGGGAGAGGGTGGCGGGGTCGGCGCCGTCGGGGAAGTTTTCGCGGGGGTAGTCGCGGCAGCACTGGTCGTTGGTGCAGAAAAGGACCTCGATGCCGCGGTAGGGGCCGAGCTCTTCGGGGAGGGCGAGGTCGACGGGGCAGTCCGGCGCGCCGCGGAAGACGCGGGGGCGGGAGAGGAAGAGGGCGGTGGCGGCGACCAGCAGGAGGAGGGCCGCCGTCGTGAGGAGGGGAAGGCCGATTCGGGATTTCGGGGGGGCGGCGCGGGAGGATTTCGGGGGGGCGGGGAGGCGGGGCTTCGCCGGAGCGGAAAGGGCGGACGGGGCGGAGCCGACGAAGCGCCTCCGCACGGCGGAGCGGAAGCGGCGGACGGGGGCGGACCAGTCGCGCTCGAGGAAGGTGGCGGTGGCCTGAAGAAGGAGGATGCCGATGAAGAATACGAGGAAGCCGGCAGGGTCGTGGTAGAGCTGCATGGCCAGTTCGGAGCCGAAGCAGTAGGCGAAGAGCGTGAGCGTGGAGATGCGCAGGACGTTGGTGAGGATGGCGAGGGGGACGGAGGCGGCGAAGAGGATCCAGGCGCGGAGGTTGCCACGGACGCGGAAGTAGGCGTAGGGGGCGGCGAGGGCGGAGAGGACGACGAGGGAACGGAGGCCGCTGCAGCCCTCCATCACGTTGTAGACGAGGGGATCGGCTTCGCCGGGAATGACGACGCGGATGATGCTGCCGACGTTGGCGGCGTTGGCGCCGAAGCCCTTGAGGAAGACGACGGAAAGGTGGGAGGCGAAGACCTGGAGCGCCGTGGTGTAGTGCTTGATATGGAAGCAGAGGAAGGAGAGGAGCGTGTAGCCGAGCGGGAAGAGGAGCTGGCGGGCGACGCGCCAGCCCCAGAGGGCCCAGGCGGCGCTCCAGAGGGTGGTGGCGACGGTGAAGAGGGAGACGCGGGGCTGTTGCGCGCGGAAGGCGAGGATGTGGAGGGCAAGCGAGAGGGCCGTGGCGAGGAGGCCGGCGAGGGAGGCGCGGGCCGGGGTGACGGCCAGCTCGCGGCGGCGGTCCCAGACCGCGTAGAGGCCGACGAGCGGCATGACCCAGGTGAGCTGCATGTCGCGGTCTCGCCACTGGATGAAGAGCCAGCGGAAGATGGAGGAGGGCTCTTTGGAGAGGGCGCCGTCGCTGCCGAAGAAGTGGTAGAGCGCCGCGATGGCGAGGGCGAGTAGGCCGAAGGCGGCGAGGCGGAAGATCGCGGGGCTTGAAAGCCCCGCTACAGGACACTGGTGCGCCGCAGGGGGTGCGGGGTGCGCCGCAGGGGGCGCGGGGCTTGAAAGCCCCGCTACAGGACACTGGGGCGCCGCAGGGGGTGCGAGGGGCGCCGCAGGGGGCGCGGGGGGCGCCGAGGAGGGC
>JAEEGL015276531.1_pt1 | contig 10200 bp, 7 predicted proteins | sample 9134231 | NCBI WGS metagenome assembly JAEEGL01 (sample SAMN16246548, study PRJNA631951) | gut metagenome | biome: gut microbiome; feature: rumen; material: fiber-attached | host: Bos | place: Iran: Karaj | collected 2018-10 | reverse complement strand
ATTGGGGATTGGGCCCAATCCCCAATCCCCAATCCCCAATCCCCAAACCCCAATTTATATTATTTTATTTATACACATAATAAAAAATATAAAAATAATATTTATATATATTTAAAATTTATTATTTAAAATTAATTTTATAATTTTATATTAAAAAATTATAAAATAATTATTTTATAATTAATTTATATATACTATTTATAATGAAAATAATATAAATTTTATAAATATTTATTTTAAATCTAAATATAAATATTTTTTTTCATAAAATTATAAATAATATTTCTTATTAATATATTTCATTTTAATTAAACAATACATACAAATATTTTTTAAAATAGATAGAAAAATATATTTTTCGTATAATTAAAATTTCAATGGTTTTATATAAACAATAGTTGTAAATTTACTTCTTACTCTCATTGTAGTTGTAATATTTATATATTTTTTTTTATTTTTATTATTACATTCTGGTTCAATATTATTATTATTATTTTCAGGAACACATAAAAAAGAAAAATTTTCATTATTTTTATTATTTTCTTCATTTAATTTTTCTTTTTTATTTAAATCATTTATATTATTATTATTACAATTCATAAATAAATGATTAATAAAAATATGTTTTGGAATAGTAATATTTTTATAATCATAAGAATACAAATTTTTTTCATCATTTACATTTAAATATTTAGAATTTCCTAAAAAATTTTGATTCGTATTAAAATTTACATTCATTTTATAATTAAAAAATGAAGGTAAAATTGGAATTTTAAAATTATAAGAATTAGGAAAATAATTTCCATAATTTTTTTTTTTATATTCAACATTAGAAATATTTTTACTACTCGAACGAGTTTTAATTTTATTATTATTAAAAGAAACATTAGAATTATTTTTTTTATTTTTATTAATTTTATCATTCATAATTTTTGTATTATCAATTTGATTATTAGCATTATTATTTTCATCAAAAACAATTTCATAATAATTAGAACAATTCCAATTTCCATCAACAATGAATTTAAATTGAAAAATTCCTTTTGGTAAATACAATAATAGTTCAAAATTATTATTATTATTATTTTTATTCATAGCAAATTGATGAGCCCAATTGCAAAAAGAACCAGTTATTAATACATTTTTTCCTCCTTCTTTCCATTCAAAAATTGTTGGAATTTTAATTTCTTCTTGAGTTAAATTTTCTTCTTCAATTAATTTTTTATTTATTTTTTTCTCATTTGTTGATGATGAATTTGATTTTGAAAAATTCGATGAATAATTTATTGAACTATTTGAAAATGAAGATTTACTTTGGGAATTTTTTGATTTTGTTTTTATATTTTTATGAAGTTCTTGACTTGAATTATGTTGACTTCCCATAATAATTTCAGATAATAAAATAAAAATAAAATTTATTTTTTTTTAAATATTTTTTTATAAAATTTTTTTATTAATTTAATTTATTTTATATTTATAAAAAAATATTATTTATAATATAAATATTATTTATTAAACATTTTTTTTCATTTATAAATTTAATTTATAATTTTTTTTTCAACAAAATTATCAAAAAATGATGAAATATTTAAATATGAATTTTTATTAAATTTTAAATAAACTTCTGATTTTTTATAATTTTTAAATATTTTATTTAAATAAAAATTATTTAAAGTCTTTTTTGATATTAATAAACAATTATTAAAATCATTTTTTTTATAACCAGAATAAAAAATTAAATTAGAATTCCAAATAAAAATTTCTTCATTAAAAAATATTTTTCTAGCTAAATAATAACAACTTGCTGCTTTTATACTATTTTTAAACTTACAAAAATTAATATTATAAATACAAATTTCAATAAAAAATTGAGCCAAATAAAAAATTTTTTTATTATTAAAATCACCTGAAATAAAATGAAATCTATTTAAAAAAAAATATGAACTCACAGTTAAACATTCAAAATTTATTAATTTTAAAATATTAAATTCCATTTTAATAATTTCTTCTTTTTTAATAATATTTTGATAAAATTCTTTTGATAAATATATAAAATCTGCTATTAAAGGTGGATAAATTTCTTCATATTTTGTAGCAATTAACATTAAAGTACAATTTAAAATTTGAATATTTTTTTTATCATTCAAATCAATTTCATTATTTTCTATTAAAAATCTGTCTAATAAATTAATAGATAAATAAAATGATTCTTCTTTTAATTTAAATTCAGTACAAATTCTTGAAAAAAATTCAATTGATGTTATTCGATTTTTTTCATTTATTTTTTTATTATTAAATTTTGAATAATTTGGTGAATTTATTTCTTCTGTTAATAAACAATTTTCATAAATAATATTTGAATATTCATTTAAATTTTGAGGATTATTTTTATTTTCATTATTATTATTAAAATTATTTGATATTTTTATTTTTTTATTTGATTTTTGTTCATTTTTTATTATTTCTTTATTATTAAAATTAACATTTTTATCATTTTTTTTATAAAAATCTTGATTGTATTTTTTTAAATTATTATTTAAATTAGTAATGTCTTTTAAAATTTTATTTTCTTTTATTATTTTAATATTTTTATATTTTATAATTTCAATATTTTTATTTGAATTATTATTTTTTTTGATTATAATCTAAATTAAAATTATAATAAATTAATTTTACTTCATATTTTTTAAATGAGTCTTTTGGCTCATTTTTTTTTTTCCATTTTTAAATTTAAATTTCAAATTTTATTATTTCTTTTAATTTAAATAATTAAATAATTTTTCTTTCTAAAAACAAATAATATTAATTTTCTTATTTATTTTTAATTAATAATTATAAAATTAAATATTTATTTTCAATAATTTTTTATACAAATTTTTAAATAAATAAATAAAATAAATAAAATTATATAAAATTAATATAAATAATAAATTAAATATATAATAAAAAAATAATATTTTAATACAAAAACATAATTAAAAAATTTTATTTCAAATAAAAAAATTAACAATAGCACCAATTTTCATCCTCATTATTTTTATTAATTAAATTATTATTATTATTTAATTTAATTCCTTTTTTTTTATTTTCTTTTTTTTTATTTCCATCTAAAATATCTTTAATAAACTCCAAAAAACTATTTTCAATATTTTCCCCAGTCAAAGCACTCGTTTCATAATATTTAAATCCACTTTCTTTACTATATTTTAATCCTTCTTCTTTATTAACTTCTCTTATTAAATCAATTTTATTTCCTATAATAATAACATTCACATTATCTTCATTTTCATTATTATTATTATTATTATTTGTTTTTCCTAAATTATTATGAACTGAATCTATCCAAAATTGTAAATTTTCAAATGAGTCTTTTTTACTCACATCGAAAACTATTATTATTCCATCTGCGTTTCGAAAAAAAGATTTTGAAAGAGATTTAAAACGTTCTTGACCGGCTGTGTCCCAAATTTTAATTCGAATTAATTTGTTTGGGTTTGTTAATTCAATGTCTTTTGAAAAAAAATCTATTCCTATTGTGGCCAAATAATTCCAAGAAAATTCATTTTTACAAAATCTTGTTAAAATCGAAGTTTTTCCTACTGTTGAATCACCTATAATTAATATTTTTAATTTTTCATCGTAGTTCATATTCATTTTATATTAAAATTATATGGGAAAATAAAATAATAATATAATAATATTATTATTATTTTTTTTTTATTTAAATTAAATTTAAATTATATTTAAAAAAATTTATGTTTCAATATTATTATTATTATTATTATTAACATTATTATTATTATTAATATTATTATTTCTTGTATTTATGACACTTCCTATTTTTTCTGACCATGGTTCTCTATCTAAAGGACATTTATCATTTCCGCTTTCAAGCCATTTATAAATACAATGTAAATGAAAAAAATGTCCACAATTTCCTTCAATAGGTGGACAATCATCTCCAGGAATTTTACAATTTGGGCAGGGACATTCATAATTATTCATACAAATTGTACAATGTTCATTATCATCTAAATTCCAATTCCAATTTCCAACTAAATGAAATTTATTAATTTTAACTTTCATATATATAAAATAAATATATAAAATATAAAAAAAAATAAATAAACAATATTAATTATTATTATTTATAATATATTAATTATTATCTGGTTCAGTTTGTTCAAATTCTTGATTAACTTCATCTATTTTATTTTCATCTTCAATATTTTCTTTAGCTAAAGATGAATGAATTAATTGAATTTTTTCTTGTTTATTTTCAGCTTGATTAACTTCATATAATTTAAAAATATAAGTTGAGCCAATATTTAAATCTTTTGGAATAAATAAAGAAGGCAAAATAAATATTAAATCATCTGATGAAACAAATGTTGCATTTCCATTTTCAATTTTACTTAAAGTACATATAACTTTATTTAAATATTTGTTATTTCCGTTGTTTTCATCATCTGAATCAAATGAATTTCTGTTTAGATTATTATTTAATGATGAATATGAATCGGATTTTTTTAGATTTTTCTTTTCTAAATTTAAATTCTTATCGGAAAAACTATTATTATTTGAAATTGAATCATTTTTTTGAAATTCATAATTTTCTGATTCAAAAATTTCAATTTCTTTTTCTAATGTTTTTTTAAATAATTTTTTAAAATTTGTTTGATCTTCATTTTCTGATTTAATAGGTTTTTTTATTTCATGATTTTTTAGAATTTTTGTTATTTTGTTATTTAAATTTAAAATTTCATTTAAAGAATTTTTTTTTCGAAATGATAAATTATTTTCTATTATTTTATTATCATCAGTATCATTATTATTATTATTATTATCTATGTTTAATTTGTTTATTGTTTCCTTATTATTTTTAATATTATTATTTAATTCATTTTTGTCTAAAGAAAATTTTTTATTAAAAATTCCACTTCGAAAAACAACTTTATCTGTTAAAACATTAATATCATCTGATTTTTTTGTTGATGAATTACTTAAATCCATAAAAAAAATTATATATTTAATTTTATATTTAAAATATATTAAAGAGATTATAATAATAATAATAAATTTAAAAAATATTATTATTATTATTTTTAATAATATTTTTATAAAATTATTTTAAAAAATATTTATGTCTTTTAATAACGATTATAATATTAATAATAGTAATATTAATAATTCTAAAAATATAAATAATGAAGATTATCAAAAAATTAGAGAAAAATTAAAATTTAACATTTCAGAATATATAATAGAAAAATACATAAATTTCGGACATTTAGGTCATTATCATTTTTGTCACAGAAAAAAATCAGAAATAATAAAATTCATAAAAATCTTTAAAAAATCAACAATAATAAAATTCAATAAAAATAATCGATTATTAGAAGAATTTGAATGGTATTTATTTTTTTCAAACTCTCATTTATTACCAACAATAAGAGGAATAACAATAAATGATCCAAAATACATAGGCTTTTTATTTGATTTTATTCCGGGTGGAACAATAAGAACATTATTAGATAGATTTACAACATTAACATTAGAACAAGCGAAATTTTATATTGCGAATTTATTAATAATTTTAGATTATTTACATAAAAATAAATTTTTATATAGAGATTTAATACCTGAAAACATTTTAATAAAAGAAAATGGTTATGTAACTTTATTAGATTTTTCATATGCAAAAAAAATTGAAGATAATAATAATTTATATACAAATACTTTAATTGGAAAACCAAATTACATTCCACCTGAAATGATTTTAAATAAACCTTACAATCAAAGTTGTGATTTTTGGGCTTTGGGGATTATTTTATATGAATTATTATGTGGGTTTGATCCTTATAGAAATAAAGATCCTATTATGATTTATCAAAATATTTTAGAAGAAAAAAAAACTTTTCCTAAAAATTTGGATAGAGATGCGAAATTTTTAATTAATCATTTGTTGAATAATAATCCTCAAAAAAGATATGGATGTTTAAAAAATGGAATTAAAGATATTAAAGATCATAGAGTTTTTAATGATTTTAATTGGGAAAAATTGGAAAAAGAAGATGTTATTGCTCCTTTTATACCGAAAATTAATAATTCTCAAGATATTTATTATTACAGTAGTGATAAAAGAAATAAACTTTTATTTGAAAAATATGATAAAATAAAAGAAATAAAAGATGCAGAAAAAATTGAAAGAGAAAAAGAAATTTTAGATAATAAAGATAAAAAAAAAGATAAAAAAATAGAATTTAATACAGGAATTGATTTAATTGATAGTGACACAGAAGCAATAAATTATTCAGAAGAAGATGATATTTTTCAAAAATGGTAAAAAAAAATAATTTTTTTTTAATATAAATTATAATTTAATTAATATAAAATTATATTCTTAAAATAATTGAAATTTTTTATGTCTTTAAATGTACAAAAATTAAATTATTTAAATGCTTTTCATTTATTTGATAAAAATCATGGTGGAATAATTTCAATAGAAAAATTAAAAGAATTTTTAAATAAATTAAATTTATTTCCGAATGAAAATGATTTAAAACAAATGATTAAATCATTTAATGAAAATAATAAAAATTTTATTGATTTTGAAACTTTTGAAGAAAAAATGAAAAAATATGAAGAAATTGATGAAGAAAATGAATTAATAAATTTTTTTAAAATTTTTGATAAAAAAAATAATGGAAAAATAAATAAAAAAGATTTATTTAATATTTTAAAATATTTTTCAGATGAAACATTAACAAATAAAGAAATAGAAGAAATTATTTTTGAATTAGATGAAGATTTTGATGATTTTATAAATTATGAAAAAATAATAAAAATATTAAAAGAAAAAAATAATTTTAAATAAAATTTTAATAAAATAATAATAATAATATTATTAAATAATTAATAATAATAATTTTATTTTTTTTTATTTACACATAAAATTATTTATTTGATTTATGAGGACTCAAAGTTTGTGCTATTATTTGACCTATGTCTTCATTTTGTTTTTGAATTTCGTTATTGATTTTATTTTCTTTTTTTATATTATTAATTTCATTTGATAATTTTTCAATTTCTTTTATTAAATTAAAATTATTTAATTTTTCTTCATTAAATTTTAATTCTAAATTTTCAAAATTTTCTCTTAAAATTTTAATTTCTTTATTTTTTTCATTTAAACTTTCATTAATTTGTTCATTTACAATTTCTAATTTTGGATCTTGAATTAAAATATTAATTTTGTTATTAAGTTCTTTTATTTCATTGTCTTTAATTTGAATATTATTTGAAATATTTTTTAATTTTTGTTCATAATTTTTTGTAAGTTCAATAATATTAAAATTAATTTCATTAATATTATTTTCTTTTTCATTTAAATTTTGATTTAATTGTTTATTTTCAATAATTTTATTTTCAAATTCTTTTTTAATATCATCAATTTTTTTTTTATTTATTTTAATTTCTTTTTCTGTTTTTTCTTTTTCTTCTTTTAATGATTTATTTTCTCTTTCTTTTTTTAATATTTTTTTATTAAGTTTTTCATTTTCTGATTTTATTTTTTCATAATTTTTTTCGATTTCTTTGAATTTTGATTGAAAATCATTGTAATGTTTATTTAAAGTATTAAATTTAATTTCACTTTCATTATTTTTATTTTTAAGTTCTAATAAATTTTTATTTAATTCTGAATTTTTATTTTTTTCATTTGTTAATAAATTAATATTTTCATTATTATTTTCATTATTATTTTTATTTAAAATATTCATTAAATCTTTATTTAAATTTTCTATTTCTAAATTTTTATTTAAAATTTCTTTTGCTAGAATTTCATTATGTTTTGATTTTAATTGAAAATTTTCATTTAAATTTTTATTATCATTTTCTAATTTTAAATTAATTTCTTTTAAATTGTTAATTTCATTATTTTTTAATATTATCATTTTTTCTTTATCTTCAATGTTATAGCCCATTTTTATTAAAGCTCCTTGAAATTTTTTTATTACTTCTGTCATTTGATTATTTTCATCTAAAATATTTTCATAACCATCTTTTTCAATGTTTAATTCAAGAATTTTTCTTTCGTATGAATTTATTAATGAATCACTTTCTTTTAATTTTTTATTTAAATTTTCTATTTTGTTGTTTAATAATTTAATGTCATATTCTCTTCGATGAAAATTTTTACTGTTTTCTTCACTGATTTTTTCTAAATCGTAAATTCTATTGTTTAAAGTTTTTTCTTTTTCTAGTTTTTTTAATTCGATGTCTTTTATTTTTTTTGATATTATGTTATTTTCACGTTTGAGATTTTCAATTTCGGAAATGTAATTTGAAATTTCTTTTTCATTATTAATATTACTTTCTTTTTTATTATTTGATAATAATTTAATTTCATTATTTTTATCATTTAAATTAATTTCTAATGTATTGTAAGAATTTTGTAAATTTTCATAAGAATTTTGAAGTGAATTGAAATTTTCTTGTAATTTTTCAAATTCGAGATTTTTATTTTCAAATTCGTTAATTTTATTATTTAAATTTTCAATTTCTTTATTTTTTAAATTTAAACTATTTTGTAATTCATTAATTGTATTTAAATTAGAATTATTTAAAATTTTATTATCCAAAATTTTATTATTTAAATTTTTATTTTCTAAATCTAATGAATTTAATTTATTTTTCATTTCATTAATTTTATTATTAAAAATATTTTCATTTTCATTGATTTTTTTAATAGAATTTTCATAATTTTTTTTAATTTCATTTTTTTCATTAATTTCTTTATTTTTTTCATCATTTAAAATTTCAATTTCTTTTTCACATTTTTTATTTTGAATTTCATAATCCAAAATTTTTGTATTTAAATCTCTAATTTTATTATTAATTTCTCTATTTTTTTCAATTAAATCATTTTTATCTTTTTCAATTAAAGAAATTTTATCTTTTAATAAATTAATATTTTCAACTTTTTCATTAATTTTATTTTCATAATCAGGAATATTTTCAATTTTTTTATTTAAATTTTCAATTTCTTCTTTGAATTTTTTTTCTTTTTCAATAAAATTTTTTTCTTTGTCATTAATATAAAAATTTCTATTTTCTAAATCAGTCGCTAATTGTAAAATTTTATTATTTAAATTTGTAATTTCTTTTTCTTTTTGATAAATTTCTTGCATATTAAATCTTTTTAAATCTAATTCATCTCTTAAACTAATTTGCGAAGTTGACATATTTAATGATTTTTCTAATAAAATGCTTCTTTCTTGAATGTCTTTTTCAATTTGATAATTTAAATTTTTTAATTTTTGTTCATATTCTTTTTTTAATTTTTTATTTTGTTCATCCATTGTTTTTATTCTTTGTTTAAATTCTGATTCATTTTTATCTTTTGCTGATAAATATTTTTTTATTTTTTCTATGTCTTTTTGATATTTATCTCTTTCGATTTTAATTGAAGAATTTTCGTTTTCTAAATTTCGAATTTTTTCATTTGCGGATATTAATTTTTTTTCTGTTTCGGAAATTGTTGTGTTTTTTGATAGAATTTCTTTTTTAAAATCGGAATTTGTGTCTTTGTAATCTAACATTTCTTTTTTTAAATCTCCGATTTCTTGAAGTTTATTTAAATATTCAGAATTTAATTTTTTTATTTCGTTTGTTTTATCTTCGAGTGTTTTTTTGTATTTTTCTTCGTTTGTTGTTATTTGAGATTTGTATAAATTTTTTAAATTACTAATTGCGTTGTCGGAATTTTTTTGAAGTTCTTCTTTTTCGTTTTTTAAATTTTGAATTTCGTTTGTGTTTTTTTCGTTTATTTTTAATTGTTTTTCATAATCAATTTCGAGTTTGTCATTGTTTGATTTTAATTTATAAAAATTTGATGTTAAATTTTCTAAATTTTTTTTTATTTCTTTGTTTTCATTGTAAATTTTTTCATTTTCATTTTTTAATTTGTTAATTTTATTTTCATAAAAATTATCTGAATTTTTATTATTATTGTTATTATTTAAATTATTTAATAATTCATTTCGTTTATTTTCTTCGATTTTATTTAAATTATTTTGTAATTTTTCTTTTTCTCTGTTTAATGAATTTATATTATCAATTAATTTTTTATTTTCTTTTGTTAAAATATTTTTTTCTTCTTTAAAATTATCATTTAATTTTATAATATCATCACGATAT
>JAEEGL015237786.1_pt1 | contig 10200 bp, 3 predicted proteins | sample 9134231 | NCBI WGS metagenome assembly JAEEGL01 (sample SAMN16246548, study PRJNA631951) | gut metagenome | biome: gut microbiome; feature: rumen; material: fiber-attached | host: Bos | place: Iran: Karaj | collected 2018-10 | reverse complement strand
GACGACCTGTCGGCCTGTGGAACGGACTTTGAGCTGGACTACGAGCTGTGGTTGATAACGAACATGAATACCGAGCTGCAGACGGAGCTGAGCATGGAGACAGACATCAACGTCGCCCAATCGCTGCGTGAGTTCTTAGGAGGTATCTTCACTGACTTCGCCCACGATGTAGACCTGTCGTTCTACGAGACGGAGGGTACGATGCCCCGTCTACAGCACGACAAGCACATCATCGACGGCAACCAGGCCAGCTATACCATCTACCTGCCCAAGCGGCAGTACATGCATCTGGCCGCTGCCAATCTGGTGGAGAACCAGCTGGTATCGCTCGCTGGCGATGAGAACTGCCCCACCAGTGTGCTGCAACAGGTTCCTGGCGACACCATCACGTCGCACAACACAGGACTGTATACAGCCCGTGAGGCGATGGAAGTGCTCGAAGGTGTCAACCAGACATTCAACGTACGCCTCTTCATGGCCAACTGTGCCGAGGCACTGGTCATCGACCCCCGTGGTCAGGACATCCGCGACATCAAGGTGGTTACCACCGGTTTTGCCACGCAGTTCAGTATCAAGGACAGCACCTATCACTATGCCGCCCTCGACCCTATCGTCAAAGCAGAGCGAGTAGATCATGAAGGCGATGGCAAGTGGTGTTTCTGTTCGGTGAACTTCCCTTCGCGCGAATCAGAAGATGTGGACGGTACCCGTTCAGTTGTTGAGACCGAAGACCCCTTTATTGCCCAGCCTGGCGACAAGGTGCTCTGGCAGTTCCGCGTCTACCTGACCCTCGCGGACGGAAGCATGACGGAGACGGTGCTCAGCGTCAAGAAGCCCTCACGGGCAGGTCAGCTGACCATCATCAAAGGATACATCACAGACAAAGGCACTGTGGAGCCCGTCGATCAGACGGTAGGCGTCAGCGTGACACTCGACTGGCACCAAGGTAACGAACACGAAGTTCCACTATAATATATTAATAACAAGGTACGCAAATATATAATAATAAGGTACGCACGTGAGAACTGATATCATCAATATCCTATTTTGTCTGTTGCTGGGCATGACCGTTGTGTCGTGCTCGTTCATAGGCGAAGAGGCTTGTGATGCAGAGGACCCGACAGCGCTTGAAGCCCGTCCCGTAGACCTGCTGGTCAGCATCGGTGACAGGAGCATGAAGCCCAGTCAGGCTCCGTCTTACACCCGTAGTGCAACCACATTCCAAGGAATGCACCTACTGGTGGCGATACCTTATCATACCGACAACACAGAGGTAGCAGTCACCGACGACCCGCTGATAGATATCGTGGGTGCAGATGAAGATAACAATACCAACTATGTAGCAAACGACCATAGCAACTACTATGTGGACCGCTGCTACCTGATGCCAGGCACTAACCGCATGCTGGTCTATGGCAAGTCGAAGCCGTCATCTCCTTATTTGTCTGAGAACGGCAAACTGAGCGACCTGCCCACCAAGCGTACCAAGACGGAGAACATTACCTTTAGTTTGTCGTCCATTCGTGCTACAACGGAAGCACATACCGATGCTACTGCACTGGCATCCTATATGACCAAGATTGCCAACACTCCAGGCTGGAGCACCACGACCGACCCTGAGCTCAGGAGTTACTATCTGGACTTTATCCGCTCCAACGGCGACGGTAGCGGCATGATGAGCGGTGCGGCAGCAAATATCAAGGCGTTTGTGGCTGTCCTGAGGGAAGTGCTGACAAACAGGAAAACTTTAGTCAGCGGTGACATCAAGACCATCATTGATAATATCATCGCCAAGATCGATGACAACGGCAGCATAGCAAGCAACAACTACCCGCGTTCCTTCAATCAGGGCACCAAGGTAAATGAAGTGGCAAAGCCCGACAGTCTGCCCGACGGAGCAGCGGTCATCCGCTGGATGGGCAATGAATTTTCGGTGCGTACCACCACGACGACCCTCGACAACATCAACGGTATCAACCGCTATACCTACCCTGCCGAACTGGTGTTCTTCGCCAACAGCCCCATCCGCACCTCTACGGAGGAAGTGTCGAAGGCCACCTATCAGGGCATGTCAAACGACACGCCTTGGGCTACGTTCCTGGATACGCACTACAACGGTTCAACAGCCGTCAACACCAATACCAAGGCCGTGGCCGTGGAGAATCCCCTGCAGTACGGCGTTGGCAAACTGCAAGTGACGCTGACAGACATGAGTACCACGCTGAAGGATGCCAAAGACGTAGTAGTCGCCAATGCCGACATGGAACACCTGCCCCTGAAAGGCGTGATTATCGGTGGTCAGCATACCGTGGGCCACAACATGAAGCCACGGGGAGAACAAACTGATGTCGATGGATGCTTCATCTACGAGACCCATATCAAACCCGACAATAGCATCAGCACACTGGTGCTGCAGTCGTACAACGACGAGAAGGTGCCCGTCATCCTGGAACTGGAGAACAAGACAGGAAATGCCTTTACGGGTAAAGACGGCATCGTGTACCCCGATACGCGGTTCTACCTCATAGCCCTCATCGACCCAGCCGACAAGAAAGAAGAAGGCAAGGACTACACCTACCGTGTGTTCACGCAGGACTATACGACCACCATGTCGATGAGCATTGCCTCGCTCGCCAATGCCTACACCAGCATGCCCGACCTGCTGGCACCACGCTTGGAGGTAGGCGTACAGGTGGTGACAAAATGGATACAAGCCACCACGACGAATGTAGAATTATAGAAAAGACAACATGTTGAATCATAGACATATACCATACCTGACATGGCTTTTGAGCGGCATGATGCTGCTGATGATAGCCGCCTGCAATTCCTCGGACGACGGGGGAGGACAGGAGGGTGGCACGGACAAGAAGCCCGCGATGCTGGCGATATATGTCTATGCTCCAGAACAAGCGGCAGCCGCACAGCAAAAAGCCGCACAAACCCGTGCCAATGAAGGCGAGGTGGACGTCATCAGCGCTGCTGAGCGGGAAATCAAGAGCCTGCAGCTGTGGATATACGAACACATATCGGGCAACTATGTCGGTTATGTCAGTACGGAAGAAGTAACATCACTGAACACAGGCGAAGGCGTTACCTACCAGATACCCGTCAGCGATGACTTCGCATCCAGAAAACCCAGCGTGGATGTTTATGTACACGCCAATGTCAAAGCCAACAACTGCGGTGTGGGCACTTTGAACGAAGAGACGAGCCGTGCAGCCTTGATGACAGGAGCCATCATTACTGGTCACTTCGGACTCGGACTGGGCAACCTGCAGATGACCATACCTTCTGATGGACTGCCCATGGCAGGCAAGCTGACTATGCAGCCTGTGGTGGGCGAAGCCCCCGCCCTGCGTGTGGGAGACTTGAGTCAGGTATCTACCGTCCAGTTGACCCGCGCCGTGTCGAAGCTGCGCTTTGTCTTTGCCAAGACGACAGGCCAGCCTACGGTACGCATTACCAGCATCAAGATAGACGCAGGAATGATTCCCGAAGTGGAGTATCTGTTCGACACGACACAGCCCTTGACCTATAATACTACAGCAGGTGAACTGCTGTTAACGGACATCGAAGACATTGCTGCAACGGCAGACCCGACTGCATACCTCTATTATAACCAGGAGGCCCAGAAATACGAGAACCTGATCAATGAGGCTGCCAGTTTAGAGCCCCCAGAGGTAACCGTTCGCGGTCCCATCTATCTGCGTGAGAGCGACAAGCAACTGACAGGAACCATCAGTTATACCATTGGTGGTGGAGAACTTCAGACCGCCACCTTCACGATGCAGCAGGCAGGTGACTTCAGCCGCAACCACACTTGGATCGTCTATGCCTACTATGCCGGTACTGGCGGTTTGCAGGTGCAGACCATCTACGTCAAAAACTGGGAGAATAGAACCATCGATCATGATTTGAATAATTGGTAGTTACAATGAGAGTTAAGAAGGAAATTATCTGTATCCTGCTCATGGCTGTAGCCATGCTGCTAAGCGCCTGTTCCTCGGACAGTACCGAAGCACAGGCGGTTACTACGGGCGAAGAAACACCCGTAGGCAGCCAGATACAAGTGATAGCCTATGCCCCCTATTATACCGAGAAGGAAGCACCCCGTCGTGCGCCCACAGGCTTTACCGCCTACACTCCCGACAAGGTAACGGAGATGGGTATGTATACACTGAAGGCTGATGACTCGGCACCCTATACCGAGCAACGCTTGAGGTTTTCAAACACCAGGTGGTTTGCGTATTTCGATGTGCAGCCACAAAAGGACTATACCGTCTATGGCTATATGCCCAAGGCAGAAGGTGTGACCAGCAGTCTTACAACCATCAACGGCGCTACCCTGACCATCAACGGTATCAAACCTGTGACTGCAGATGACGTCTGCATCATCACGGGTGTCAAGAATACGGAGACGGGTCTGAGGGAAGGTCAGTTCGGCTGGCGTGTGGAGAATGCCAACGACAACTTCGACATGTATCTGCTGATGGACCACCTCTATGCATCGGTGAACTTCAGCCTGAAAATACATGAGACCTATGCCCAGTTGCGTACCATCAAGTTGAAGACCATGACGCTGAGCGTCAACAAGGCCAGCGTTAACGTCACAGCAACGCTGACCCATAACACGGCAGGTCAGAGCCCTATTACAGGTGCGGTCACATACGATATGACTGATGGCACCTACGCGGCAGAGATCTTCAACCTCACTGTAGGTCAGGAGCTTAGCAGCGTAACACCACTAGACATCAGTGCCTGTTTTGCTCCCGCCCTGTCCAACGACCTGACGCTGGTCAGCACCTACGACGTGTACGACAGCCAGGGCAATCTGATACGTGCCGACTGCACGGCCACCAACAAGATACCTAACCTCGCTGCCAATCGCGGGCAAAGGATACAGATCAACATGATAGTCAATCCGACCTATCTGTATGTGATGTCGGATAAGGACCTGGATAATTTGATTAAGATTAAGTAATGAAGAAGATAACGACCATACTATTGCTGCTGTGCTTGTCTGCATCGTGGATGCAGGCCCAGATTGTCATTGGCGGCAAGGTGTATGGTGGCGGTAATGCCGGTAATACAGGCGGCAGCACATCGGTGACTGTTTGTGCCGGTGACATCCACGAGGTGTATGGCGGTGCCCGTCAGGCCGATGTGGGTGGCAGTGCCTTCGTACATATCGATGGTGAACATGCTTCCTCGTATGTCGTCATCGACAAGGTTTATGGCGGTAACGATATCGCAGGCACGATAGGTAGATCAGAAACCTTGCCCGCAGAACTGAAGAATACCGAGGAGAACAAGATCAATACCACGTGGAACGCCTTTGTGCGCCTCTCTACCAAGACCGAAACCACTGGCTCGGGAAAAACTGCAGTGACCACAGAAGTTGAAGGTGCCCAGAAGATTTATATCGGACAGCTGTTTGCCGGAGGTAATGGTGACTACACCTATGAAAAGAACGACAACGACAAATATGATGTGACGGTTGATGGGAAAACCATCACCGACGTCCTGAAGCCGGAGCTGGCGAAGACCTATCTGGAGATTTGCGGCGGTTCCATCGTCTATGCCTACGGTGGCGGTAACAACGTGACCGTCACGGACAGCACCGTCATCTACATGCGTAACTACAGCAAGGTGGTGAACAGCATTATCGACACCACTAACCCCAACGCGAACACGGATGATGAAAAAGGCGTTATCGGTGAGCTGTTGACAGCCACACGCTTCAAAGACCAGATGGGCATCAACATCGGTTTCTCTTATCCCAGCAGTGCCGACTACCAGATGGGACGACTGTTCGGTGGCAATAACAAGGCGCCAATGGATATCCGTCCGAAGTGGAACCTGCAGGTTGGTCTGGTGAGAAACATCTACAGTGGCGGTAACCAAGGTCCGATGACCCATCCCAAGGGTATTCTCCTGACCATCGCTTCCGACAGCGTGGAGGTGGACAACGTCTTTGGCGGTTGCCGTATGGCGGATGTCAACCCAGACAAGGTTCCTATTGGTGCAGAAACCATCGATGGTGTCTACTATCCTGCCGGCTATTCTGCCCGTGTCTACCTGACTGGCGGTAACATCAACAACGTCTATGGCGGTAACGACATCAGCGGCAACATCTATGGCGGTAATGCCGTGGGTGTCCATTGTAGCATCAATAAAAACGTCTATGGCGGTGGCAACGGTTCTTACCCTTATACCGACAATGACAAGCTCATAGACGAATACAAAGACATCTATGGCGACCTCTATTATACCGTGCCGTCCGGTAAAACTTCTGTCGAGGCGCTGAACGCCTTCCGTCCCAATGCCGAGTCGGTGTCTATCCGCCTCTCTGGTGAAGAAGGCAAGCCCATCTACATTGGCGGTGCCGTCTATTGCGGTGGTAACAGTGCCACCCTGCGTAACGACACCCCGGATCAGGATGCCGCAGCAACGCTGAAAATCGGCTCCTATGTCTATGCCGACAAGGTGTTCCTGGGCAACGACGGTGAGAACATGACCAAATATCAGGCAGGCGACGGTGCCAACGGAGGTGTGCTGTACACCATGAAGAGGGAAGACCTGACCACTGATGGTTCCAAGTTCAACAGCATCAACCTACTGGATGCAGACCAGTTCAGTTCCTACATGTCTGGTGTAGCCCTGGACCTGATGCCCCGTGTGGCATTCGATGCCAAAGCCAATAACGACCCAGAGGACTATGTTCCCTACTCAACCTACATCGGTTCACTCTATTGTGGCGGTAATGTGGGTAGTCTGACCAAGCCCGGCAAGATTTCCGTTGACATCAAGGATAAGATCATCATCTTTGACAAGGTGGTAGGCGGCTGTAACAATGCCTTCGTAGATGCTACTAACTATAATGCTTTGTACAAGGGTGGCGTGATTGCCGATGCCGATGGAAACGGTGACAAACTGGAACTGAGCTTCAGTGGTATGAAGATTCAGCCTAAGCGCTGGAAGGATCCCGACGACAAGACACAGGGACTCATCTGGAACACCATCAGTTCTGCAACAGGAGAGGAGGTCGATTTTAACCCAACTACGGCAGCAATAGGTTTGAGTACACCTGCCGACATCGACCGCCGCTTTAAAGGTGGTAACATCTATGGTGGATGCTATAACAGCGGTATCGTCAACGGTAACGTCATCCTCAACGTCAACGAGTCAATCAACGACCTCGATGGCGACTATGCCATCTTCGATGTCGTCAAGGAGGACAGCGAAGGCGAAGCCAAGCTGAACGAACACGATTCATACACCATCACCCAACGTCGCTCAGGTGTCATTCGCGCAGAGCAGGGCATGGACGTGCTGGGTGCCGCACTGAACCTCTTCGGTGGCGGCTACGGTGAGAGAGCGGAAATATGGGGCAGTGTCACCGTCAACGTCAACAAGGGATATATCTTCCAGATATACGGTGGTGGTGAGCGCGGTGCCATCGGTAAGGGTGTATGGAATGAGACTACCAGTCAATACGATTACGCGTACGACTCGAAATACAGCACTACCATCAACATGAAGGGTACTGTTCCCGGTGTACACAAGGGAATGGAAGGTGACAGCCCCGATATGGCAGAGGCAGAGTTTGTGTATGGTGGCAGCTTCATGGGACCGATTGCCGGCAACACCAAGATCAACCTAGGCAACTGCCGTGTGTTCGACACCTTTGCCGGTTCCTGTAATGCTGATATCTCCGGCCATACGGAGACTTACGTCGGTGTGGACGGCGGATTCCCATGGGTTCGCGACAATGTGTACGGAGCCAATGATTTAGGCGGGCGCATCCTGGGCGGTACAGAAGCCAAGAAGGAAGACAAGAACTTCAAGAGCCGTGTACACGACGACATCCTCGCCAAAGTATATAAGTACAATGCAACAACCAATCCCAATCCTGCCCATCTTTACGCTGATACCTACGTAGAGTATCTTCAGGGCCGCGTCGATACCATCTTTGCCGGATGCTACGGTTACTATGACTATAAAGACCGTTATTTCGAGGACTTTACCTACGATAACGGATATAGTAAAGCTGGATTTACCAAGCCCCGCTCGGGTCATGCTTTCGTCAACTTCCGTCCAGTGGAAAATAACAACCAATACAACACTGTGCTGAAGATTCACGGTGCCGGTCAGGGATACCCGCTCGAAATGGGTCAGGACTCTATGCAGGTGAGCAGCTATATACTTGCTGACGTGCCTAGTAGCATGACTGCCTTCCAGAATACCGACATCTTCGGTGGCGGAGCCTATGGCGGTGTGGGTATGAGCAAGACTCCTGAAGAGGCTGCTGCTGACCTTGATGCTGTTTCAGCCATCATCGACCTGATACGCGGTCAGTTCCGCAATGTCTATGGCGGCAGTTTCAACGAAGGTATGGTTCGTCGTACTATGGTCAACGTACCCGAAGGTTCCACAATCAGGGTTGGTAACCTCTTTGGTGGCGGTTTCGGTATAGATAAGAACATTCCGTGCGACGTATACGAATCGCATGTCAACTACGACAGCGAGGATGCTACGGTTGACGGAAACATCTACGGTGGCAACAACAATGCCGACCGTACGCTCTACGCTCAGGTCAACATCAGCAAGCCTGTCTGGCAGAACAAATCCTCGGGCTATCTGGCGACGGTCTATGGTGCCGGACTCGGTGAGGACACCTGGGCACAGTATACCGAGGTGAACCTGCTTGACGGTGCTAAAGTCTATGAAGTATATGGTGGAGGACAGAACGGTAAAGTCATCAACAAAGAGGCACTTGACAAATGGGCAGTAGAGATACCGGATCTCGACCTGAGCATGCACGGATATACAGAGAACGGACTGGATAACGACCTGGTACACGCCACGGAACTGGGCGGCAAATACAACACCAATGTCCATATCTATGAGGGTGCCACTGTTGTCAACTATGCCTACGGTGGTGGACTGGGCGACAAGAATATTCCCGGCAGCGGTGACGTGACCGGCACTACCTATATCGACCTTCTGGGTGGAACGGTCAAGAAAGACCTTTATGCCGCTGGTACCACCGGTAATGTCTATAACGCCCTCCATATTGAAGACAACGTTTTCAAGATACCGTCAGGAACCGGTGAAGGACAGTTCGTAGCCAGTGCCAATGCCTATATCAAAGGCGGTACGGCCCGTAACGTCTATGGTGGCGGCTGGGAAGGCAGCGTAGGCTACCATGAGGGAGCTATCAGTGCCCCTACCACCAATGACATCCCTGGTGAAACTCATGTCATCATCGGTAAAACCGACGGCACCAGCTTCATCAACGGTCTTCCCGCCATCGAGCGTAACGGTTATGGTGGTGGTGAAGGTGGTGCTGTGTTCGGTACGACGAATATCACCATGTTGAATGGTTTTATTGGCTACCGCCACTTCGACACACCAGAGGCAATGGATGCCGACCTCGATACCCTGCAGGTATGGTCGGGTACCGCACCAAATATTAAGATAGACTACTATCAGGAGAAGCTGAACGACGAGACATGGACGGGCGACGGTACCAACCGTTTGTACGATAGTGGCTGTATCTTCGGTGGCGGCTATATCGACAACAGTAGTGTGGACATCACCAATGTCAAGATGTATGGTGGTCATGTGCGCAACGCCCTGTTTGGCGGTGGTGAGATTGCCGCCATCGGACGAGGCATCATCAATGCCAGTGGTCAGGACAACAGCGTTCGCGTACTGCAAGGTATCTACAAAGCCGGTAAGGCTAATGTAGAACTGTATGAAGGCAACGTCCACCGCAATGTCTTCGGTGGCGGCCGAGGCTATAACAACCTGGGAGAGGGCGGCCGGCTCTACTCCGACGGTTACGTGTTCGGCCAGACCGAGGTTCATATCTTTGGCGGTACGGTGGGTACTGCGAAGGAGCTGGCACTGGAGAACGGTAACGTCTTCGGTGGTGGCGATATCGGTTATGTGTATAGCGCCCATGAGAAAAACGGTAAACTCTTCGTCGGCATCAAGGATGGCAATCGCTATGACGACAAATACGAAGGTTACTATTATGACTATGATCTTGAAATGAATGACGGACCAAAGGCATATATACCAGCAGATTTCAAATATAACGAAGACGATCCGAAGTGGGTGATGGACGGTGGCGAGTTCGTGCTGACCGAGGACTGCAAGGTGCTGGTGGAGCCGCATTGTAAGGTGCTG
>JAEEGL014430987.1_pt1 | contig 10200 bp, 11 predicted proteins | sample 9134231 | NCBI WGS metagenome assembly JAEEGL01 (sample SAMN16246548, study PRJNA631951) | gut metagenome | biome: gut microbiome; feature: rumen; material: fiber-attached | host: Bos | place: Iran: Karaj | collected 2018-10 | reverse complement strand
TGGGCCATGAGCATGCCGTTGACCTGCTCTCTTGAAGCGCCTTCATTGAGCGCAAAGGAGGCGCAGAATACGGACATGGTCTCCATGGCAGCGGAAAGAAGCCCGTCGCCTGCAAGGATAGCCATATCCTCGCCAAAAACCTTGTGATTGGTGGGCTTTCCCCGCCTCATATCGTCGTTGTCCAGAGCCGGGAGATCGTCGTGGATGAGAGAATAGGCCTGAATGTATTCGATGGCGCAGGCAAAGGGAAGAAGCTCAGTGTAGTCGAGGCCTGTGATATCAGCAGCAGCAAGGCACAGAACGCCCCTCATGCGCTTTCCGCCGGCCATAAGGCTGTATACCATTGAATCGTAAAGAGTCCTGCTCTTTTCAGGGACCTCGGGAAGATTATACAGGAGGCTGTTTTCCAGCATGTCCTTAAGCATTGTATATTCTCTGCTTTTCATGTCTTCCTCCTACAGATCAAAATCCTCAGTCCGGCCGGTTTCGGGTCTGTAGAGCTCGATCTTCTGCTGAACTCCGTCCAGAATGGCCTTGCAGCGGTTGTAATACATAATACTTTTATTGTAAACATCTATGCTTTCATCTAGACTAAGCTTGCCCGACTTGAGCTTTTCTGCGCAATCGGACAAGGCCTTAAGCGCATCCTCAAACTTCATGCTCTCCAGGTCCATTGATTTGTTTTCAGCCATTTATTCACCTTCTCTTTCCAGGACCTCGGCGGAAACGCTTCCGTCATTAAAGATCACCGATATTCTGCTTCCGGGCTTGAGCTGCTCTGCGCTTGCGGCCCTTTGACCATCGTCCATCCTTACAAGGGCAAAGCCCTGCTCAAGAGCAGCCAGGGGATTTGCCGCATCTATCTCGTTCTTCAGGCGGGCAAGCATGTGGCTGCGGTCCATAAGACCGTCCTCAAAAGCCCTTTTTGCCTGCTGCAGGTACTGGGATGCATTGAACTGCGCCATCTCAAGATCCGACTCAAGATAGCTGTAAAGCCTTTCGGGATTTGCGTTTCTCAGTACATCAAGTATCCCGTCAATGTGAGGCACAGCCAGCTCCGCGGCAGCAGTGGGCGTCGCAGCCCTCAGGTCCGCCGCATAGTCTGATATCAGAAAATCCACCTCGTGACCCACGGCGGATATAACCGGAAGCTCTGAGTCGTAAATGGCTCTGGCTACTGTCTCCTCATTGAAGGCCCAAAGGTCTTCGGCAGAGCCGCCTCCGCGGCCAACGATAATAAGATCGAGGGGCCTTTCTCCATGCATGGAGAACTCTGCGCTGAGCCTGTTCAGCTCCTTTATGCCTTCTGCTATGGTTGCCGCAGCGCCGTCACCCTGCACCAGAGCCGGATAAAGGAGCAGGTCCACCAGCGGACTTCTGCGCCTGACGGTGGTGATTATGTCCCTTATGGCAGCTCCCGTGGGTGATGTTACCACCCCTATGCGACGCGGAAAAGCTGGCAGCGGCTTTTTTCTGTCCGGATCGAAAAGCCCTTCGGCATCAAGTCTTGCCTTAAGCTTTTCAAAGGCTATCTTTAGAGCGCCTTCCCCCTCCAGCTCTATGCTCCTGATATTAAAGGAGTAGCTTCCGCTTTTTTCGTAGACGGAAACGCTGCCGGTGGCGCTGATCTCCATGCCCTCGTCGATATCGTAGCGCAGCTGAGCCACCCTGTCCGCCCACAGTATGCAGCTTATCTTGCTGCTTTCGTCCTTGAGCGTAAAATACCAGTTTCCGTTGCTGTGGCGGGTGAGCTTTGATATCTCGCCCTTCACAGTAACGTTGCTGAGTATGGGGTCCGTTCCAATTATGCGCTTTATATAATTATTAAGTTGTGAAACTGATACCGGTCTTATAGGCATAGTCCCCTGTCCTTCATGTATGCAAGGCCCACAGCGTTGTCCGAGCATAGCCGCGGCTGCCCGAAGCTGTATCCGTACTTTAGGCACCAGGCTCTTAGGAAGCTGCTGGAAGCCACGCCGCCGCTCACAAGCACCTGACTGCACTCCGCTTCTGCTTTAGCGGTCTCCATTATGGTGACGAAGCTCTCCGAGATGCGGGCCATAAGATAAAAGCAGAGATCCTGAGTTTCGTCCCCCATTTCCTCTGTAAGGCCCGTAATCGCCCTTCTGAGCTGAGTTTCCGGTCCGGAGAGATTCGTGTCCATATCCTGCACAAAAACGCGTGAGAAGGGATTTCTGAGCCTTCTGGAGGCATCTGAAAGCTCCTCATCGGCTATAAGCAGTCTATCTGCCGCTTTCAAGGCCATTTCATCGATGTATTTTCCTGCAGGGAAAGGAAATCCGAGAGCTACTCCGGTCCTGTCAAGAAGCTGGCCGTAGGAGATATCCCTCGTTCCTCCCAGAAGCTCTATTCTGCCATTTTCGACCCTGACAAGCTCCAGCGTACCGCCGGACAAATGAGCGCAGACCATAGGCATTCCGAAATCCAGATCATTTCCAATGGATGCGGCTGCTATGTGGCCCTCCTGGTGGCTGTAGCAGTAAAGCGGTACATCCAGTGATGCAGCTATGGTCCGACCGAGGCTTTCCCCTGCTGTGAACACAGGCATATAGCTTCCGTCCGCAGGTCTTGGCTTTACGGAAACGCAGACTCCTGCGATGTCCCTTCTGTAATCCTTAAGCAGCTCCTCCAGCATTCCCGGAAGATTCTTCCAATGCTGAAAAAGGGCATCTGACTGTCTCAGTCCCCTTTTTCCTTCCTCAACGCTCAGCATTATCCTCAGGTCCTTAAGTATCTCTCCGCCTGAGCTCAGAACTGCTGCCGAGCTGGTATAATTGCTGGAATCTATGCCAAGATAAAGTTCCATGAAAAAGCTATTCTCCGGCGTTTTCGCCGGCCCTGGCTATTTTGCCGAGCACTCCGTTTACGAACTTTCCGGAGTCCTCGCTGCCGTATTCCTTGGCCATGTTCACTGCTTCATTGATGGCCACCGCAGGGACGACCCTGAGCTTTTCCTCGGCTTCACCCATAAAGCAGATCTCAGTGACCGCAAGCCTCATGACTGCAAGGTCCACCTTGCCGATGCGGCTGAGCCTCCAGCCTTTGGCTGCGGCGCTGATCTTCTGGTTTATCTCGACTCTGTGAGCCAGATAGCTCTCAAGAACAGCATTGAAATAAGGCAGCTGATCGGAGCCCTCCATAAAGTCAGCTATGAACTCGTCTGTGGAAGCCTTTGTATAGTCTCCCTGAGCCTCCATCTGGAATATGAGCTGCATGAGCTTTTCTCTTGCTTCGTTTCTTTTCATTTTATCTCCAAACCGGGGTCACCCCTGTGCTAGTTATCGCTGTCCGGACAGTGTACGCCCTGGATATTGATGTCTACATGGCCGATCTTGTATTTTGTCATGCCGGCTATCCTGTTTTTGATGTTTGCCTGAACATTCCAGGCTGTGGTGGGTATCTTGCAGCCGTATTCCACGTTCAGAAAGACCATGATGTTCAGCATGTCCTTCTCCACCCAGGCCCTTATGCCCTTGGCGGAAGCCGTACCCTGTATCAGGTTCTCCAGCAGATTGGTGATCGGAACATCGGTCATTTCCGCCACACCATCTGTTCCCAATGCAGCCTTCATGGCTGCAAGGCTGATGTCATTAAGACTGTATTCTGCTGATGCGTTTTCAGCCATTTTCTGCGGCCTCCCATCCTCCAGTCAGTATATCAAAATAGCCTTTGTCGTTCAACGAAAAGGCTATAATTTTTAGGAATAATTGATATGCTTCTGTTTCGTCCGGCTTACTTTCCCTTGCCGATGAGATTAAGCAGAGCAAGCACGAAGATGCCTGCAGCCAGAGCCAGATTGGCGGATGCCAGGATGAATCTTGCCTGTTTCATAGTATACCCCCTATTTTGAACTCTTATACTGTGCCTTGTATTTTTCGAACTGTTTGTAGGTCTCCGCGAAGTTGTGGGTGGTGCTGCTTTTTGATTTCAGCACGTAATAGAGATATTTGGTCTCCTCCGGGAAGATGGCTGCTCTTATGGATGCTTCCCCGGGACTGCAGATTGGCCCCGGCGGAAGTCCCTTGTACTTGTAGCTGTTATATGGAGAATCGATCTCAAGATCAGAATACAGCAGGCCTTCTTTAATGTAGCCCTGAGCGTACTGGATGGTGGCATCGATCTGAAGCAGCATGTCGGCAGCCAGTCTGTTATAGATGACGCTGGCAACCAGCGGTCTTTCCTCGTCCTCCCTTGCCTCTCTTTCGATGATGCTGGCAATGGTGACGATCTCCTTTACGCTCTGTCCCCTTCTGTGCATCTCAGTCTGAAGCTCATCATCGAAGACCTTGTCGAACTGGCTGAAGAGCTTGTCGATTATCATCTTCTCCGTTGAGCCTTCGTATATCTCGTAGGTGTTGGGGAAAAGAAAGCCCTCGTATTTGTTGGCTTCCGCTGAAACTGTACCCGTGGGATCAGGCTGATCAGCCTTAAGATCTTCAAGGAACCAGTATCTGCTCTGATCGTAGCTTTCCAGCGCCTTGTAGAACTTTTCTTCGTCTATAAGGCCTTCAGATGCAAGCTTCTGAGCTGCCTGAGCCAGGGTATAGCCCTCGGGAATGGTAAAGCGCACAGTATTGCGCCTTCCGTCCTGCAGAGCTGTCATTATTTCCTCCATGGTCATTGAAGGGCTCAGAAGGAAGGTTCCTGCCTGATAGGTGGGTCCCAGCTTAAGGAACTTGGTCTTGTAGGAGAAGGTATCCGCGCTTTCTATGATGCCGGCGGCCTCAAGGTTGCGTCCTATGGTGTTGTAGCCCTCGCCCCTTATGACCTCGAATACCCTGGGTTCCGTGTCTGAGGGATCAAAGGCTTCGTTGAAATCCCTGTAGCCCACGTACCTGTTATAGACAAAAAGTCCTGCGGCTGCCAAAGCCAGAACAAAAAGGGCTAATATGATTAGCCCTCCGTGTTTTTTCTTAGGTTTTGATGCAGAATTAGCCATTTACTCTGCCGATGTAGGTTCCTACGCCGTCTCTGGTATCGATTCTGATGACCTCGCCCTCTTCGATGAAGATGGGTACCTGGATGACTGCGCCGGTCTCTACGGTGGCAGCCTTGGTTACGTTTGTGGCGGTGTTGCCCTTAACGCCGGGCTCGGTGTCGATGACCTTGAACTCAACAAAGTTGGGCGGTTCAACGATGAAGCACTGACCGTCGAAGAATCTCAGGGTGGCCATGTCGTTCTCTCTAAGGAACTTGATGGCATCCTCTACCATATCCTTGCCGATGGGGAGCTGTTCATAGCTGTCCATGTCCATGAAATAGTAGAGATCTCCGTCGTTGTACAGATACTGCATCTGCTTGGTCTCGATGACGGCGTTGTCGAACTTGTCGCTGGGGTTGAAGGCTTCTTCGCGGGTGGCGCCGGTGATGATGTTTCTGTACTTGGTACGTACGAAAGCAGCACCCTTGCCGGGCTTAACGTGCTGGAAGTCGAGAACCACGCAGGGCTCGCCGTTCATGATGAAAGTGATTCCTTTTCTGAAATCGCCAGCTGTTACCATAAATATCCTCCGTTTATATAAAATATGTTTGAAATTTACCTGACATTGAATTATACAATGCAATCATGGTTTTTTGCAATAATTATTTTTTTGCCTGAAAAACCGCGATCAGCGTTCTCTAGCCTCATCCACCAGCTGCTCAAGAGTAGGATAGATGGTACCGACTATGGCGCCGCCCTCCTCCATTTCCGCCACCACCTTGCTGCCGTCCTCGGTGAAGCCCAGGTGGCTGAAATGCTCCTTGCCCTCCTCCAGTTCAAATGTGTACAGAAGGTTTCCGTTTTCTGTGGAATAGACATAAGCGTAGTTTCTGGCAAAACCGCAGAAGATGATGATTTTTGAGCCGTCCTTTGAGAATTCGCAGCCGAAGCAGTATTCCTTTCCCGGCAGCACCCTGAGGATCTGACCCGTCTTCAGGTCGAAAAGCACGCATCTTGGATCGTAGCCTCCGGTGCTTGCCATTATATCGCCGCTGAAGATTACGTCTGTGACGGACTCCCAGCAGTGTTCTGCCAGGGTGTAGAGCTTTACGCCCTGATCCTTGTTTTCAATGTCAAAAACCTCCATGTAGCCGTCCTCGTGGGTCTGGACAGCGTACTTAAGGTCGGGACTTGTGAACATCTGTGCCCGGCGGTTTACGTTGTTCGGAAAGCTTTTGTAGAATTCGCCCACATTATGTTCTATGGGAATGTAGATCATCCTGCCGGGCTCCGTGTAGCGAGGCACTTCGTACAGAGATTCACTGAAGCTGCTGACTCTGCTGACCGTGGCAAGCTCCGGAGTAGCCAGAAGCCTTGGATCCTCGTCATAGGCATTCACCATTATCTTTTTGGAATCATTGGAGAACAGAGTTCCCGGCTGATCGCTGAGCATGTCTCCGGTAAGGATATCAAAAATGCCACTTATGCCGCCGCTGGCTGCCACATATTTGCCGTTTCCTGAGATGTAGGCCTCGGTAACATATATGGAATCGTCAGTTTTCTCCCACAAAAGCTTCCCTGAAGCCACATCCACAGCGCCCAGAAAGTCAGAACTCATCACCAACAGTATGCTGCCGTCGTAATTGATAACCACCTCGGGGCTGGTTCCGGTCTTTTCGTTCATATCGCCCTTGAGAATCATCCTTCCGTCTGCGGCGTTCCAGACGCAGTACTGGGAGCCTGAATGACCTGCAATGAACCTGCCGTCCCCGGAATACCTGATGCACTGATAGCCCCTGTTTTCATCGTGCTCGAGGGGTATCACGGTCTTTTCATCCAGACTGCAGATCCTCATGCCGGCATTGGCATACTGAGTGCCGATTGCCACATATTTTTCGTCAGGAGACACATCCAGGATATCGAAGCTACGGTTGTATTCCACCATATCCTCCGGTACCAGGACCTCTTCGTATTTGTCATTTTCATAGTCCCATAGCACCAGAGCCTTCTCCTTCGGTATCAGGAGCCTGCCCTCCAGAGCATAGGCCTTGTTTGAAATATTCCAGGTATACTGGCCCGAGCCGTCGAACTGGCGGAAGAATTCCCCTGTTTCGGTCTTATACATAGTGACGAAGCCAAACCAGCTGTCCACCATGTAAAAGTATTTGTCATCCTTGGTAAAGCCTACGCTGTCCAGCTGGCCCACATCGCTGCGGGAAACCGTATATAACAGCTTACCGGTGGTGGCGTCAATAAGTGCTGCAGAGTTGATATTCGTTATGCCAAGGATGTATTTATCGTTGTGTGAAAAACGAAGAGAACTGAAATGACGGTTCTGATTGTCTATGGTAAGTATGCTCTCGAATTCACTGTTGTACAGGGCATATTCAAGAGCAGCCTGGAACTGGCTGTCATTCTTGGTGCCCACGCTGCCGCGGACCTCTTCAGCCTCCAGAAGCTGCTGAACAGCGGCCAGCTTATTTCCGCCGGAGCTTGCGATATTTGCCTGCTCCACAAGCAGCTGCATCTGATTATCCAGAGCTATGTTTCTCTGAGCTGTAACCTGACGGTTTTTGATAATGGTATATATCAGGATGCCGGAAAGAAGAGCAAACACAGCAGCCGCGGAGCCTGCCAGCATGCGGTTTCTGCGCCTTCTTGCCCTCTGTCTCAGCTGATCATAGTTGACGCCAAGCATGGGCGCCAGTATGCGAAGTTTTTCGTTCTGAAGCTTTTTGAGGCTCTCAGAGAGATCAGCTCCTCTGACATCAGCAGCCAGAGGCTCTATCTCAACGATCCTGCCGTCCACCTCTTCAAAGCGCACCTGAGGCGGGAAGGACTGGTCCGGCTCGCCTTCCACAAGTATGGGCAGTATGTGGTCCCTTCTGCCCAATTCAATAAAATAGTCCAGCTCTGCGTTGCACCACTTGGACTCCAGATATCTGGGTGAACAGACCACTATAAGCCACTCAGAATTATCCAGAGCCTTTCGAATATCTGCCCCAAGATCCTTGGAAAGAGGCAGCTCCTCCTGATCCCTGAACACCCTGCCCATCTTCTGTATGCCAAGGCTGGCTCTGATATCCCGTGGGACAGAGTAGGTCTCTATAAGAGTATGCAGTTTTGAAGCGATCTCCTGATCAGGACTTGTGTGCCTGTAGGAGATGAAGGCTTTGTAGCTGTAGGTTTCCATGGCAGTCCTTTTTGCACTGATTATTATGCAAAAGAGACCCATAACGGATATGGATCTCTATTTGTTGACATAATTAAATTATGATTAACTCCTTTGGGCTGTGGGTCAGATTCACGATGCCGTCCTTCTTTACGATGGCTATGTCTTCGATCCTGACGCCGAACTTGCCTGGCAGATAGATACCGGGCTCAATGGAGAGAACCATGTTCTCCTCGATTATATCCTCGCAGCGCTGGCTGTAGTTGGGGCTCTCATGAATGAAGAGGCCCAGGGAATGGCCGAGGCTGTGACCGAAGCGGTCGCCGTAGCCGGCCTCCGCGATAATGGCCCTTGCGATGGCATCCCCTTCCTTGCCGGTTATTCCAGCCTTGATCTGCGCGCAGGCAGTGGTCTGAGCCTTATAGACTATGTCGTAGATCTTCCGCATCTCCTCAGTTGCATGGCCTATGGCCACGGTCCTTGTCATGTCGGAGCAGTAGAGATTGTAGAGACAGCCGTAGTCCATGGTCACGAAATCGCCGTTTTCCAGCTTTTTGTCCGTAGGAACACCGTGGGGACTGGAGCTGTTCTTTCCGGAAACAGCAATGGTGGTAAAGCTCAGGCCGTCTGCACCGTTCTGCCTCATGGCGTATTCGATCTCAGCCGCCACCTCCTTCTCGGTGACACCCGGCTTCAGATACTTAAGAATATGGGTAAAGGCTGCGTCGCCTATGGCTTCCGCCCTTGCGATATTCTCCAGCTCCTCCGCATCCTTTATCTGGCGAAGCTTTTCCGTAAGACCGATAACGGGCTTGAGCTCAAAGCTTAGCTCCTCATTGAACCTGAAGTACATGTCAAGGGAAAGCCCGTTGCGCTCTATGCCAAGGACCTTTTCCTTCCTGCTCTTGAGGAAGTCCATAAGGCTGTGACCCAGGGCTGTCTCATAAAACTGAAGCCATGTAAGGCTCTGAGCCATCTCCTCGTAACGGAAATCGGTGATGATCCAGGCCTCATCCTGCGTGATATACAGGCTGCAGTCGTTGCCGTGCTTTCCTGTGTAATAAGAAACATTGTTCACCTGGCAGATATAGAAGGCCTCAAGGCCGTTCTCCGCCATAAGCTTTCTGAGTTTATTGATGCGTTCTGTATATTTATTCATCATTTATTCTTCCTTAAAGACATCCGCAATAATGCCCACAAGCTCCTGAACTATAGTTGACAGGGTCATCTGGCACTGAAGATAATTGGCTGCTGTGGGGTCGGCCATAACTATTCCAGAAAGCTGCTGCAGCTGCTGCTGAAGGTCTTCGGGGATCTCCTGGCCGCTCATCATGAGCATCTGGAAGTTCTGGCTTTTCTCCTGGAAATCCGAAAGCATATTCTTGAGCTCCGGATTGGCGTTGAGCTGAGCCCTTGCAGCCTCAAGATTCTTATACTGATCTGACTCCTTGAGCGATCTTACCAGATCGTGAGCAATATCATATACATTCTGCATATTATTCCTCCTTAAATCTTCATTACGATGGGAAGCACCACCGGATATCTGTCCATGGTCTCAGCCACATACTTCTGCACTGCGTGCTTGCACACATTTCTGAGCTCCTGTATGCCGGTGATATTGTTCTGATATGCGACCCTCAGAGCCGCCACAGTGGCCTCTCTTGTGCCCTTCAGCAGGTCTCCGTATTCCTTTACATAGGTAAAGCCTCTGGTGTGGATCTCAGGACCAGCAAGGAGCTCATCCGTAGCCATGTCGTAGACAACGGTAACGCAGATGAGGCCTGCTTCAGCAAGGCCGCGCCTTTCGTTGAGCACAACGGCGCCTACATCGCCAACGCCAAGGCCGTCCACCATTATATTTCCTGAGGTCACAGCATCATAGCTGATTTTTGGAGCGTTTTCTCCTCCGATTTCTACTATGCAGCCATTCTTTCCTATGAAAATATTTTCCTGAGGCAGACCCAGCTCCTGGGCTATCTTGCCGTGGGCCAGCAGGTGCTTGTATTCACCGTGCACAGGCATGAAGTACTTGGGCTTAAGCAGAGTATGCATGAGCCTGAGCTCCTCGCTGCAGGCGTGGCCTGAT
>JAEEGL013624010.1_pt1 | contig 10200 bp, 11 predicted proteins | sample 9134231 | NCBI WGS metagenome assembly JAEEGL01 (sample SAMN16246548, study PRJNA631951) | gut metagenome | biome: gut microbiome; feature: rumen; material: fiber-attached | host: Bos | place: Iran: Karaj | collected 2018-10 | reverse complement strand
GAACTATCTAAACAGTTACTTTGAGAACAACTAAACTGTTCAAATTGACTGTACTATCAGTCATTATCGATAGTATCTCCCTATTCGGGAAGACAGAGCGCTATATTCTGGCTGCACGGTATAATCGGAGGTCCCGTGAAGCAGATATCGAATAAGGAATATGAGAAGTACCAGCAGTACCAGACTGACAAGCTGCATGGCCGGATACTGACACCGGACGGGCTCCGCGTCATCTGCGCCGGTCTGGATAATGATCCGGAGAAGGTAGATATTCACATGCTGGAGATGCTGGCAAAGTTCAGAAATGAAGGTCTCTTTGACGTCGTAGATGAAGATGAATAAGGTAGGGTGAGCGGATGGAGAATATGAATATTGCAAAAATGAGCCGAGATGAGCTGGTTCGACTTCTTGTAGAAAAATCGGGTACGCTGGATTTGGATGTTCTCAAACAAGCTTTGGATAGAATCGACATGTTGGACAGCAAGGAAAAAACAGCAGCAGAATCAGCGATGAACAGGCCTGGCATATACTGCGTGACTATATGAAAACAGTGATGTAATGCTGCACCTTTCAATTCTTCCATACGTTTTAATTATTCCAGAACGATTTAATTATTCCTCTGCTGGCAGTCTCGGCAGGCGGATTCAGCTACAGATGATTACCGCCAGCTGACCAAATTTCATGAAAGGAGCGGTCTGATGCAAACGGCCACGATAGCAAAAAAGCCCAGAAAACAAGCCATTTCAGGCCGTTTCTGGGCTGGACGCACATATAGGGGACGTATCAAAGACGACCATAAGATAGACATCGTTGTGGTATCCGATAGACATATCTACAATGAAGCCAGAAGCATTAAAGGAGGCAATGAAAATGTTCGTGATTCGTCTGATCGGTAAGATAGCAGCACTGCCGCTGATCGTTCTGACGGCCATCGCGGGATTCCTTTTCAATCTCGCAACGGATCTGTCGGGCTACGTGATCGGTCCGGTGATGTTGTTCATTCTTGGATTTGATATTTATTTCCTGATCACAACACAGTGGATCCACGTCGGCATCCTTACGATCCTTGGCCTGGGATGTTTTGCACTGCTGTTTGCGCAGGCAGGGACGATCGTTTTGCTGGAGGAAGCAAGAGACGGACTGATCCGCTTCATGAGATCATAGAATTCAATATCAGAAAGACCTTAACGAGGGGGCTGTCTACGGCAGAAGATGCTGCGGGCAGTCCCCTTATTTTTGCGCATGGAGGAAGAAATGGCAGCGACAAGACTGATTGCATTACACGTAAACAAAGGAAAAACCGTGGCCCAGTGCCTGAATGAACGCTTGGACTACTCACAGAACCCGGTGAAGACAGAGAAGGGCGAACTGATATCATCCTATGCCTGTGATCCGGAGACGGCAGCGATGGAATTTCTGCTCTCCAAACGGCAGTACCAGCAGGTCACCGGGCAGGAGTACAAAGGGAATATCATCGCCTATCAGATCCGGCAGTCCTTCAAGCCGGGAGAGATCACCCCGGAGGAAGCAAACAAACTTGGCTATGAACTGGCCATGCGCTTCACCAAAGGAAATCATGCTTTTACGGTATCCACTCATACAGACAGAGCCCACATCCATAACCACATCATTTTCAATTCCACTTCGCTGGACTGCAGCCGGAAGTTCAAGAACTTCTTTTTCTCTGGGATAGCCCTGCAGAGGCTCAGTGATATTGTCTGTTTTGAACACGGTTATTCCATCATCGAACGAAAACCGTATGCTGACCGGACCAAGAGAACGGAGTATCCGAAACGACATACAGTCCGTAATGAGATCCGGTCTGTTCTGGATGAGCTGATCCGGAGAAAACCGAAAGACTGGGAAGAATTCCTCCGACTTCTGGCAGAAGAGGGATATGAGATCAAACGCGGAAAGAATATCGCTATCAAAGGCTGTGCACAGCAGAGATTTGTTCGTCTCCGTTCCCTGGGCGAGGATTATACCGAGAATGCCCTGAAAGAAAAAATATCCCGCGCGAATGTACGAGATTCTCACCGCCAGGCACAGCAGCCGGGTATTGATTTGCTGATCGATATCCAGAACCGTGCTCTGGGCAAAGGAACAGGCTATGAACGCTGGGCGAAGGGCTTCAACCTGAAGCAGACTGCCAAGACACTTCTCTTCCTGCAACAGCATAATATTCACAGCTATGAAGAGCTGGAACGGATGACCAACGAAGCTGTGACCGGCGCGGATCAGCTGCTCGCATCTATCAAGGAAAAGGATGCCAGGATCAAGGAGATCGAAGCTCTCCGACAGCACATCTTCGACTACAGCAAGACCAGGAAGGTCTATCTGGAATATAAACGGTTGCCGAAAGCAAAGAAGGCAGAATTCTATGAGCTGCACCGAACAGAGATCGAGCTGCAGGAGGCTGCAAGAGCTGCCTTTGATCAGCTGCCGGAAGGAACAAAACTGCCCACTGTGAAGGAGCTGAATGCCGAGCGAATCAGGCTGATTCGGGAACGGCAGGGAGAATATGCGGAGTACCGGAAGGTAAAGGCGGACCGTACAGAATTCATCCGAGTGAAGCAGAATGCAGATGTTATTCTGCAGAGACAAAACATTTCAGATAGAGCACATGAGCAAATAAAGTGATTGCTATATACGTCTTGCAAAATGCAAGAATATCTTGCTGATTTAACGTATGAGAGATATAATGGCGCTGAAATAATAGATGATATTCTTGATGGTGTTAGCGCTCGTTTTGCCTGTGAGCTAGGAGCTATAAATAATGTCGCCCAGAAATTTAAATGGCAAGGAAGTTTAGATATGCTAAAAGATATTGCAAAGATTAAATTGCAGGGAGCAAATTTCAGAGAAGAACAAGAACTCCCTTTACTTTCTCAGAATGGGACATCGGTGAAAGCATCGCTTGTTTATGGACGCAATGGGTCTGGTAAAAGTACAATTGCAAAAGCATTTAAGGTATTAAAGGGAGAACATGAATCATCGATCCAGTTTGTAGCTGCATCTAGCAATGATAACGTGCCTATTACGATTCCAACAGAGGATCAAAGCCATCTCTTTGTGTTTGATGAGGAGTTTGTGAATACAAATATTCGAGTGCAAGAAGATGGATTGGGCTCTATAGTCATGCTTGGCGAACAAGCCGGATTAGCTGATGCGATAGCATTGGCAACTTCAGAACTCCAAACAGCAGAAACTGATAGAGATCAAAAAAGAATTGAGGCTGAAGATTATAATAATGTCAATAGTGAAAAATCGCCAAAATACTATATTGAGAAGATGAAAGCCGCTTTGAAAGGCGATGGAAACTGGGCTGGAAGGGATAAAAGAATAAAAGGCAATGCTGTAAATTCTAGTGTCTCGGATGATACATATAAGAACTTTATACTGCAAAGTCCAACCAAAACGAGAGACGAACTTGTAATAGATTTTAATAATGAAATAGAAAATTTGAAATCAGCTCAGAGCGGTACAGCAAAAATCACAGCAACGATACCAGTAATACCATATTATTTTGAATCCTTTGACAGTGATGCTGGAAATACCCTTTTAAGAGAAGCTATAGAACATCCTGAACTGACTGAACGCGAACAATATCTTCTATCACTTGTTCAGGCAGGTCACGGGGAAGAACTGAAAGTTACTGCTTATGAGTTTGAAAATTCGGAACTTGTTCGTTGCCCAAAATGTCATCAGCCTATATCTAGGCAATATAAGTCGGACTTAATTGCCAGCATTCAAAAGGTCTTATCTGAAGAAGTTAAAAATCATCAGCAAAAATTGCGAGACCTTCAGTTAAATGTACTCGAAATGGATCTTTTTCCATTCCAGCAGCTGGCGCATTATCAAGAATGTATTGACAGTATCGCGGGTTTAAACCAGATCATCCAGAGCAATAATGAATTACTGAAAATCAAAGAAGTTGATCCTTATACTCCGGTTAAACAGGAAATAATAAGCCTGGATAACGCTCTGACTATATTGAAAACTGCAATTCAACAGCTTGAAAATGATCGTATGGCTCACAATAGAACAGTAGCGGATACGAGACCAATAAAAACTACTCTTACTCGAATAAATAATGAAATAGCATATTACGATGTAATTGATTTCTACAAAAAATATGAACTGAAAAAGCAGGAAAAACAAACTGTTGACGAAGCGTACACTACGTCAGTGTCTATTGCAAATGAAAAGCAAGCTAAACTCAACGAGCTAAATGCCCGGCGTGATAGTATTAATATTGCTATTGATGTTATCAATGATGGATTGAAATACATTTTCTTTTCTGATAATCGTATGCAGATTCAGGTAGATAACGGTGTGTATAAATTAACCAGTAATGGTCATGAGGTTCGGCCAAGGGACGTATCTGTTGGAGAGAGAAATATAATAGGCCTTTGTTATTTTTTTACTAGCATTCTCGAAAGGAAAAATCGGGCAGCTGCGTATGACGAGGAATATCTGTTAATAATTGATGATCCTGTTTCCAGTTATGACTTAGAGAATAAAGTTGGAATTCTTTCGTACTTGAAATATCAACTCGGAAAGTTTCTTCTTGGTAATATTGAGACGAGAGCTTTAGTACTCACGCATGATTTACTGACAGCTATTGACATTGAGAAGATGTTTGACGAATTAATCGCTGAATGCCGGAATAGATATAATGGGCAACGTGCGTTTTCTTGTGCTCGATATGAGCTTTCTAACTGTAGTATTACCCGGTTTGAAAACAAGAGAAACGAGTACACCGAACTTCTTAGGCTCATCTTTGAATACGGGAATGGTGGAGCAACAGAGCAAGGCGCTTATATTGGCAATATTATGAGACAAGTCATGGAGGCCTTTGCAACCTTCGAATATAAAAAAGGAATTGATTCGGTTTCCACAGATGACTCAATTCTGTCAGCTATGGAGTTAGAAGAAGACCGTGTTCATTACAAAAATCTGATGTATAGAATTGTTCTAAATGAGGGCAGCCACAGATATGATCAAACACGAAACATGCAAATGGACTTCTTCGCAATGATTTCTGAAACAGAAAGACGAAGAACGGCGAAAGAAATTCTTTGTTTTATGTATCTCCTCAATAAACCGCATATAAAGGCACACCTTGGTGAGAGATGCTGCAATGATATTGAAAGATGGTGTGAGGAAATTCGAGCATAAATCGTTTGAATTTTGGAAACCCAAGTAATATAGAGGAGGCCTCGTATGGCAGTAAGCTACAACAAGTTGTGGAAACTAATGATCGATAAAAAATTGAGTAAAACAGAATTAACGCATTTGGCAGGAATAAGTACCAATGCTATGGCTAAACTTGGTAGAGATGAAGATGTAAGGGTAAATATCCTTGAAAAAATATGTATTGCACTCGACTGTAAATTTGATGATATTGTCGAAATCTTACCGTGCAAGATTTCTGATTAAAATCATCTAAATCGGAGTATGAAAACATGTAGGAGGGGTGAGACCGGCAATCATCCCTCCTCTCTTTTTACGTCAATAATGCTCAGCTCATCGCCGGTTCTACTGGTGATGTCAAAAGGGATTGGGGTGCTTCCCCAACGAGCACGCGGAGGCGTTTGTCTGGACACAGACACTGCTTGCACAGTTACTTCTTCCTTTAAGCATTGCTTCAATGCCTTTGCACAGCCTTGCTTCAATGCCAATGACCTTAATGGGTTGAAAACATAACGAAAACGTGATATAATCACACGGAAACAGACGTTTATATTACTTTGTTGGGAGGATAATATGGCTGTCAGTTATAATAAACTCTGGAAAAAGCTAATAGATAAAAGAATGAAGAAAATAGAATTACAACGATCTGCCGGCATTAGTGGAAATGTTCTCTCAAGGCTCAACAAGGATGAATATGTTTCCATGGAAAGCATGGAAAAAATATGTTCACTGTTAAAGTGTGATATTGGGGATGTAATGGAGATTATTCCTGAAGAAAGAAGTGTAGAAACAAATGGCTAATGTTACGCTTTATGATAATCGTTATAAGAATTTAACCGAGGTGGAATGGGATTTTGTAAATGCACCACAAGATTCCCTGGCGAATATTCATCCGTATCCAGCACGCTTTATTAACGAAATCCCACGGTACCTAATTGAGACTGTAGGATGTCCGGCTGAGAGCACAATTCTTGATCCGTTCTGTGGTAGTGGGACGACACTTGTTGAAGCTCAGCGACATAACTATGAATCTATTGGCGTAGACCTCAACCCTATTGCCTGCCTGATTAGTAAAGTAAAAACACAGCCATTGCCTTCACGTTTTCTGCCTACAGTACAGGCAGTATCAGATGAAGCAACAGCCTTGTTTGATGATTCCATATGCGTTCCTGAAATACCTAATATTGACCATTGGTTTGAAAAGGATATCCAAAGTGCGCTATCTTCACTCCTTTTTGTGATCCAAAAAGAGACGGATGAGGCTGTCAAGGATGCCCTTAGACTTGCATTGTCAAGCATCATAGTAAGGGTCTCCAATCAAGAAAGTGACACTAGGTATGCCGCAGTATCGAAAAATACAACGGCTGCTGATGTTTTCAGAAATTTTGTTTTGGCAGGAAATAAGATAGCGCAAGCCAAAAGAGCGGAAAGCTTTCATGTTAATTCAAGAGTGATTTTACAAGATGTATTGACTGTTTCAGCTGAACAGATAGGTCATAATGTAGGCCTTGTAATCACCTCTCCACCATACCCCAATGCATATGAATACTGGCTTTATCATAAGTACCGCATGTGGTGGTTGGGGTATGATCCCATTGAAGTCCGAACATATGAGATCGGTGCCCGTCCGCATTATCAAAAAAAGAATGGACAAACAGAAAAAGACTTCTATCGTCAGATGAATTGTGTGTTTGATACTCTAACAGACTGTCTTATTATGAATGGTCATATATGCTTTGTTGTAGGCAGATCCATTATCTCTGGTAGAGTCATTAACAACGCTGACTTAATAAAGGATATTGGTAAGGAGCACGACTTGATTCTCGTCGCTGATATTACAAGGGAAATCGCGGCTACAAAGAAATCCTTTAATCTTAAATATGGAAAGATTAAGGAGGAGAACATCCTTATCTTTCGAAAGGAAAAGTAATGGATATAGCAATAAAGAAGTTTCCATACAGATACATGGAATATGAAAAAGTTATGATGAAACGTGAAATTGAAACCATGTTTCCCCATGCATTACCGTTGTTGGATCAGCGGGAGCCGATTATAACGAACCTGAAGGAAGAAGATCTAAATAGGTTATATTGGCTTACATTCATCAGCGAATATAAAATTGGCGAGGAATGGCATGAGACTTATCAGTGCCGTGTTGAGAGGGATGATACTCTCAAGGTCGCAAAGCAGCACACCCGCTATTCTACACATGGAATTCATGAATATAAAGGGAAATTTAACCCTCAGATTGTTCATTGCATGATCAATCTATTTGGTATAAACAAAGATAGTCGCGTGCTCGATCCATTCAATGGCAGTGGTACAACTATTTTAGAGTGTGCACATTTAGGCATTCATGCCGAAGGAACAGATATTAATCCGATGGCCTGTTTCATCGCAAATGCTAAGATTAGCGCTCTGAAAATTGATGTTAAAAGGGCAAAAGAATGTACGGATGTTTTCTTTAAGAATTATCAGCAACAGGAAGTCTCGAAAAGAGATTATAGTGATTTACGATTAGAATACCTTAAAAAATGGATACCTGAAGAAAACTTGGATATTCTTGAAGATATTCGCGAATTTGCCGAGCGACAGGAGGAAGGTTTACAAAGTTTATTGTTGACTCTTACTAGTGATCTCATAAGAGATTACTCATATCAAGAGCCCTTTGATTTGAGAATTCGAAGGCGTAAAACACCAATGCCGGAGACTCCGCTTATGCAAGTATTGAAGGAAAACTTGGATAAGCATTTCAGGAAAATAGAAGAAATCCAGTTGTGTCTTGGTTCGATAAAAACTGAGAATAAAGCCATCAATTGTGATATTAAGATTGCAAACCCTTTTGGCAGCAACTTATTTGATGCTGCATTAACAAGTCCGCCATATGTAACGGCTCTTCCCTATATCGATACTCAACGAATTAGTTTGGTATGGCTTGGCTTATGTGGTGCTGACGAGATAAGAGATCTAGAGGCAAGCTTAATTGGAAGTCGAGAAATGCTGCATAAGGAAAAGGCCACATGGAACGAAAGCATGGCTAATAACGAGGCCGGACTACCGGAAGAACTATACTCTTTAGTTCGTGAAATGCAGTTATCACTGTCAGATACAGATGGCTTTAGAAAGCAGGCCGTTCCTGTTCTGCTGTATAGGTATCTATCAGAAATGAAAAGGATGTTCTTGAATGTGTCAGCAATGCTGAAAAATGGTGCGCCATTTGCGTTAATCGTTGGACACAATAAAACAACCCTGGGAGGAAAAAAATATTTTTTGAACACTCCAGAATTGCTGGCAAAGTTAGCACTGTCTTGTGGATGGGTCATCGAAGAGATCATCCCACTTGAGACTTATAAACGATACGGGATCAATAGCAAAAACTCTATTGGAGAAGAATCGATGCTCATTCTCAAAAATAAGAACAGCGTTGTTTTATAAGGAGACAAACAGATATGGAATTTCTTTTGCAACCTTATGTTTACAGTACGGGCGGAACCATGACGCTTTTGAATATGCTTGATAATATGTGGCTTAAGACCCATCACGATGGTGAGGGAACACTATATATTATCTCCGGATTTGCCAACTATAATGGGGGAGTCAGATTCTATCCATATTTCACAAAGCATATTCATGATGGTGGGAAGATTAAAGTTATCATAAGCGGCAGCACCGCGCAAAAGTTAAGTAGTCTACAGGTTGTTGAAGCCCTTTTGCAATGCGGGGCAGATGTTTATGTAGTAAACCGGAAACGACTGCTTCACGCAAAGTGTTATGGCTATAGCGCTGGTGAAATTGAGGAGTTGGTAGTGACATCGGGCAATTTCACAGGACCCGGAATGTCTCAGAATGGCGAAGCCGCTATTCGTGTTGATGGCGAACATATTAAGGCCATGAATTTTTCTTGGGAAAAATTCACTGACAGCATTCTTGACCAGCAATGGGACATTTATCAGATGGACCGTTCTGATATAGAAGCCAAGAATAATCCGGCATGGGCATTACTATATGACGAAGTTCATGGAAGCACAAAACTTGAGGATTCTCAGCTGATGACTATGGTCATTACATTAAGCCATTCCGACACTGCACGGATACAGGCTGAACCTGGTAGTAAAGCAGGATTGGGGACTCAATACTTTTGGTTAAGCAAGGGCACTTTTGATTTTTTTCCAGCGTTAACAGAAAAAAACAAAAGAGGAATTAAGAATACTTATTCCTGCAACGTGAATATGACATATGTAGATCTGGATGTTACGCAACCTTCAAGAGTCACTTTTGAAGCCGACAACAATTTGGATTTCCGTTTGGGAACAGGAGCGCTGAGATATAGCAAAATAGCTGATGAAAACGATTTGGCTTTAATTAGTAGATTGTCAGAATATGATTACCAACTCAGAATTATAAAAAAGGGGACACCGCAATATAAAAGGTTAGCAATGTATGCGACCTCGTTTATCGGTGGCCAAGGGAAAAAATTTGGATACATCTCAAATGCTGACTGCTTTGACATTTTAGAAGAAGAAACGTCATAAGCTGAAAGCTACCAATTCAAAAAGAATAACCTGAAGATTCAGATCTGATTTATTTAAGAGGGTTTAGGAATTATGGCGAAGAAACGAAGCATGGATCCAGGATTACAATATCTGATGGACATAGAGTTTAGTACTATAACAAAAATGAGTTAACCAGATGGGATATGTCACTAATGGTGAGACCGGAATAGCATGCGGAACATAAAAACAATTATCTGAATGTCTGTTTCTCGTCTCAGAACAGGTAAATAATGCGTTCGATGCTTTTTAACCTGTATAGCAGCGAAAAAGCGTAATATGGCGTAGCTAAACCAATAGTCGATTGTCTGCCTCTCTCCCTCATGATATTTTATGGCGCAGGAGGTGTATACAGTGAAGCAATCTACACTTGGCTCCTGTATCCGCACCCTGCGGATGCAGAACAATCTGACCCAGCTCCAGCTGGCAGAATTGCTTGGCGTTACTGACAAAG
>JAEEGL013381343.1_pt1 | contig 10200 bp, 7 predicted proteins | sample 9134231 | NCBI WGS metagenome assembly JAEEGL01 (sample SAMN16246548, study PRJNA631951) | gut metagenome | biome: gut microbiome; feature: rumen; material: fiber-attached | host: Bos | place: Iran: Karaj | collected 2018-10 | reverse complement strand
GCATCAGAGCTTCACGCTGCTGAAGCAGGCGCATGAGGAAGGGAGAATCTGTTTTGTCGGTAATATCGAGGGGACCGACGTCTTCGCCGGCACGGCGGACGTGGTAGTCACCGACGGCTTTACTGGCAACGTCCTGCTGAAGAGTGCCGAAGGTGTCATCAAATTCATGATGCACTCGCTGAAAGACGTTTTCTACGCCAGCACAAAGAACAAGCTCGCCGCGGCCGTGCTGAAGAACGACCTGACCGAAATGAAACGCTCGCTGGACGTCAACGAGGTGGGCGGCACCGCCCTGATCGGCATCTCGAAGCCAGTCGTCAAAGCGCATGGCTCATCCAATTCTGCCAGCTTCTTCGCGGCCATCCGCCAGGCAAAGCAGTTTGCCGAGTCCGGGATCATTCAGGACATCACGGAAAACATCGACTATATGAAGATCAGGACGGAGTGAGTGGTGAAACAGCTGGAGGAGACCATCGGATACCGTTTCCGAAATCCGATGCTTTTAAAGACAGCCCTGACGCACAGCTCCTACGTCAACGAACATCCCCGCGAAGCCGCGGCCTGTTACGAGCGCCTTGAATTCCTCGGTGACGCGATTCTGGACCTGGTCAGCGCCGAGCTGCTCTACGCATGGGAACCGCAGCTGCCGGAGGGAAAAATGACCCGGATCCGTTCGGAACTGGTCTGTGAAGAGAGCCTGCATCAGGTAGCCCTGAAGCTGGACCTGGGGAACTGGATGCGCCTCGGGAAAGGCGAGGAGCTCTCCGGCGGTCGCGAACGGCCCAGTATTCTCGCCGACATGGTCGAGTCGGTCATTGCCGCCATCTATCTGGACGGCGGGATGGAGCAGGCTTCGCGCTTCGTGAAGAAGCACGTCCTCGCTCATGCGGACAACTTTATCCTGAACCGGAGCCGTGACAACAAAACGGAGCTGCAGGAGCTGGTTCAGCAGCAGAGCGGCAGCAGCATTCATTATGAACTGACCGGTGAGAGCGGCCCGGACCATGACAAGCGTTTTTGCTACGCCGTCTATGTGAATGGCGCCTTTGCCGGCGAGGGCAGCGGCCGCACCAAAAAGGAAGCCGAACAGGCGGCAGCCGGCGCAGCGCTGGAGAAGCTGAAGCCATGAGCGCTGCGAAACGGATTCTGCCGGTGTTTATTCCCCACCTGGGATGCCCGCACGCCTGCGTGTTCTGTAACCAGCGTGAGATCACCGGCGCGGCAGCTGAGCTGGCACTGCGGGAACTGAATCGGATTTGTCTTTTACCGCCGGAGGAGGAAGAGCGCGAGCTCGCCTTTTACGGCGGAAGTTTTACTGCTATTCCGGATGAGCAGCAGCTGCGCTATCTGGAAGCCGCCAAAAAGGCTGTGGACGCCGGCGTCGTTTCCTCCATCCGGCTGTCGACGCGTCCGGACGCCATAACGCCTGAAATCCTCAGTCGTTTGAAGGCGTACGGCGTGCGGACTGTTGAGCTCGGTGCCCAATCCATGCGGGATTCCGTCCTGCAGGCCTCCGGCCGCGGCCATACCGCCGCAGATGTCCGAAATGCTTCCCGCCTGCTGCGTAACGCGGGCTTTGCCCTTGTGCTGCAGATGATGACGGGGCTTCCCGGGGATGGTGATGACGGCGCCGTGGATACCGCCCGCCAGATCATCGCCCTGCGGCCTGACGCGGTCCGGATTTACCCCACCGTTGTTGTGCGCGGCACCGCGTTGGAGCAGCTCTGGCGCAGGGGCGAATACCGCGAACACACCGTGGAAGACGCGGTACGTGTCTGCGCGAGGCTTTTGCCTCTGTTCGAGGCGGCAGAGATTCCGGTCATCCGCCTGGGGCTGAATCCAACTGACGAGCTCAGCGGTGGCGCGGCGCTGGCAGGGGCCTATCACCCGGCCCTGGGTGAACTGGTCCGCAGCCGCGTTCTGCGGAACCGGGCGGAAGAGTTGCTTGCCGCGATGGACTGTGAAAACAAAGCGGTCGTCATTTCCGTCCCGCCGGAAATGCTCTCTCAGATGATCGGCCAGAAGCGCTGCAATGTACAGTGGCTGACGGAGCATTTTTCCCTTCAGCGCCTGGAGATTCGCCCGGACCCCAATGAACCCGGAATCCGCAGTTTCTTTCCGCTGACAGCTGATAACACGCAAACCAACCATGATTGTGGCAGTGGAAACAGTCGCGGTTACTGTTTTGTACAGAACGCGTAACTGCATAAAAGCAAAAAAATCACCGCTAATCCGGTGATTTTTAATAGAGATAGTGATTAACATAATATATTATGGTAAACTACAAGCGCGTCACAATTTTCTATTTGGCAGAACAAAGAAAAAATGGCGGAATAAGGGCCTATACTACATTATAAAGCTTTTTTCGCGGAGAGCAACGGCCTCTATTCTGATCCAAAGACAGGATATTGGTTGCAGCTGCGCGATCTGGCCCTTTATTTTGTGTTTTTCAGCATATTTATGTCTTGAAAAGGAACCTGTGATATGATAGAATTCGCTGTCAGGTTCCTTTCGTACGAAAAGATCCGGACAGAGCCTTGAAGACCAGATAAAGTAGGTAGTAATGCTGTGTATCTGAAAGCGTTGGAAATACAGGGGTTTAAATCCTTTCCGGATAAGATCCGCCTGACCTTCGAAAAGAATATCACTGCCATTGTCGGGCCTAACGGAGCCGGAAAGTCCAATCTCTCAGACGCGATTCTGTGGGTCATGGGAGAGCAGAGGACCAAGGCGCTGCGCGGCAACAAAATGGAAGACGTGATCTTCGGCGGTACGGAAGCGCGTTCCGCCCTGGGATTTGCACAGGTCTCCCTGATTCTGGACAACAGCGGTGGCGCGTTTGCTGCAGAGGGCAGCGAACTGATGCTGACAAGGAGATATTACCGCAGCGGCGAGAGCGAGTATTATATCAACAGACAGCCGGTCCGACTGAAGGACATCAACAGCCTGCTGATGGACACGGGCCTCGGCCGCGACGGCTATTCAATTATCGGGCAGGGGAAAATCGCGGATATCATTTCTACCAGGAGCATGGACCGCCGCGAGGTGTTCGAGGAAGCCGCAGGTATCTCAAGGTATCGTTATCGCAAGGAAGAGGCGGAGCGAAAACTGGAAAAAACGCAGGAAAACCTCCTGCGAATCAATGATAAAATCGAGGAACTGGAACTGCAGGTCGGACCGCTGAAGCAGCAGTCGGAGACGGCAAAGCGCTATCTACTGCTGCGCGACGAGTTACGGACCAAGGAAATCTCCGTCTGGCTGACCACGCTGGAAAAGCTGCGGAATCAGTCGGAGAGTGTCCGGCAGGAGTATGAGCAGCTTTCCGAAGCACTGGAGCGCGCCAAGGCAGAGCTGCAGACAGTATATGTCTCGGGCGACAGCCTGACCGACCGGATGCATCGCAAGGACGTGGAGCTGGAAGAGACGAGAGAGAGACTCTCCACCGCGGAGGCGCAGTTATCGGCCTGTGAGGCCGAGGCTGCCGTGCTGAACGCCAACATCGACAGCGGCCTGGAAAACGTCACCCGGATTCAGCAGGATCTGGAGCAGCAGCGCAGCCGCATCGGTGAGATCCAGAATGAGATCGAACGGAGCCAAACTAGGATCCGGGAGATCGCGGAGCAGAAGCAGGATCTGGAACAGCGCCTGCAGGCCTCGGCTAACGTGCTGAAAGGCTGTCAGATGAAGCTGGACAGCCGGGAAGAGATGCTGCGCCAGCAGAGCGACCGGCTGAACGCTGTGGAAGTGGAAAAGAACAGCATCGAGGCGCGCATCCGGATTCTCACAGACATGCAGCGCGACTACGAGGGCTATTCCAAAGCGGTCAGGACTGTAATGAAAGAGGCGGAGCGCGGCACGCTGCGGGCGATCCACGGTCCGGTTTCCGGGCTGATCCGCACGGATGGGGAGTTCGCACTGGCGATTGAAACCGCGCTGGGCAGCGCCGGGCAGAACATCGTTGTGGACAGCCAGAACGACGCGAAGCTTGCCATCGAGATGCTGCAGCGGCAGGACGCGGGCCGCGCAACATTCCTCCCGCTGGATACGATCCGGGGCAGCCTGATGAAGGATGCACCGGAGAAAGACCCGGGATTTGTGGGAGTTGCCGCCGAACTGGTACAGTTTGACAGCCGCTATGAGCAGATCGTGCTGAATCTGCTTGGGAGAACCGTAATTGCCGAGCGCCTGAGCGACGCCATCCGCATGTCGAAGAACAGCGGGAACAAACTGCGCATTGTGACGTTGGACGGACAGATGATTCACGCAGGCGGCTCGATGACCGGCGGCAGCAGCGCCAGGGGCAGCGGGCTTCTTTCACGTGCCAGCGAGCTGGAGCAGCTGCGTGGGGAACTGGAGCACGCGCGGAGCAGGCAGAAAAACGCGCAGGATATGCTGGACAACACCAGACGTGCGTATGAGAAGATCCAGTATGAGTTCCGCATGGCGCAGGAAGACGGGGCGGAGCTGAAACGCGAAGAGGCAGCGCTGGACGCGGAGCAGCATTCCGTGGAACTCGCGACCCAGCAGTTTACCGTGCTGCTGAAGGCCATCGACGGGGACAGCGAGGAACGTCGCGCCACCATTGCTGCGGCGGGGCGCCAGGTGGACGGGTTCCGCGCGCGCCTGAAGGAAAAGCTCGGGCAGAAGGACGTCATTCTCTCCGCGGTCAATGCCGAGAAGGAGAACATCCGCCGTATCAGCGATGAAAAGCTGCAGCTGGAAGGAAAGCGCACCCGTGCTGAGAAACAGGCGCAGCAACTGAACAACGATATCAACGACCTGGAGCGCCGGGCTTCGCGCGCAGAGCAGAAAAAGCTCACGGCGGACCTGGAGGAGAAGCAGATCATCGACCGGCTTTGGGACAACTACGAGCTGAGCCACAGCGCCGCGCAGGCTTTGCGCCAGCCGGTGGAGAGCATGCAGCGTGCCAATAAGGAGATTGCCGAACTGCGCAAGCAGATGAGCGCGCTGGGCACGCCAAACCTGGGTGCAATTGAAGAATATGAGCGTGTAAGGACGCGCTATGAATTCCTGACGGAACAGCGTGATGATATTGAAAAGGCGAAGACAGAATTGCGTGGCATCATTGCGGACGTCACACGCGACATGGAGAGTATATTCACGGAGGAGTTCCGCAAGATCGACGTCTGCTTCCAGGACACTTTCCGAGAGCTCTTCGGCGGGGGTAAAGCCTCGCTGGTGCTGGAGGACGAGGAGCATGTGCTGGACTGCGGCATCGACATCCGCGTGCAGCCGCCGGGGAAGACGGTCTCGACCATCAGTCTACTGTCAGGCGGCGAAAAGGCCTTTGTGGCCATCGCTCTGTATTTTGCCATATTGAAGGTGCGGCCGACGCCGTTCTGCGTCATGGATGAGATCGAAGCCGCCCTGGACGAGGAGAACGTGGCCAGGTGCGCGCAGTACCTGCGGAAGTTTTCGGATAAGACGCAGTTTCTGATTATCACGCACCGGCGCGGTACCATGGAAGAAGCGGATATGCTGTACGGCGTGACGATGCAGGAGAAGGGCGTTTCCACGATCCTGAGTTTGGACCTGGAGACGGCCAGAAAGACGATAGAGGATTAAAATGGGACTTTTTGACAAACTCCTGGGCGGACTGGGAAAGACAAAACAGAAGCTGGATCTCGAGGAACTGTTTCAGGGCTATGCGCCTGACAGCGAAGATTTTTATGAAGAACTGGAAGAGATGCTGGTTCTCGCGGATGCCGGCATGCCGACAGCCGAGCGCGTCGATTATCTGATGCGCAGGAAGACTTGGGAAGACCGCTATCGCAAGGGCGAGGAAGCCCGCGAGGGGCTGATTCAGATTCTGACCGGGCTGCTGAACGTTGGCGACACCGGGCTGAAACTGGAGACAAAGCCTTCCGTAATCCTGATGGTCGGGGTCAATGGCGTCGGCAAAACCACTACCATCGGCAAACTGGCGCACCAGCTGGTCGGACAGGGGAAAAAGGTCATGCTGTGCGCAGGCGACACCTTCCGCGCCGCAGCGGCCGAGCAGCTTGGCATCTGGGCCGAGCGCGCCGGGGCGGATTTTGTGCGGCACGAAGAGGGCAGTGACCCCGCCTCGGTGGTCTATGACGGAATCTGTGCGGCAAAGGCGCGCGGCACGGATGTGATTTTGATCGACACCGCGGGAAGGCTGCACAACAAGCAGAACCTGATGAACGAGCTGAACAAGATTCGCCGCATTATTGACCGCGAACTCCCGGAAGCGGATGTGGAGACACTGATGGTGCTGGACGCCACCACCGGCCAGAACGGCCTGCTGCAGGCAAAGCAGTTTTTGGAGACGGCGGGTCTCACCGGCATCGTGCTGACGAAGCTGGACGGTACGGCCAAGGGCGGCATCGTCTTCGCCATTGCCAATGAATGCAAGCTGCCGGTGAAGTTTGTCGGTGTGGGCGAGGGCATCGACGACCTGATTCCCTTTGACGGGAAGAGCTTTGTGGAAGCACTGTTCAAGGGCTGAGAGGAGAACCTATGACAAGCAAGGAAAGGGCACGGCTGAGAAGCCTTGCCTCAACGGAAAATACCATACTGACAGTTGGCAAGGGCGGTATCACCGACAACGTGATTGAATCGGCAGATACGGCGTTGAAGGCCCGGGAACTGATCAAGGGCAAGGTGCTGGAGAGCAGCATGCTGACCGCCCGCGAGGCATGTGAGATCTTGGCGGAGGCCTGCGGGGCCGAGGCGATACAGGCCATCGGGACGAAATTTGTCCTCTACCGAAAAAAGCCGGACTGAGATGGACATTGCGATTTACGGCGGCAGTTTCAACCCGCCGCATCTGGGACATCAGGAAGCGGTGCGTACCGCCTTGGAAACGCTGGAGCCTGACCGACTGCTGATCATTCCCGACAACGACCCGCCGCACAAGGAACTGGAGACCGGGAGCCCGACGCCGGAACAGAGGCTGGAGCTTTGCCGGCTCTGCTTCGGGGATTTTGAAAAGACGGAAGTTTCGGACCTGGAAATCGAGCGCAGCGGAAAGAGCTATACGTACGACACCGTGCGCGAGCTGGAAGAGAAAAACCCGGACGACAGGCTGATCCTGCTGCTGGGCACGGACATGCTGCTGAGTTTTGAAGAATGGTACCACTTTGAGTATCTGATGGAGCACTGCGTCCTGGCCGTGTTTGCACGCGACCTGGAGGACGACGAGGCGATCCGCCTGGCTGTGGAACGCTTCCGCACGGAATACGGCGCAGAGATCCGCATTCTGCCGCATACACCCTTCCCGATGAGCTCCACGGAGATCCGCGGCATGCTGCGCCGCCGGACGGGCGCCGACACACTCCATCCCGACGTCTACGCCATGATCATCCGGAAGCGGCTTTACGGCGCGCTGCCGGAACTGAGCTGGCTGAGGGAACAGGCCTACCCGCTGCTGGACGAGTGGCGCATTGCTCACGTCGCCGGCTGTGAGGCCGAGGCCATCGAACTGGCCCGCCTCTGGGGCGAAGACCCGGAAGCGGCTGCTGAGGCGGGAATTCTGCATGACATTACCAAGCGATTATCGTACGAAGAACAGTTGAACTTGTGCGAAAAATATGGTATTATGTGCGATATGGCAGAACTCGCGGCGCCGAAACTGCTGCACGCGAAGACAGGCGCAGCCCTGGCGCGTGATCTCTTTGGCGTCCCGGATGAGATCTATGACGCCATCCGTTGGCACACGACCGGCAAGCCGGACATGACCCTGTTGGAGAAGATCGTTTATTTGGCGGATTACATCGAGCCGACGCGCGACTTCCCCGGTATGGATGAGCTCCGGAGACTCGCTTTTGAGGATCTGGACGCCGCCGTGCTGTTCGGTTTGAAGATGACGGTTGCAGAGATCAGGGAAAAGGGCAGCGAGCCCTATGTGGACACGCTGGACGCCTGCGCCTGGTACGAGACGCGTATATCGGAAAGGAGAGACTGACTCATGCTCAGCCCGGAAGAAATCACCTCCATCGCCTATCGGGCGCTGGACAACAAAAACGCGAAAGACGTCAAAATCCTGAAGACGGCCGAGCATACCGTGCTTGCGGATTATTTTGTGATCTGCAACGGCACATCCTCCACGCACATTAAGGCGCTGGTAGATGAAGTGGACAAGCAGCTCTCGGAAGCGGGCGAACCGCCGATTCGCCGCGAAGGCCTGCGTTCGGACATCTGGGTGCTGATGGACTTCGGCAGCGTGATTGTGCATATCTTTACCGATGAAGCCCGGAAGTTTTATGATCTTGAACGGCTGTGGAGCGATGCAGAGGCGGTGACGCCCTCATCCCTTCCGAGCCCCTGATAAGGGGCTTCCGAACGGACCGGCCCATTCGTCGGCCGGAAATTCTATGAATAACAGAGGAGCATGTGCAAGATGAAATACGATTTCGCTGCCATCGAGAAGAAATGGCAGGACAGATGGGAAGAGTGCAAACCCTACGCCGCCATTACCGGCGACCCGAGACCCAAGTTCTACGGCCTGATTGAATTCCCGTATCCAAGCGCCGCCGGCCTGCATGTTGGCCACCCGCGCCCATTTACGGCCATTGATATTGTCACGCGCAAAAAGCGCATGGACGGTTACAACGTCATTTTCCCGATCGGTTACGACGCCTTCGGCCTGCCGACGGAGAACTTTGCCATCAAGAATCACATTCATCCCTCCATCGTCACGAGGGACAACATCGCGAACTTTACCCGTCAGCTCAAGATGCTGGGCTACGGTTTTGACTGGGACCGCTGTGTCAACACCTCGGATCCGAAGTACTACAAGTGGACGCAGTGGATCTTCCTGCAGATGTTCAAGCACGACCTGGCTTACAAGGCCACGATCCCCATCAACTGGTGTACCAGCTGCAAGGTTGGCCTTGCGAATGAGGAAGTTGTCGACGGCGTGTGCGAGCGCTGCGGCGGCGAAGTAGTCCGTAAAGAGAAAAGCCAGTGGATGCTTCGTATTACCCGCTACGCCGACCGGCTGATCGACGACCTGGATGATCTTGACTACATTGAGCGCGTAAAGATCCAGCAGAAGAACTGGATCGGGCGCTCCACCGGCTGTGACGTCACCTTCAAGACCAACACTGAGGATGACATCACCGTCTACACGACACGTGCCGATACGCTGTTCGGCGTAACCTATATGGTCATCTCTCCGGAGCACCCGCTGCTGGAGAAGTGGAAGGACCGGATTGAAAACTGGGACGAAGTTGAAGCCTACCAGGCTGCGGCCGCAAAAAAGTCGGACTTCGAGCGCGGTGAACTGAACAAGGAAAAGACCGGCGTCCTGCTGAAGGGAATTGAAGTCATCAATCCGGCGAATCATGAAGTGGTCCCGATGTTTGTCTCCGACTACGTCCTGATGGGCTACGGCACCGGCATCGTTATGGGCGTGCCAGGTCACGATCAGCGCGACTGGGAGTTTGCCACCAAGTTCGGCCTGCCCATCGTCGAGGTTGTCAGCGGCGGTGACATCAGCAAAGAGGCTTTTGTCGCCAAGGACGACAGCGCCATCATGGTGAATTCCGGCTTCCTGAACGGTATGACCGTGCGCGAGGCCATCCCCGCGATGAAGAAATACGTCGTGGAACAGGGCTACGGCAAGGAAAAGGTCAACTACAAGCTGCGCGACTGGGTCTTCTCCCGTCAGCGTTACTGGGGCGAGCCGATTCCTCTGGTTTACTGCGAGAAATGCGGCTGGGTTCCCCTGGACGAGAGCGAGCTGCCCCTGGTGCTGCCGAACGTGGAGAGCTATGAGCCCACCGACGACGGCGAGAGTCCGCTTGCCAAGATGACCGACTGGGTCAACACCACCTGCCCGAAGTGCGGCGGCCCGGCAAAGCGCGAAACTGATACCATGCCCAACTGGGCAGGCTCATGCTGGTATTATCTGCGATATATGGACCCGCACAACGACGAGGCGCCTTTCTCCAAGGAAGCGGAAGAATACTGGGGCCCGGTCGACTGGTACAACGGCGGAATGGAGCACACCACTCTGCACCTGCTGTACAGCCGCTTCTGGCATAAATTCCTGTATGACATCGGCGTCGTGCATACCAAGGAGCCTTACGCCAAGCGTACATCCCACGGGATGATCCTCGGCCGTAACCCGCATTATGTCGGTTATGCCGAAACTGAGGAAGAGAAACAGGCACTGCTCGACCATTACGGCAGCCAGGCTCTTCGCCAGTC
>JAEEGL012792117.1_pt1 | contig 10200 bp, 5 predicted proteins | sample 9134231 | NCBI WGS metagenome assembly JAEEGL01 (sample SAMN16246548, study PRJNA631951) | gut metagenome | biome: gut microbiome; feature: rumen; material: fiber-attached | host: Bos | place: Iran: Karaj | collected 2018-10 | reverse complement strand
CCCTGGAAAAGGAACGGCATCCCGTCATGCGCTGCAATATCGGCGGCGAAGAAAAGGAAGCCGTACTTTCTCCCGAGGAATTTGAGAAAAACTGCGAAGAGCTGCTGGAGCGCATCCGCATCCCCGTACGAAAGAGCCTCTCGGACGCAAAGCTGAAGCTTTCCGAGATCGACAAGGTAGTTCTGGTAGGCGGCGCTACGCGTCTTCCTCTGGTACGCCGTATGGTGGGGCGTCTCTTCCGCACCATTCCGGACTGCTCGGTCAACCCCGATGAAGCCGTGGCGATCGGCGCGGCCATCCAGGCTGCCATGAAGGAAAGGCGCGACAGTATCCGGGAAGTGATCCTGACGGATGTGTGTCCATTTACCCTGAGCACCGAGGTGAGCATCGAACGCGAGGGCGGCGGTTTCGAGAGCGGACATGTCTGTCCCATCATCGAACGCAATACCGTGATCCCGGCCAGCCGAACGGAAACCCTGTATCCGCTGCGGGATGACCAGCGTGTGATCCGTGTTTCCGTCCTGCAGGGCGAGAGCCGTTTTGCCGAAAACAATCTGCAGCTAGGAGAGCTCGAGATCGACCTGCCCAAGGGGAAAAAAGACGACAACAGCGTGGATGTGACCTACACCTACGATATCAATTCGATCCTGGAGGTACAGGTGCGCGTAAACCGTACCGGCCAGGTGATCAAACAGATCCTGAAAGGGCGCGAAGTGGATATGAGCGACGAAGAGATCGCCGAGCGCATGAAGGAGCTGGAATATCTGAAGATCCCGCCCCGCGAGCAGGAAAAGAACAAACTCCTGCTGGTCAAGGGAGAGCGGCTTTATGAGGAAAGCTTCGGCGAGGACCGCATGGTCATCGAACACCATATCCGCCGCTTTGAACAGGCGCTGAACACCCAGGATCCGAAACGGATCGATTCGGCGCGCGAAGAATTTAAGGAATTTCTGGAGGACTGGGATTGAGCGACCTGATGATACGCGGCACTGCCTGCCACGAAGAAGTACGCTTTGTCGCGGCCGTGACCGACGAGACCGTGGAAGAAGCCAGACGCATTCACGACAGCACGCCATTGTGCACGGCGGCTCTGGGGCGGCTGCTCACGGCCGGCGCCATGATGAGCGCCCTGATGAAAAATGAGGAAGACCGTCTCACGCTCAAGATCGACGGCGACGGTCCCATACGGCAGCTTACGGTCTGCTCGGACGCCTGCGGACAGGTCCGCGGACTCATGTATGACCCGAAGGTGGTCCTTCCCCTGAAGGAAAACGGCCATCTGGACGTGGGCGGCGGGATCGGACGCGGAACCCTGACCGTGATACAGGATCTGGGTCTGAAAGAACCCTACAGCGGACAGATCCCTCTGGTCTCGGGCGAGATCGGGGAAGACCTGACGGCCTATTACGCCACAAGCGAACAGATCCCTTCTTCCGTCGGTCTCGGCGTACTGGTGGGACGCGATACGCATGTGCTGCATGCCGGCGGCTTTCTGATCCAGCTTCTGCCCTTTGCGTCGGAGGAAACGATCTCTGCTCTGGAAGAGAGCTTAAGCCGCATGCATTCCGTAACGGACTGCCTCTCGGAAGGTGACAGCGCCGAAGAACTGATACGCAGGCTTCTGCCGGATGCCCGCGTGGAGGACAGCCACAGCATCCGCTACCATTGCGGCTGCACACGCGAACGCGTCGAAAAAGCACTGCTCAGCCTGGGCCGCAGTGAACTGGATCAGATGATCTCCGATGGAAAAGATGTGACTCTGCACTGTGATTTCTGTAATAAGGACTATCTCTTTACGGTGCCCGAGATCCGTCAGATGATCGCTCCTCCGCCGAGTACCGTATCTCCCTGATAGATCACGAGCGACTGCCCCTTCGTCACCGCACGCTGGGGCTCGTCAAAAACGACTTTCAGCCTGTCTTCACCCTCCTGCACAAGGGTCGCGGGCTGTTCTTTCTGCCGGTAACGGATGCGTGCCGTAACGCGCATTTCACCTTCGATCCGCGGCAGGGAGATCAGATTGATATCCTCCGCATATACCGTATCCGTAAACAGGCCCTCTCCGTGGCTTAAGATCACACGGTTCTCCTTTACATCGATCCCCGTAACATACCAGGGTTCCTCCGCCGGAAGCCCCAGGCCTTTGCGCTGGCCGATGGTATAGCGTATGATGCCTTTATGTCTTCCAAGGACCTTTCCCTCCCGGTCCGTGAAATCGCCCTCCGGCCATTTTTCCTTGCAGTATTCTTCGATAAAGTGTGCATAATCCCCGTCCGGCACGAAGCAGATATCCTGGGATTCCTTTTTCTGTGCATTCCCGAAGCCCTGCTCCTCCGCGATGCGCCGCACCTCTTCTTTTTTGAGAGCTCCCAGCGGGAAGACCGTGTGCGCCAGCTGTTCCTGCGTCAGCCGGAAGAGCACATAGCTCTGGTCCTTTTCGGGATTGACCGCTTTTTTCAGGAGATAACGATCCCCTTCTTTTTCGATGCGGGCGTAATGCCCGGTCGCGATCGTATCATAGCCGCGGGAAAGCGCGTAATCCAGAAGCTTTTCGAATTTCATATAGCGGTTGCAGTCGATGCAGGGATTGGGCGTGGCCCCGTTCCGGTAGGTCGAGACAAAACGCTCCATCACCGTTTCCCGGAATTCTTCCTGATAATTCTTCACTTCAAAAGGCATGCCCATGGAAAGGGCGACCCGCAGCGCATCGTCCGCATCACGGAGCGTACAGCAGCTTCTGCAGCCTTCCTGCATCTCTTCGTCCAGAGAATACAGGTGCATGTTCACACCCGCGCATTCATATCCTTTTTCCTTCATCAGATAAGCGGCTACGGAGCTGTCCACTCCGCCGCTCATGGCGATCATGGCTTTCATAGAACGGTATTATAATATATATATCCGCAGGCCGCAAGGCGGCATAAGGCCAGCGCCTGCGTATCAGCATTTTCATCCCGGGCGGCAGCTGATCTTCTTATGATTTTTCCTTAGATAAGCATGATGCGTAATGAAGTGAAGACGTGCGCATCCCGCCCGGAGGGCTTTTTCTTTATGGAAATTCCGGAGGAAGCTCCCGGAAAGAAAAAAACTTCAGGCAAGCCGGGGAAGCCTGCCTGAAGTCTTTATAGGGGAAAGCAAATAAGCGATATCAGCTTTTTATCACGCGTAAAAACCGCGGTTTGTTCCGGCGGCGGTACTGTCCACGGACACATCTCCGGGACCATAGGTCATGCCCGCATAAACCACATCGGTATTCTTCATCAGCGGTGCGGACTTGTCCTGCTTTGCCACCTCTGCCCAGGCGTCACGCAGACGCTGCATGATACTGAGCGGTTCTTTCAGAAGTTCCGGATCGCGGCGCAGATCCGCAAGGATCAGCTGGCGCTCCGCAAAACGATACAGATTATAATAATTCGCCGCAAGCGCCGCCGCCTCCGATTCCATATGCACGGAATCGATCAGCTCGGAAAGGCAGCCCCTTGCATGGCTGACGGCCCTGTGGTAGGACTCGCTCTTTGCATCCTGCGCAAGCGCTTCCCTGGTGTAGCTCAGAAACATATCGTAAACGATCTCTACCAGCCGGCTCTTATTGGCCTGGCTGATCCTCATTATAAAGCCCTGTTTCACCTCATCTGTCATATCATCACCTGAATATTATTCTTATGCGCAGCTGCCCGTACCTTTTCGCCCTGACTATCCCGCGAGGGTTGCCAGGCGCCGGTGGCGCCGGTCCGGCAACGACCGGAGCGGAGCGGAGACAGCTTGCGAATCCCGAGTTATGCGGCAGTGCGGCCTTGTGAATTATTCCGGCGCAGTTGCCAACACCTTTTCTCCCTGACTATCCCGCGAGGGTGAGCTTGCGAATCCCGAGTTATACAGCGACGCGGCCTTGTGCGCAGCACAACTTCAATTGCCGCGTCGCAATGCAGCTGTTGCAATATGCAGCTGCATTATTGCAACAGCTGCAACACCTGCTGGGGCCGCTCGTTGGCCTGGGCCAGCATGCTCACGCCGGCCTGCACCAGCGTCTGCTGCGTGGTATATTCCGTCATCTCTTCCGCCATATCCACATCCATGATACGGGAATAAGCTGCGGTCAGGTTTTCATTGGACACGTCCACACTGGTGGCGTTATGTTCCAGACGGTTCTGATATGCACCCAGACGGGAACGCACATCATTGATATAATCCAGAGCCCCTTTGGCTTCGTTTATGGCTTTCTGGGCACCTTCCATACTGTTGATACGGCTTTCTTCCAGGCCCATGCGCGACAGGGATACCGTCGGGATCTGCACTGCCAGTTCCTGCCCCTCATTTGCCCCGATCTGGATCTTCATGGCACCCATGCCGGTGATATCCAGCTTCAGAGGGTTTGCCGTGGGAGGATCCAGGGTCTTTACGCCTCCCGATTCCGTATAGGAAAGCTGAAGGGTCAGTTTGAAATCGCCGGGGCCCGTCAGGGTCACCTTATAATTTTCCTCATCAAAACTGCCGGTATAACCCGAGGAAGCCACGCTGCCGGCTGCCACGCCGGGGATCTTAAACTGCTCCACATCCACGGTCTTATCCGCCTGGATCAGTGAAGCTACGTTCACTTCATAATCCTTGCTCACGGGAACATCCTGGGAATAGGAATCCACCGTTACCTTCGGATCGTTGGTGTATCCTTTCAGATCAAAACTGCCGTCCAGAAGCGGCATGCCGTTGAATTCCGTATCCTTCGCGATACGGGTCAGTTCGGATTTCAGCTGCTGGTATTCCTGATCCAGCAGTGCCCGGTCGTTGTCGGTATAGCTGTCGGTTCCGGACTGTACGGCCAGCTGGTTCATACGCTGGACGATGGCGCTCATCTCGGAAAGGGCACCTTCTGCCGTACTGATCACGGAGATACCGTCATTGGTATTGTTCTTTGCCACACCCAGGCCCTTGATCTGGGAATCCATACGGTTTGCTATGGCAAGACCGGCAGGATTGTCCTGTGCGCGGTTGAGCTTTAAACCCGAGGAAAGTCTCTGCAATGACTGGCTCAGAAGACTGTCGCTCTGGTTCAGTGCCTTGTTCGAAATCACGGCGGACGCATTATAATTTATTCTCATACTGTTCTCCGTTCCGGGCGCTTCCTTCGCCCTCCTCCGCCGTCCATGGCTCTCTTTTTATCATACCTCAGCTGCCGTCTGCAGAAAGATCTTTGCGCAGCGGTACAGTGTGGCGGTGTCAAAGCTCTCATTTACTTCATCGGACGATCTGCGTGAAATATTAAGAGTCTGCTGTGCAGAATATACAAAACTGATCTCTCCCATAGGGATCCCCGCTTCATCATAGCGGTTATACAGAGCGTCGGAGAGCGACTCCAGGATATCCCTGCCGGAAGGACTGTCGCTCGTCACATAGGCCCTGAGGAGCTCGCTGCCTGCCACAAAACGTGCGTGGACATTTCCCAGCCAGTCGCTGCGGAGCGTAATGTCCGCAGTGCCTTTTTCCGCTTCTTCATGGCGGATGCTCACGCTCACGCTGCTCTCCTGACCATGGATCGTCATCGGGATCTCATAGCTCTCCTCTCTGGCCAGGGCACGGGCACAGCCCAGCTGTTTCATCGCCCCGGCAAAGACACGCAGGTCGATGGAACCGTCATCGTTTACGGCGGCATCCGAAAGGATACGTTCCGCCGCATCCGCAAAGGTTTCATATGCCGCCCCCGCCTCTTCGCGGGAATCAAAACGATCCAGCACTTCCTGCATACGGTCTTCCAGGATGCCTTTCGTCACCGAAAGGGCATCGTCCGAAGCGTTCCCTTCCGTGCTGATGATACGTCCGTCCGGTGCCGTATACTGACGGCGGTGGGGCACGGCTGCCGCACGCCGACTGATATCAAAAAGCTCACCCCTTCTTTCCCTGAGGCCTTGCAATCCCAAAAGCATTTCCGCATCCGGCAGGATATTGCTCTGCATCAGTTCCTCATAAAGAGCCGGCGGCAGATCGGCCGCTTCCTTCAGCTCGCTGACCGCATCCTTATACATGGCAGTCTCGATCTGTTCGGCGATATCGTTTTCCCTGCGGCCTTCCACGCTTTCCAGCGCATCATCGACGCGGACGTCCATGCCGGCGCTTTTGCGGCTCCGTATCGCTCCCAAAAGGTTTTCAAAACTGAGCTCGCGGCCCTCATCGATGAGCGTGCCGACAGCTGCGCCGTCGCGGCTCTTTATCTGATGGAGCAGACGGTGGATACCGATATAGCTTTCCCGCTCTTCCGCTGTGATGCGGTTCTTTGTCTCCATGCGGACCAGGAACCGGCTGTAACTCTCTCCCGTCGGAATGCTGTCCCGAAGGTAAGTGTCCAGCTCTTCCATGCTCATCTTCAGGGGATTCCTGCCTTCCCGGATCATCTGCAGAGCCGTCGCAGGAGTCAGGCGGTCGATCACATCATCCACGATGCCGCAGGCTTCTTTCACGCGGTCGATATTTGCCTGCGATACCTCCATGCTGTTGTATCCCAGGATCCTTGTGGCGCGCAGGTTTTCTTCCGTTGCATCGATCCCCAGCTCTTTAAGCAGGGAATCTGCATGGGAAAAGGCCTTTTTGATATTGTCTCCCAGATCCGGCCGGTATTCCGTCCGCATGGCCTCATAGCTGATCCCCGCTTCTTCGTAGCGGTGTATGGTCTGCTGCGCGTTGGAAACAAAGCTCTCCATGCTGTAAGAAACGGAAAGCCGCTCTCCCAGGATGGATACCGGCATTCCCGGCAGCTGACGGAGCATATTCTGCGTATTTCCGAAGAGTTCTTCCCTTTCCAGCGCAAGGGCGCTGTCTCCGGTATTGTAACGGCTCTTCCGCATCTCGTCTTCCGCAGCCTTCAGCTGGTCCACCAGATTGGAAAGCTCTGTCGTATCCACGTTCACGCCGCTCTTCAGCATACGGTAGCTGACCTGCACGGTCATGGAAAGGCGCACTTCCTCCAGCTGCCGGCGGGCCGTCAGCCTGCGCTGTTCCACCGTGATCTGAATGGAAGCTTCCATACTGACCATGCTCACGGACTGCGGATTCTTAGCCGCATTTTCCGCCTCACGGCTCAGGTTCTTTATGGTCAGGGGCAGTCCCTTGTCGACCACGGCGTCTGCCGCGCTGTCCGGGAGAGACTGCACCGTATCGCTTAAGCGTTTTGCCTCCTCGAGAAGCGTTTCTTTCTTATCCAGCTGCGCCTGCGAAGGATGCATCCCGTCGGCAAGTGCGCGGGCTGCGGCGTCCGCAGCGTCTTCCACGCTCATGGGAAGCTTCAGCTCTTCCAGAGCCTTCGCCTGGAGAAAACTGTCCGGTGTGAGCGGCAGCCCGCGCCCGGTCAGCCCCTGTGCCAGAGCCATGTTTTCCTCATCCGGCGTTTCTCCGGCCGCTTCAACGATACCGGCGATCTGCTCCTTCAAAGCATCCGTATCTTTCACCGCCTCTGTCCGACCGACATATGCTCCCGTCTGCACATATCCCTGTGCTGCGGAATGCGCTGCTGCCGCGCCGCTGTGCTCGGCACGGTACAGATTGTCCGTCGTAAGAGGCAGTCCATTTTCGATCAGATAATCCTTTGCTCCTCGGTCCGGTGCCGGCATCGTAGTGAGCCTTTCAACAGCTTCCGCTCCCTCCGCCGCATTTTCCTTATCAAGAGGAACGCCCTGTTCCCGGAAGGCTCTTTCCAGCTCTCTGGCGCAGGCTTCACTGCCCGTGATCGCCGTAAGCTCCTCCATGGAAAGGTCATCGTTATATCCTGCGACCACGACGCCGCTCTTGGCCATGGTCGCCTTGATCTCGTCAACGATATTGACCGCATCCTCCGGATCCGCCTTTGCGGGATCAAAGCCCTCGCGGCTCATCTCCTTATAGGCTTCGGGGCTCATGGTATGGGCCAGCAGGGTCATACGGTCCTTCTGCTGTTTCGGATCCATGCCGTCTGCTGCCGTCAGTTCTTCCGGGCTTTTCTTTTTTTCAGCCAGGATCGTATCCTGCGTGCCGGGCTGATAGAAAAAAGCGGCGGCACTCTGTCCGGACCGGCTCTCCTGCTGCCGCTCCGTTTTCTGTACCTCCGCTGCTTTTAACTGTACGGGATCGTTGGAAAGATGATCGATCTTCATATACGCTTCTCCGTTTCGCTGCCGGGACCTGCAGATCGGCCCGGGTATTGTGTATCCGGATCATTATCATACGGGTTCCGTCCCGTCCGGATATCTCTGAGCACATTCCGTGTGCAATTGCTGCATTTATCAATCTTTATTTCGGCGAAGCGGAGGTATTTCTTTAGACGCGGCAATGGAGGATGCGGCCGGCAGGTCACTGAAAAGAAAAAACCACGAGGTTCTTCCCGTGGTTCTTCCCATAAAAAAACCACGAGGTCCGTCCCCATGGTTTTTTTGATTTTTATTATACTTTTTCTACACCGAGTGTCACTTTCTCGCCGTTGATGCTGTTTTCTTTGGCGGAAGCATTCGTCTGTCCGAACTCGAAGGAATCGGCCAGGAGCTTGAGCTTCATGGCTTCCTCGTTCTTTTTGATGATGCCGGCGATCTTTTCATTGCCGTCCACATAGATACGGATGCGGTCCATCACCTCGAAACCGCTGTCCTTACGCATGTTCTGCAGCTTGCTGATCAGCTCGTTCACAAAGCCTTCCTCGATCAGCTCATCTGTCAGACGCGTATCCATCACGACGGTCACATCGCCGTCCGCAGCCGCTTCGAATCCTTCCTTCTTGGCGATATCGATGAGCAGGTCGTCCTTCGAAAGCTCCACTTCCGTTCCGTTCACTTCAAACTTCAGGACGCCCTCTTTGTTCAGCTCGTCCATGGCGGCATTGCCGTCCACGGAGGAAAGGTATTCCTGGATGCCTTTCAGCTGCTTGCCGTACTTCGGACCGACGGTCTTGAGCTGGGGCTTGAAGCTGTAGGAAGAATATTCGCGGATGTCATCGGCAAACTCGATCTCCTTCACGTTCAGCTCGTCTTTGACCACGGCGGCAAAATTCTCCTCCATGGTGAAAGGTGCTTTAACGATCATCTTTCCGATGGGCTGGCGGCTCTTGATATTTGCGGCGTTACGCACGGACAGACCGATGGTCTTGACCTTGAGCACCGCATCCATATCCGCTTCCAGCTTTGTATCGATCCATTCCTTTACAACCACAGGATAATCGCAGAGATGGATGCTTTCCTTTGCGGAAGGATCCAGACCCGCCACCAGGTTCTGATAGATCTGCTCGGTCATGAAGGGGATCATGGGCGCTGCCGCCTTGGAGATGGTCACCAGCGCGGTATACAGCGTCATGTAGGCGTTGATCTTGTCCTGCTCCATACCCTTTGCCCAGAAACGCTCACGGCCGCGGCGTACGTACCAGTTGCTCATCTCATCCACAAACTGGTCAAGCGCACGGGCAGCCTCGGGGATGCGGTAGTCGTTCAGATCGTCATCCACTTCGCCCACCGTCGTGTTCAGGCGGGAAAGCAGCCAGCGGTCCATGACATTGAGCTTATCATACTCCAGCTTGTACTTCGTAGCGTCAAACTGGTCGATCTCGGCATAAAGTACCCAGAACGCGTAGGTGTTCCAGAGGGTATCCATGAACTTGCGCTGTCCCTCGGTCACGGCCCCGTCATGAAAACGGTTGGGCAGCCAGGGTGCGGAATTGATATAGAAATACCAGCGGATCGCATCGGCTCCGTGTTTTTCCAGCGCCTCAAAGGGATCCACGGCATTGCCCTTGCTCTTGCTCATCTTCTGGCCGTTTTCGTCCTGTACATGGCCGAGCACGATGACGTTCTGATAGCAGGGGCTGTCAAAGAGCAGCGTCGATTCCGCAAGCAGCGAATAGAACCAGCCTCTTGTCTGATCCACGGCTTCGCTGATGAACTGCGCGGGATACTGCGCCTCAAAAAGCTCCTTATTCTCGAAAGGATAATGATGCTGCGCATAAGGCATGGCGCCGGAATCGAACCAGCAGTCGATCACCTCGGGTACGCGGTGCATCGTTTTGCCGCACTTCGGGCAGGGGAAGGTCACTTCATCGATATAAGGACGGTGAAGCTCCACCTCGGCCGCCTTCGGATCGCCGGTCAGCTCCGCCAGCTCGGCACGGCTTCCGACGGAATGGAACTCGCCGCATTCGCACTCCCAGATGTTCAGCGGGGTGCCCCAGTAACGGTTACGGGAGATCGCCCAGTCCTGAAGATT
>JAEEGL011592805.1_pt1 | contig 10200 bp, 7 predicted proteins | sample 9134231 | NCBI WGS metagenome assembly JAEEGL01 (sample SAMN16246548, study PRJNA631951) | gut metagenome | biome: gut microbiome; feature: rumen; material: fiber-attached | host: Bos | place: Iran: Karaj | collected 2018-10 | reverse complement strand
AGGGGAATTTCGACACGGCGCAGACCGAGCTGAAGCGCATCTTCATCGACCGGGAGTTTGCAAAGACCGTCAAGGAGTCAAACGCGATCCTAACCAGCGCAAACTCGATCAATTTCGGCCGTCTGGTCCCGCAGATCGTCTATTACGCGGATTCCTATCTCGAGCTGGTACGCCGGGGTCGGATCTCCCTCGGCTCGCCGGTCGACGTCTGTGTCCCCACGGGGAACTTCGGCAACATCCTGGCGGCATATATGGCCAAGCGGATGGGCGTTCCTTTCCGCTGCTTTATCTGTGCGTCCAATCAGAACAACGTCCTCACCGATTTCATCCGCACCGGTCATTATACCAAAAAACGCGATTTCCACCTGACGATCTCCCCCTCGATGGACATCCTGGTCTCCAGCAATCTCGAACGCCTCCTCTATCTGATCGCGGGAGACGAAAAAGTCCGGCTCTGGATGCGAGCCCTGCGGGAAACGGGAGAATACACCGTCGATCCCGAGACGCTGCAGGCCCTGCAAAATGAATTTGTCGGATACTACTGCACGGAAGCCGAGACAAAAGCCACGATCAAACGCTTTTTTGACTCTTTTGACTATCTGATGGATACGCACACCGCCGTCGCCGCCCATTGCGCGGATCAGTACCGGCGGGAGCGCGGCGGCGATCTCCCGATCCTGACCGCCTCGACCGCCAGCCCCTTCAAATTTGCCGCCGCGGTCTACGAAGCGCTGACAGGCGAGCATACCGGCGACGCGCTCCTCGCGCTCGACCTTCTCGCCTCCCGCACCGGGCGCGCGATCCCGGCGCCGCTTGCCGCCTGCACGAAAAAGCCCGTCCGTTTCAGCGAAACGGTCACACCGGAGGGAATGCGTCCCTCGATCGCCGATTTTATCAGGTAACGCCATGGCTCTTTACACGATCGCCGATCTGCATCTCTCTACCGGTCCCGGCACAAACAAATCGATGGAAATCTTCGGCCGCCGATGGGCCGGATACCTCGATAAGATCACGGAAAACTGGAACGCCATCGTCTCCCCGGAGGACACGGTGGTCCTGCCCGGCGATCTTTCCTGGGCGCTGACGCCGGAGGAAGCGGCAGACGACCTCAAATTTCTGGATTCCCTCCCCGGCTCCAAGATCATCGCAAAGGGAAATCACGATCTCTGGTGGGCGACGGCGCGGAAGCTGACCGCTTTGTTTGAAAAAAACGGGATCGCCACGATCCGGCTTCTCTACAACTCCGCCTTTCTCGCCGAAGGACGGCTGATCGCCGGAACGCGCGGCTGGTTCAACGACAATTCCCTCAATATCCCGAAGGGAACGGATTATCAAAAACTCGTCAACCGGGAAAACGGACGGCTCCGGGCAAGTCTGGAAAAAGCCCGCGTGCTTTCTCCGGACGCGCCGATCGTCGCGTTTTTCCATTTTCCGCCCATGCGCGGCGACTTTGTCTGCCGTCCGCTTGTCGACACGCTGCACTCCTTCGGAGTCACCGAAGTCTATTACGGCCACATCCACGGGGATTATCTCACCCCGCGCACCGCGATCTTTGAGGGGATCCGGATGACGCTTGTCGCGGCCGACGCGCTCAACTTCATCCCTTACCGCATCCTGCCTTAGTTTTCTTTGCAAATTTCCCCGAAAACATTGACAAAATACAAAAAATTCTATACAATAACTGTGTTTGTAAAAAAATGGAGGATATTCAAAAATGGCTTTCATCAAATCCGAAGACAAAGGCAAAAACCAGCACGTGATCGAGTTTTCGATCGACAAGGAGACGTTCGACGCCGAAGTGACGAAGATCTTCCGGGAGAAATCCCGCAACATCACCGTCCCCGGCTTCCGCCGCGGCAAAGCGCCCCGTCCCGTGATCGAAAAAATGTACGGCAAAGGCATCTTCTACGAAGAGGCGATCAACAACCTGATCCCCGCCGCTTACACCGAGGCGGAAAAAGCGTCCGGGCTTGAGGTCGTCTCCCGTCCCGAATTCGATCTCGACGAGATCGGCGACAACGGCGTGCAGATCCGCGCGACCGTATGGGTCAGACCCGAGCTTGACATCAAAAACTATAAAGGGATCGAAGTGGAGCGCCACTATCATCCCGTGACCGACGAGGAGATCGAGGAGCGGATCAAGGGCGTGCGCGAACGCAACTCCCGCACCGAGGACGTCACGGGGAGACCCGCGGAAGCGGCCGATATCGCGAACATCGATTACGAAGGCTTCTGCGACGGCGTTGCCTTTGAGGGCGGAAAGGGCGTCAGCCAGGATCTCGTCCTCGGCTCCGGCACCTTCATCCCCGGCTTTGAGGAGCAGATCGTCGGGAAAGAGATCGGCGCGGAATTCGACGTCAACGTCACCTTCCCCGAGGAGTATCACGCAAAAGAGCTTGCCGGCAAGGCCGCCGTCTTCAAATGCAAGCTCAACTCCCTGAAGCGCAAGATCCTCCCCGAGCTTGACGACGAGTTTGCAAAGGACGTTTCCGATTTTGATACTTACGCTGAATATCTCGCCGACGTCAAGGCAAAAATCACCGAAGAGCATGAAAAGCACGCGGAGTCCCATCTGGAAGAGAGCCTCGCGGAAGCGCTTGCCGGGAAGGTGGAAGGCGATATCCCGCAGTGCATGTTCGATAACGAGGCCGAGAACATCGTCCGCGACTATGAAATGAATCTCCGCCGCAGCGGACTCTCTCTCGAAGATTATATGAAGTACACGGGCAAGGACCTTGAGGGATTGAAGCAGGAGATGATGCCCCGCGCCGAGAGATCCGTCCGCACCCGCCTCGCGCTTGAGACGATCGCCGCCAAGGAAAAACTGGAAGCGACCGACGAGCAGATCGACGCGGAGCTGAAAAAGATCGCGGACGCCTACGGGATCGAACCCGAGAAGATCGGGGAGTACGTCCCGCGCGAGAACGTCAAAAAGGACGTCCTTGCCGAGAACGCGATGAAGCTGGTCCGCGACGCCGCCAAGATCACCGAGGAAGCGGAAGGCGAAAAACCGGCGAAGGAGAAGAAAGCGCCTGCCAGGAAAGCCGCCGCCGAGAAAAAGCCTGCCGCCGCAAAAAAGCCCGCCGCCAAGAAGACCGCGGAGAAAAAGGCGCCTGAAGAGACGGAAAAGGCCGCCAAACCCGCCGCAAAAACCGCAAAAAAGAAAACCGAACCGAAAGAAGCGAAATAACCCCTTCAGAAAGGATAACCCATGACACGACACCTCAACGCCGAAAAGGCCGCCCTGGTCCCTTATGTGATCGAACAGACGAGCAACGGCGAACGTTCTTTTGATATTTTTTCCCGTCTGCTCTCCGACCGGATCATCATCCTCTCGGACGAAGTCAACGACACGACCGCTTCCCTCTGCGTCGCGCAGATGCTCTATCTGGAATCGCTCGACCCCGACAAGGATATCAATCTCTATATCAACAGCCCGGGCGGATCCGTATCCGCCGGTCTTGCGATCTACGATACGATGAACTTTGTCAAATGCGACGTTTCCACGATCTGCATCGGGATGGCGGCGTCGATGGGAGCCTTCCTGCTCTCCTCCGGCGCCAAGGGGAAACGCTTTGCCCTTCCGAACAGCGAGATCATGATCCATCAGCCCTCCGGCGGAAGTCAGGGTCAGGCTTCGGATATCAAGATCCAGGCGGAGCATATTCTGAAGACCCGCGACCGTTTGAACCGGATCCTTGCTCAGAACACCGGCAAACCTCTTGAAGAGATCGCTCGCGACACCGAGCGCGACAACTTTATGTCGGCGAGCGACGCGTGCGCCTACGGGCTGATCGACGAAGTGCTCGAAAAACGGAAATAAGCCGAAAGGACACACAGCGTGGCAAACTCCAAACAAACGACCCCGCCTCTTCGCACCTGCTCGTTTTGCGGACGGAATGAGAAGCAAGTCCTGTTTCTCATTCCCTCCCCTATCACGGATTCCTATATCTGCGACGCCTGCATCGGGGCGTGCAGCGATCTCCTCTCCGAGACGGCGCACCGGGAAACGCACGGCGAGGAGCACGCCTCCAAGCTGCCTATCCCGCAGGAGATCAAAAAAACGCTCGACGCCTACGTGATCGGGCAGGACGCCGCCAAGGTCGCGTTGAGCGTGGCGGTCTACAATCATTACAAACGCATTTCCCTGCTCGACGGACGCTCGGAGGAAAAAAGCGCCGAGCCGGATCCCGGCGATCCGATCGCCGCGGCGCTCTCGCCGGACGTCCAGCTCCAGAAGAGCAACGTTCTCCTGATCGGACCGACCGGCGTCGGCAAGACCTATCTTGCGCAAACGCTGGCAAAGACCTTTGACGTTCCCTTTGCGATCGCGGACGCCACGACGCTGACCGAGGCCGGCTACGTCGGAGAAGATGTGGAGAACATCCTCCTCCGTCTGATCCAGGCGGCGGATTACGACGTTGCCCGCGCGGAGCGCGGCATCATCTATATCGACGAGATCGACAAGATCTCCCGAAAAGGCGAAAACCGCTCGATCACCCGCGACGTATCGGGAGAGGGCGTGCAGCAGGCTCTGCTCAAGATCCTCGAGGGCACCGTCTCCAACGTTCCGCCGCAGGGCGGGCGGAAGCACCCGAATCAGGAGTTTATCCAGGTCAATACCGAAAATATCCTCTTCATTTGCGGCGGCGCCTTCGACGGCCTCGAAAAGATCATAGAAAAGCGGATCAACTCTTCCGCGATCGGCTTCAACGCCGGCATCCAGAGCAAAGACGACCGCAAAGATATGCTCCGCTTCGTTACGCCGCACGATATTGTAAAATTCGGGCTGATCCCCGAGCTTGTCGGTCGGATGCCCGTGCTTGTATCCCTCGACAATCTCGATGAGAGCGCTCTTGTGACCATCCTCAAGGAGCCGAAAAACTCCATCGTCAAGCAATACAAAAAGCTCTTTGCATTAGAGAAAAAAGAGCTTGTGTTCGAGGATGAGGCCTGCCGGATCATCGCCCGCAAAGCGATCGAGCGCAACACCGGCGCGAGAGGTCTGCGCGCGATCATAGAGGAAATGCTCCTCCCCGTGATGTTCGAGCTCCCCTCCAAAAATGAAGTGAAAAAGGTCACCGTCACCGCCGCCTTCGCGCAGGGGACGGAGCCGATCCGCTACGAATAAACCGAAAAAAGGCCCCCGGCTTGTCGCAAACGACAGCCGGGGGCTTTTTTTACTTGAGGAGCAGCTTCATAAACCGTTCCGTAAAGCTCTGTTCGGAAACTCGGGTCACGACTTCGGCGGTATAATCACGGATCGCGGGCATCGACTCATAGGTCCTACCCTTCTGGTAAAACAGGACCTGTCCGTAGGTCTCATTGTCCTCCGTGCAGCAATGACAATGGCAGGCGACAGACGACGTTACATAATCCGGCCAGACCGCCGCCGCGATCGCAACGGCGTCCGGTAAATCGACCATGTGCGCACCGCGCGTATCCAGATTGAACTGCAGCAAAACCTTCGTCGCTTTTTCGAGAAAACGCCCCGCCTTGTTCCCGGCGGCGAGAGCGGCAAGCTCGTCCCGGTCGAGACCGATCTCTCCCGCGCACATATCGAATCCGATGATCGTGACCGGGATCCCGGAATCAAGCATCACCGCATACGCTTCCGCGTCGATATAAACGTTGAACTCCGCCACGGGAGTCGCGTTTCCGATCCCGAACCCCGGCGTCCCCATCGACCAGATGCGCTTTACACGCCGCATCGTCTCACGGTCGGTAAGGATCGCCGTAGCGATATTCGTAGCGGGCCCGAGAACCACGATCTCCACCTCGTCCGGGAACTTTGCCACGGTGTCAAGGATGAAGTCTACCGCTCTTTTTTCCGCCGGTTTTTTGATCGGACGGATCAGATCTCCGTCCCCCATACCGTCTTTGCCGTGGACGGAGATCGTCTCACGCCGCTCGCGGACAAGGGGACGAGGCGCGCCGAGATAAACGGGCGCGTCGCAGCCGCAGACCTCGAGCGTCATCAAGGCGTTATCCGCCGCCTGCCGGACGTCGACGTTTCCGGCGACCGCGGTAACGCCGAGGATCTCGATATCCGGCGAGAAAGCCGCGATCATCAAAGCGGCGGCGTCATCGGATGCGGTATCCGTGTCAATGATGAATTTTCTCATTTCGTACTCCTTTCAGATCACTACCAGTCTGTTTTCCGTATTGCTGTCCACACGCTGATGGGAAGAAAGGTATTCGTCCAGGATCTCACGGCAGGAAGTGGCAAGGATCCTGGCTTTGCGCAAAGTCGTAAGCTCGTCGAGGGACATACCGAATCCGATCTGCGTATTCTTATAATGGTAACGCTGGAGACCCACGGTATAGACGCGATTGTTTTCCACCGGCACACCGCCTAAGCTGAAGGTGATAAACTCGTGCTTCTCCCGGGAATAGACGACCTGCATCCCCTCGGAAAACTGATAAAACTCGCAATGCGCGCCTTCCCACACTTCATCCCGCAGCATATAAAAGATCATTTTTTTCAAAGTCTCTCCCGTGACCGTGAGCATATAGATCTCATCATCGTACGGGAAAGCCTCGCACAGATCGGAATACAGCAGAATGGGGCCCAGCTCCTCGCATCGAATGCTTCCGGAGCCGAGGAGCATCAGATCGATATTCAGACTCCGTTTCATGATGTCCGCAAACAGATTGCCCAGTTCCGTTTCGCGCGTCCGGGCGGGATGCGTCAGTTTTTTGTGGAAACGCGTGATGACCCGGCTGTATTTTTCGTCCGTTTTGCTCTTATAGGTCTCGATCAGATCCTCCAGCTCTTTGTCGCGCGGACAATGGGCGGAATCGATCGGAATACATTGCCATTGATAGTCTGTCACGCGGTTTTCATCCGTATTAACGGTTAGATCGAACCGGCCGATCTGATCCGTCCCCACTCCCGCCTGCACGATCAAAACGCCGTTCACGACTTCCGGCTTTTCAAGGAAGGTATGTGAATGTCCGCCGATGATCACGTCGACGCCCCAGGCAGGATCCAACTGCCGGGCAAGCTTCTTGTCTTCCTCAAAGCCGATATGCGTCAAAAGAACGGTCAGATCGATATCGGTGGCGTTGTAGGTGTTACAGATCTTCCCTACCTCCGTGGCCGCCTCTTCGACATTGACAAAGGTCCCGACCAGACCGTCGTTTTTCGTCTGCGCGAGAACTTCTTCCGTCAGGATCCCGATGAAGAGGATCTTCATCCCGTCCACCTCGATGATCACGTGCGGCCGGAAAAGTCTCGCGTGGTTCGTGCGGATGTAGAGATTGGCGTTGATGATCGGAAACTTTGCGCATTTTTCCAGAAACAGCAAATGAGCGAGCCCGTAATCCGTTTCGTGATTTCCGACGGTAACCACGTCGGGAGAAAGAGTGTTCATGATCTCGATCGTTGAAATCCCCTGATATTCCGAATCGATCACGGAGCCGCGGAACATATCGCCCGCGATACAATAGAGCGTATTTGGCTCTTCCCTTCTCGTTTGCGAGATATAACCGGATAAAAGCGATACGCCGCCGATCAGTTTTTTGTCGTTCTCCTCGGAAAGAAAATCGCCGTGCAAATCGTTGGAGTGAAGCAGGACAAGCTTTTTCAGATTTTCCATAAAACCTCCTTTTTTATTTCAGCAAAATCGGTTTTCCGATCAGGGGAAACGGACGGGAACGCTCAATCCGCGCAGCGCTTGTCGTAGATCTCGCGCTTTTCGCGGTAAAAGAGCTCATAGCGCCCTTCGTCGAGCGCGAGGCGGATATCGCGCATCATCTCGTTGTAAAAATATAGGTTGTGGATCACGCAGAGGCGCATCGCAAGAGCCTCGCGCGCCTTGAAAAGATGACGGATATACGCACGGCTGTGATGGCGGCACGCCTCGCACCCGCAGACGGGATCGATCGGGCGCGGATCTTCCGCGTATTTTTCGTTGTTGAGATTGATCTTACCGAAATGGGTGAAAAGGTTGCCGTGACGGGCGTTGCGGCTCGGCATCACACAGTCAAAAAAGTCGACGCCGCGATAGACTCCTTCCAGAATATTGACAGGAGTCCCCACACCCATCAGGTATCTCGGCTTGTTTTTCGGCATATACGGTTCCACCGCTTCGATCATTTCATACATAACAGGTGCAGGTTCCCCCACCGCAAGCCCGCCGATCGCATAGCCGTCGAGATCGTAGTCCGCGATCGTCTTCATATGTTCCACGCGCAGATCGGCATAGGTGCAACCCTGATTGATCCCAAAAAGGAGCTGATCGGGATTGACGGCGGTCTCGAGGGCGTTGAGACGCTTCATCTCCGCTTTGCAGCGGAGCAGCCAGCGGGCGGTGCGCTCGGCAGACATTTTCGCATAGGCGTATTCCGCCGGATTTTCCACACATTCGTCGAACGCCATCGCGATCGTGGATCCGAGGTTCGACTGGATCTGCATCGACTCCTCCGGTCCCATAAAGATCCTTTTGCCGTCCATATGGGAGGAAAACGCGACCCCCTCCTCCGTGCTCTTGCGAAGCTGAGCGAGAGAAAAGACCTGAAACCCGCCGCTGTCGGTCAGAATCGGTCCGTCCCAGGACATGAAGCGGTGGAGTCCGCCCAAACGGCGGATCAGATCATCCCCCGGGCGGATATGGAGATGGTAGGTGTTGGAGAGCTCGACCGTGCAGCCGATCGTCTTCAGATCGAGCGCAGAAAGCCCGCCTTTGATCGCGGCGCTGGTGCCTACGTTCATAAAAACGGGAGTCTCGATATCGCCGTGCACCGTGTGCAGAACGCCCCGGCGGGCGGCGCCCTCGGTCTTTTTCAATTCAAACATCGTTTATTTCGTCCTTTGGAAGCTTCTGTCAAGGTAGGAGCGGGAGAGAACGGTCACGACCGGCCGTCCGTGCGGGCATACGCGGATATCCTCGCAGCGGGAGAGCTCATCGCAAAGCCAGCGGAGATGCTCCTCGCCGTCAAAGCGGCCGCCCTTCATCGCGGCTTTGCAGGAAGCGGTATAAAGAGAGCGCTGATAGATCTCGTCCTTCATCCGGGCGGCGGAGACGCCGCTCCCGTCCGCGAGGAGCGATGCGGCGTTTGCAAGGAGATCGGAAGCCTGAGAGGTCGTCAAGATGCCGGGGATCTGCGAGATCTCCGCCCCGTCTTCCGTCAAAGAAAAATCAAATCCGGCTTTTTTGATCTCGTCGGCGAAGTCCTGAAGCGCGGCCGTCTCCACCGCCGTCAGGGAAAGACGGATGGGGACAAGGAGCATCTGCGGGGGAAAATCGTCAGAGGAATGGGTGCGGGTCAAATTTTCATAGATCACGCGCTCATGCGCCGCGTGCTTATCGATGATGAAGAGCTCTTCGCCGCGCTCGGCGAGGATATACGTCTCAAAGACGATCCCGATATAGCGGATCGGGAGAGGAGCGGCGGTCGGACGCTCGTCCGGCGCGACCGGCTCTCGCGGCTCGCCGGGGGGAGGCGGCGCGTCCGCGTCGCCCGGTACGGGGGCCGGAGCCTCCCCCTCGTAGCCCGGGGGAGGCGAGGCGTATTTCTGATATCCGTCGTAAAAGCCGGAAGGGATCGGGCTGGAAAGCGGCGTCCCGGTCCGGTAGGAGGGGATAAGCGGCTCGGAGGATACCGGCTCCGCTGAGGGAGCGCCGCTCCCGTCGAGAAGCGTCGCCGGTGTTCTCTTCGGCTCGGCGCGGTCGCGAAGCGACAGCGGGAGCGTCGAGAGCGGGAGGCGGAAATCCGCGCTTTGCGGCGGGCTGAAGGGACGTTTGCCTCCGTCCTCCGGGAGGGTGAGCGGAGCGCGCTGAACGTCGTTTTTGATCGCGGTGCGGACGGCGTAATAGACAGCCTCAAACACGGCGCGCTCATTTGAAAACTTGACCTCCAGTGTGGCGGGGTGGACGTTCACGTCTACAACGCCGGGAGACAGCGTGATCCAGAGGCAGGCGGTCGGGAACTTCCCTTCCGGCATATAGGACTGATAGGCCTGCTCGACGGCGGCGGTCGCCGTTTTGGAGCGGACGTAGCGCCCGTTGATGAAAAAATTCTCAAAGCTCCGGTTGGCGCGGAACTGCGCGGGGGTCCCGATATATCCGGTAACAAGAATGCCGCCCGTTTCCTCCTTTACGGGGATCAGAGAGGAAGCGAACTGCCGACCGAACACGGAGTAGAGGGCGTTTTTCCGGTTTCCGTCTCCGGCGGTTGTAAAGCGATCCGTTCCGT
>JAEEGL010880779.1_pt1 | contig 10200 bp, 6 predicted proteins | sample 9134231 | NCBI WGS metagenome assembly JAEEGL01 (sample SAMN16246548, study PRJNA631951) | gut metagenome | biome: gut microbiome; feature: rumen; material: fiber-attached | host: Bos | place: Iran: Karaj | collected 2018-10 | reverse complement strand
GTAGCATTGTGTCGTTATGCCTTTATCGGCCTGTTGTTCAGTTGCTCTGGTGTGGCACAGGCAGCTTATCTCTATAAGAATTTAAGAGCACAACAACTGGCCAAGGCCAGCATTACGGCTACCATCCTATCCAGTAGTGTGGCTGCTGTGATGGCTTGGCAGGGTTTTTCTTATTGGAGCTTGGCCACACAAACCAATCTCTTTATTTTGATTTCTACCCTGCTGCGCTGGCACTATAGCGATTGGCGTCCTACGCTGAAGGTTGATTTCACGTTTGTTCGAAAGGCTTTTCCATTCAGTGTTAAGATTCTCATTAGCGATGTGTTGACCCATGTGAATAATAACGTGATGAACATGCTGCTGGGTCGCTACTTCAGTGCACACGATACAGGAAACTACAATCAGGCCTATCAGTGGAACAACAAGTGTACCTCGCTTATACAGGGTATGGTGAAACAGGTGGATCAAACGGTACTGGTAAGTGTTAGGGATGATCGAGAGCGCCAACTGGCTGTATTGCGAAAAATGGTACGTTTTGCAGCTTTCATCTCCTTCCCCTTGCTATTGGGATTCGGCCTGGTAGCCAAGGAGTTTATTGTGCTGGCTATTGGTGAGAAGTGGCTCATATCGGCACAGTATCTGCAGTGGATATGTGTATGTGGTGCTGTATTGCCCATCAGCACACTCATGGCTGACTTCTTGATCAGTCGGGGTAAGTCGGGTACGTTTATGGGTTGTACGTTAGCATTAGGATTGCTCCAGATTATAGCCATGCTTACGCTTTATCCTTATGGTATAGCCATGATGGTGAAGACTTACGTGGCACTCAATCTCCTTTGGCTCTTTGTGTGGTTCTTCTTTGCCAGCAAGGATACTGCTTATACCTGGTTGCTGATGCTCAAGGACATCGTACCTTTTGCTCTGGCAGCAGTGGGTGTGATGATGGCTACTGGCTACATCACATCATCCATAGCAAACCTGTGGCTGCTGCTCATCAGCAGAGTCATATTGGCTACACTACTCTATTATGCCGTGATGCGACTGGCTGGTGCGCAGATTCTGAAGGAGACGATAGATTTTATTATGAACAAAATCAAAAAACAATAAGATATGAACTATGCCTTGATTATTGCCGGAGGCTCTGGTAACAGAATGGGACAGGATATTCCCAAACAGTTTATCAATGTTTACGATAAGCCTGTACTGATTTATACACTGGAGAGTTTCCAGCGTCATCCGATGGTAGATGCTATCGAAGTAGTTTGTCTTAATGGCTGGCATGAGGTGCTTTGGGCTTATGCTCGCCAGTTTAATATCACAAAACTCCAGGCTGTAGTAGCTGGTGGAAACAGTGCTCAGGAGAGCATCCGCAATGGTGTGTACGACTTAGAGAGCAAGGCCTCGGCCGATGATATCATCATTATTCACGATGGCATCCGTCCTTTGGTGGATGATACCGTACTGACTGATGTTATCCAAAAGGCTATGCAGTATGGTAATGGTGTCACATCGTTGCCTTATAATGAACAGATATTTATCGTGAATCCTGATGATGAGACTACGACGAAACAGTATATTCCTCGTGAGACTCTACGACGTGTATCAACGCCTCAGGCCTATCAGTTCCAGAAACTCGATGCAGCTTATCACGAGGCTTTCGAGAAAGGTATAGGTATTCATGGCTCATCATACACCAATACGATGATGGTAGAGTTAGGTGAGACGCTGCATTTCGCAGCAGGATCGGATAAGAACATCAAACTGACTACTAAGGACGATCTGGAGATGTTCAAGGGTTATATGAATATGGATAAGGATACATGGCTGAAGTAACATCACTCAATAAGCAGCATCCCCTTTATCAGGAGGATCTGGAACGTATTGCTCAGGTGAGCGATATCAGCAGTCTTGATGGCAAATCATTTATGATTACTGGTGCCACAGGATTGATAGGTGTTTGTCTGATAGATGCCCTGATGCATCTGAATCAGAAAGGTGCCAACATAAGTATCTACGCCTTGGGTCGTAGTCGTGAAAAGGCTGCCTTGCGACTTGGTGAATACTTTGAGGACAGCCATTTCCATTTTGTGGAGCATGAGGCATCAGAGTCGCTTTTAGACTTGCCCAACGTAGATGTGATTATTCCTTTGGCATCGAATACGCATCCTTTGGCTTATTCAAAGTACCCGATTGAGACCATCAATATCAATGTGAAAGGTGCAGAACAGGCGCTTGAGAAAGCTTTGGCTTGTGGTGCTATGGTGCTTTATCCTTCAACAGTTGAGGTGTATGGTAATGCTCGTGATGATGATGATTTCACTGAGGACTATACAGGCAAACTGAATTTGGCCAATGCACGTGCTTGTTATCCAGAGTCTAAGCGACTGAGCGAAGCTCTTTGTCAGTCGTATATCGCTGAGCGAGGTGTTCAGGTAAAAATAGTAAGACTGAGTCGTGTGTTTGGTCCTACCATGCTGATGAGTGATAGCAAAGCCTCGTCGCAATTCATCCAAAAGGCTTTGGCTGGTGAGGATATCGTACTGAAGAGTAAAGGCGAACAGCTCTTTTCATACACCTATACAGCTGATGCTGTAAGCGCTATGCTGCATGTCTTGCTGCATGGTGAGGAAGGTGTGGCTTATAACATTTCTGCCGAAATGTGTAATGTCCGCCTGAAGGACTTTGCACAGCTTTGTGCAGAATGGGCTCAGAAGCAGGTGGTGTTTGATTTGCCATCAGAGACAGAGCAAAAGGGCTTTTCAATAGCTATGCGAGCCATCCTCGATAATACTCGTTTGAAGGGTCTTGATTGGCGTCCTCAGTATACGATGAAGGATGCTGTGTGTAGAACATTATCTATATTAAAGTCATGAATAATCCCTATCTGCAGAAGTTTAAGGAACAGCAACTGCGTGCTTGTCAACTCAAACAGTTGTCAATCCTCGAAGAGATAGATCGTATCTGTCAGAAGCATCAGATTGGTTATTGGCTCGACGGAGGAACACTGTTGGGTGCTGTTCGTCATGGTGGTTTTATTCCTTGGGATGATGATATCGATATCGCCATGCGTCAGGAGGATCTGGATCGATTTGTCAGCATAGCACCATCAGAACTCCGTGAAGGCCTATTCCTGCAGACACCACAGATAGAACCCCAGTCGAAAGAACCAATCGTGAAGGTTCGCGACTTGAATTCGTTTTATGTGGAAGGGGCCGATAACTTTGCTGCTGATTATCAGAAAGGTCTTTATGTGGATATCTTTCCTATGATCAATTATCCTACGCTACCCAAGAAATGGGTGAAGCGTATCACCTTGGGAATCTCTAAGAGTTATTCTATCCTTCACAAAGCTCATTACTATTCCCTGCGTTCATTTGCTGAGTTCTTCTGGTTTGGTGCTAAGTATGCGATCAATAAATGCCTTTGGAGTCTGCTTTGTGCTATTCGCCCCAAGAATGTATACCTCTCGAATATCCTGATCAATAATGGCTATGGCATCATGCATCGTCAGGACTCAGTATTCCCATTAGGTACTATCACCTTCGAGGGAAAGACATTCAGAGCACCTTGCAATCCTGATTCTTATCTGAGCGATCTCTATCGCAACTATATGGAGATTCCGCCTAAGGAGAAGCAAAAGATTCACTCTGTATTCATAATGCCTGAACTTGTATGAAGCATCATGCCAAGACTGATATTGCTGTGCTGCTGCTGTTCTTTACTCGCAGCGACACGTTTAAACAGGTATTCGAAGCTGTGCGTCAGGCGCGACCTTCGAAGCTTTTGCTCTATCAGGATGGTCCTCGTGGAGAGCGCGATATGGCAGGTATCGAGGCTTGTCGTGCTATTGTCAGCGATGAGAACATCGACTGGGAATGCGAGGTGCATCGTAACTACTTAGACCATAACGAGGGCTGTGATCCTTCTGGTTTCCGTTCCCATCGTTGGGCTTTCTCCCTGGCGGATAAGGTGATTGTGTTGGAGGATGATGTGGTGCCTTCGCAATCGTTCTTCCCCTTTTGTAAGGAGATGCTCGACAAGTATGAGCATGATGAACGTGTCTCAATGATAGCAGGCTTTAATATCGACGAAGTATCGCCTGATTGTAGCGATAGCTATTTCTTCACATCTGCTTTCTCTATCTGGGGCTGGGCCTCTTGGCGCAGGGTGGCAGAGCGTTGGGATCCTGATTATGGATTCATGCGTGATCCAGAGAAGCGTCAGCGCTTGGAGCGCATTGCCAAGGAGAGAAACTTGCGTAGTGATATGCTGCAGATGTTCCAAGACCATAGTCAGAGTGGCAAGGAGTATTTCGAGACCATCTACTGGGCAGATATGCTGTTGCATGACTCCCTGGCCATTATGCCAGCGAAGAACCAGATTAACAACATCGGACTGATGGCTGACTCTACCCACTTCTCTGCAGAACTGAAGACCACGCCTCATCGTATCCGCAAGATGTTCACCATGCATCGCCATGAGTTGGAATTCCCTCTGAAGCATCCAACAGCTATAGTAGAAAACAAGGCTTATTTGGAGCGACTTTACAAGGCCAATGCCTGGAACCACTCATGGATCAAGGTTCAGAATTCACTCGAGGAGCTCTTTCTGAACCTGCGTTATGGAAACTTCCAACATATCCTAAAATCCTTTTTTCGTCGCCTCCGTAAATGGACAGGCACAGAGAAACATCGTTAATTCCCTTGGATGATTTCACCCTGAGTGATATAGTTCCTGTCTGTCGGCAGGGACGTTGGCGTGATGGTATAATGTTTATCCTCAAGGAGGTTTAGTGTCACCTTCTGGAATCTGGGTGCAGCAAGCATGTAGCGATCAGTAGCAGGACAAACGGGATAAAAGCCCATGGAGGCAAAGATGTACCAGGCTGACATCTGACCTGCATCATCGTTGCCAGAGAGTCCGCCAGGGGTATCATTGTACTCTGTGTCGAGGATATGAGCAACTTGCTTAATCGTCTTTTCACGCTTACCAAAAAAGTCGTAGAGCCAGGCTATTTGATGGCAGGGCTCATTACCATGCCAGTAGCGAATAGAGGAGTCCGAGGGCAAAGGTAAGAACATCGAATCGAGTTTAGCCTCGAACTTATCCTTGCCTCCTAAAACCTCTACCAATCCCTCCACATTCTGGGGTACATACCAGGTGTAATGACAAGTGGCACCTTCTGTGATGTAAGGCTTGCGATGGATGAAGTCGAGATTGTTCTCAAAAAGACCACCATCTGTTTTCTTGCGAGAAAGCTGCTTGGGTGCATGGCGCCCATCGCAATAACCTGTCTTGGGATTGATGACATTGCGCCAGTTTTCTGAGCGACGCATGAGTTCATGGTAGTCCTGTTCCTTACCCAAAGCCTTTGCCAATTGTGCAACAGCGAAATCGTCGAAGGCATACTCGAGGGTACGAGAGGTCTGCTCCTCCTGATGGAAAGCCTCTCTGACGCCATCCTCTAAGGGGATATAGCCATATTTCAGATAACTCTCAAGCGCTCTGCGCCCCATGCCATTGGCGTATTCTTCTATCGAGGCAGGTGTCTCGAAGGCATTCTTCCGCATGGCCTCGTAGGCCTTCTCATAGTCGAAGTTCCTGATACCCTTGATATAGGCATCAGCCAAGGCTGCACTACAATGATCACCAATCATAGCTGCTGTATACGAATTCCAGCAGGGGAAGATAGGCAACCAACCACCTTCCTCGTACATGGTGACGAGTGATTGCATCATATCGCCAGCCTCTTTGGGGGCTATCAGCGTGTAGAGCGGATGCAGAGCACGATAGGTGTCCCACATAGAGAAGTCACCATAGAATTTTCGAGGACTCTCTGGCATGATAGTGCCATCAGCAAACTTAGGATAGCTGCCATCTACATCACTCATCTCCCTGGGGAGGAACGAGCAACGATAAAGGGCACCATAGAACTGATTCACTCGTGCTGTGTCAGGATCTTCCACATCGATGGTATGCAAACGATCGATCCACTGCTGGGCTGTCTGCGCCATCATACTCTCAAAGTCGTGCCCTTCTACCTCGAAGGCGAAGTTGTTCTCTGCCCCTCGCTTGTTGGTAAACGAGGTGGCTGCCTTTAGGATGATAGGTTCGAAGGCTTTGCCCTCGAAGGTGAGCCATACACAGAGACTGTCGATGCCATAATCCTTGATGGGATCGTAGGCCTGCAACAGGTAGTTGCCATCGATGCCAGCACGCTCGCCCCAACCCTGATAGATGCGATGTACAGGATTATAGCCATAGATGGTTTTGGCCATGGTGTCCACCTCTAAGTAGCCCTCTCCCTCATCGCTATTATGGTTCAGTACGATGTGGATGGGACTATCCTGCTCAGGGGTGATGCGGAAGATGGCTGTATGACTCGAACCTGTAACCTCCAACTTCAGATGCTCCTTGGGCAAACGAACGGCATAGTAGTGTGGATGCGAAACCTCTTCTGAATGCGAGAAAGGTGTGGCACGCTCCTCTGGCTCCAGACGCAACTTCCCACTCAGAGCCGCCAAGGTAAACGAACCATAATCCTGTGTACAACCTCCTACAATCCAGTGGCTATTACGAATACCCTGAAACAGCGAGTCAGTATAATAATAAGGTGCTACGCACTTGTTCTCTGTATCCTGAGTCTGGGGTGTCCAGAAGTTCTGCCCATTGGGCGAGAGCACAGCAGGAAGTGTTTGTCCATGTTCCTCAGAACCTTTGCCAAAGAGTCCTGCAGTCTTGGTATTGGCAGGAGCCGTACCCACCATTGTGTTCAAGGCACAGAGTTGGCGAAGATGCTCAAAGTAGTGCATGCGATCAGCAACCTGTTGTTTCAGCTCCTTCCAACTCATAAAACCTATCGATTTCTCATTGAGAAGTAGTTGCACAAGAACTTCATCATTTCTCTCACCACTCACCTCTAGCTTCTCACCTCTATAGAACACCATTTGCAGATTAGCTGCCATAGGCAGAATCTCGTCCATGTAGTTGTATTCCTCGCCTCGAAGCTCTATGCCCATCAACGTGAGCAATCGATAGAGGTTTGAATCATGTCCGAAGCGAAGATCTGCTCCTACGCCCCCTCGTGCGATGGCTGCGTCAGCATCATTCTCAATGCGTTGCCAAAGTGAGATGGCACAACGGGCTGGGATGCCTTCGTTCTGAATCACGTCGCCATGAACAATCGTCATGCCTCTGTTGTTCTTCTCATAGGCAGCATGCATCTCCTCGGGGGTGAAAATGTCATAGAGCGATACACCCAACTCCACATCCTGCATATCCGAGGCAATGGTGTTGATTTCCAAGAGCAGCTTTACAGGCTCCTTTACCTTCGATGGGTCTATGAACAGTGACTTGATAAACCTCTCAGGCGAAATCCTCAGAGGCACATTAGTGCGATTCTCCAACGCCTTCTCCTCTGGCGAGGTATAGGCTATCCAAGCCATATCCGCTGAATCAGTAATGGCCTCAATCTTTTGGGAACATCCCTGAGTTACCAATTCTCCCAAGAAAGCGAGCATACTACTCCTGCATCTTCCTACTACGCTGGAGTGGGCTGTGATATGGGCATCAGCAGTAAAGAGCAGGGGGAAGTTCTGATACATCCTCTTGGCGATACCCCGATGCTGACGAGCACCAAGGGCTGTTAGCTTACCACCATTCCCTTTGGCGTTCTTCCAGACTTGGTCCAGTCGCTTCTTGACGCTTTTGCCCAAAGGAGTCAGGTTCTTCTGGTCCTCGAAATGCTGGTTCACCCAGATGTAGCGATTATCGTTTGTCACCCATCGCGAACCATGTCTGCCATAGTGTGAGATATAGAACGGCTTGTAACCCTCTGGAGCTGATTGCAGCTGAGGCTTCTCGATGCCCGACTCTATGGGATAAGCATAGTATACACCCCCCATCTGCTCATTCGTCTGGGCCTTCGATGTTAAAGGTAAAAAGGTAAAAAGGTAAAAAGGTAAGAAACCTTTCACCACACCCATTACTATATTATAAACTCTCTGCTTCATATCTTTTTTCCTTTTTATCTTAGTAGTTCAAACACAAAGCGTGCTCCCTTGGTGTAACTCGTGTCGAGCCACAACTCTCCTCCCATTCGTCGAGCCACAGAGCGCGCTATAGTGAGTCCGATACCTGTGCCATCAGTAAAACTGTCGAGTTGTACGAACTCCTCGAAGATATGTTCCGCCTGATCAGCTGGGATGCCAATACCTGTGTCCTCTACGATGAAGTGCACTTTGCCATCCGTCAACTCCGTCTTGAGAGTGATGCTGCCTTCATTGGTGAACTTCATGGCGTTCTCGAACAGATGAGCCAGAATGCGCGAGGCTTGCACTTTGTTGGTAAGCAGCGTATTGGCATTGGTCTTCGCATCGATGAACCTCTGGAATGATACTTTGGCATCTTTATTCTCAGGAAGCGTATGGGTGTTGATGGCAGAGTGCTTGATAGCCATCGATACTACGGTCTGAATGTCCGTTTGGTCGTTGCGTTCTATCTCTGCCTCACTATTCACATCGCTCAACATGAGCATACGATCCACCAATTTGGTAATACGATCTGTATTCTCCGTTACACGTTCCTGTATGTCCTTCTTGTCTCTCTCTGCCAGAAACATATCAGGATTGGTGAGAATTTGGGTAAAGCCTGATACGATGTTCAAGGGCGTACGAATCTCGTGTGAGATATTGCGGATGAACTCACTCTTCATCTTCGATGACACTTTAGCCCTTTCGTTGGCTAAGCGTAGTTGTTCGTTCACCTTCTTCTGCTTGATGGTCGTACGCCAGCCATAGAGAATCAGCAACAAGAGGGCCAGTACGATAGAAACAGTAGCTATGATGATGTATTTTAACTTAGCATGCTGCTGTTCCGTCTTGAGTTCATCTATCTGGAAGAGGGTGTTCAACTCGTCCAAATGCTGACGGGCATCACGTCCGAAGACAGAGTCCTTCTCATGGTAAAGCTGCTGATAGATCTGTGCTGCTTCCTCACTTTGTCCTAACAAGATCAGCGCTTGAGCCCTTACCTCCTCCGTATGGTCGTCCTTCTCGCTGGTTACCTCTCTCACGCTATCTGTAAAGAGCAGAGCCTTGTTGGCATCGCCCTTGGCCAACTGGTAGCGGGCCTGCATCTTGTAATAGTGGTGCAGGGCGAGCGAGGTGTTGATCAGGTGGGAGTGATGCTCTGCTGTGTCAAGGGCACGTTTGGCCACTTCCAACTTGTTCAGTCCGATATAGGCAGCAGCTCGAGCCAGATAGCAGGAGTTAAAGCATTCACGAACATTCGGCTTCTTCACCTTGCCCACTTTGGTAAGCAGGAAGTTCATCCACTCGTTGGTTACTTTCAACTCCTCTTTGTACTTCTTATCGTAGTCGTAGGCCTTGGCCATGCGATAGTAGATGTTACTCAGCGAGTTGAAATCATCCTCGTCCTTCATCAGCTCCGCATAGTGTTTCAGGGCCTCTACTGCTGGCTCCGTCTGCTTCATGTTCAGGTAGATGATGCCTATCTGCTTGTAGGCCATCGCCCTACCCAGCTTATTGTCGCGTTCCTTGGCATCGCTCAGCATGCGTTGTGTCTCCTGAAGTGCCGGCTGGAGCTTTCCCAGCGAACTCATCGAATTTGCTTTTAGTTGCCAAGTGCGATAGAAGTTGTCCCACTGGTCATTCTTGCGAAACCATTCCATCTGCACGTCAGCCTCCTCAACGAGTTCCTTGGTGAGCGAGAAGTTCTTCATGGCGAGAATCTTCTGCCATCGGGCTTCACTCTCTTTCTCGATGTTGCCCGTTTGCTGTTCGTGGGCTATCTGGGCTCTGATCTGAGCCAAGGCAGCCTCAGCGGTTTCCTTGTTGTCAGCAGGGTTGGCGTAGAGCGTCACCCACCATGTAGTAAAGGCAATAATTGTTAGTAGTCGTTTCATTATTCTATCTTCCAGTCGATACCTAAGGGGTTGTTGCGCAGTTCTGTTACCAATGGGATATTTCCCTTGAGTGTAATCCACATCTCTGTGCAATCGATGTCAGCACGAACGTGGATAGCATCATCCGTTGCATCAATCTTTCGCCAAGTGATGCCATCGTAGACGAATGATCCATTGGTCTTCAGGTCGTTGAGGGCTTGGCGCGAGATGAAGGCGAAGGTGCCTTGAGCCTCATAGATGGCTCCATCCGATGGGATGTCCCAACAGAAGCCCTT
>JAEEGL010362829.1_pt1 | contig 10200 bp, 8 predicted proteins | sample 9134231 | NCBI WGS metagenome assembly JAEEGL01 (sample SAMN16246548, study PRJNA631951) | gut metagenome | biome: gut microbiome; feature: rumen; material: fiber-attached | host: Bos | place: Iran: Karaj | collected 2018-10 | reverse complement strand
CCCGCAGCCAGACGCGCCTGTCGGGCGAAGCCAAGGCCGCCAACGTGGCGGGCGCCTTCGCGCTCCGCGCGGCGCGCCCGCCCGCGGCGCACCACATCCTGCTCGTCGACGACGTCTTCACCACCGGCTCCACGCTCGCCGCCTGCCACAAAGCCCTGCGCAGCACCTACGGGCCGCAGGTGCGCATCTCCGTGGCCACCCTGGGCGCCGTGGGGGAATGACGGAAACGGACCGCCGCGGGGTCACCCCCACGGCAGTCCGTTCCACTCAAAGGTTGAGGCTTCTTACTGGACAGCGCCCTCCGGCTCGACTTCCTGCACGGCGGTCGGCGCGGTGTTGACCTTGTCGAGGAGTTTCTGGCTCTCCTTGAGGGCCTTGTTGGCGTCCTTGAGCTGCTTCTCGCTGGCGTTGATCTCCTTCTTGACGGAGGAGAGCTCCTTCTTGGAGGCGGAAATCTGCTTCTGGAGGGCCTTGGTGTCGGCCTTGAGCTTCTTCTGGAGGGCCTTCTCGTTCTTTATGTCGTCCTGGATGGTCTTGATCTCGCTGTTCATCTGGTCGTAGGCATCCTTGTAGGACTTGTCGGTGCCGTAGGCCTTCTTCTGGAGCTTGAGCGCCTCCTTGCGGAGCTTGAGGTTGGCCTGTGCGGTCTTGACCTTGTCGGTACTCTCCTTGAGGCCCTTCTTGGCGGCTTCCAGGTCCTTCTGGTCGCTCTTGATCCGATTCTCGAGCTGGTCGATCCGGGCCTTGCCCCGGCGGGAAACTTCGGCGTATTCACGGGCGGCGGCGTCCGCCACGGTGCGGTTCTGCTGCTGGAGGTCGCTGACCTGCGTGCCCAGATCCTGGGCGAAGGCGGAGACGGACAGGACCATCAGGCTGCTGATAAGGAGGGTTCTGATTTTCATATTCTGCATTGGTTTTATTTGCAAATATACAAATTTTGTAACTTTGTGGGGTGATGCCGCGTTTTTTCTGCATACTGCTCTCGGCCGTGCTCCTGTGCGGGGCCGTCAGCGCCGCCGCCCAGAGCGACGATGCGGGCGCCGACCCGCGCAAGACCGCTGACGCCATCATCAAGGAAGCCGGCCGGCACCTGGGCAAGCCCTATTCCTACGGGGCCAACGGCCCGCAGAGCTTCGACTGCAGCGGCTTCACCTGCTTTGTCTTCAAGAAATCCGGGTACACGCTCCCCCGCTCCTCGGCTGACCAGGCCCAGGCGGGCCGCGAGGTCAAGGGCGGCTACGACAAGCTCCAGAAGGGTGACCTGGTGATCTTCGGCGGGCGCGCCGCCAAGAAGAGCCCCGGCCACGTGGGCATCTTCATCGCCACGGACAGCCTGGCCAAGTCCTTCACCTTCATCCACGCCTCCAGCTCCGGGGTCACGATCTCCCGTGTCGACGAGCCGTACTGGGCGGCGCGCTACCTGGGCGCGCGCCGCATCCTGCCGGACTTCCCCAAGGAAGCGAAGGCGGAGCGTGAGCGCTTCAGCCTGTCGGACTTCTTCCTCGGGCGGAGCGCAGCGGCACGCGACTCCGTGCTCAACGCCGTGCAGGACAGGCACATCCTGCTGTTCCCGGACGGCAGCTGGGCCTTTGTGGACGAGGACGGCAAGTACAGCGAGCCCCCCGGCGACCGCGATTTCATCCTCAACGCCGACGGCACCTGGCGCACCGACGAGGCCTCCTCGGCGGAATTCTACACCGTCAAGTCCGGCGACACCCTCTCCAAGATCGCCGCGCAGTATGAGACCACCGTGGAGTCGCTGCGCCAGATGAACGGGATGACCCGGCGCGCCACCCTCAAGATCGGGCAGCGCATCCGGGTCAGGTAACGGTTCGGTCTCTCTCCCCTCCTACGCCTTGTTCGCCATCCGGTAGATGGCGACCACGTCGTCGTAGCCGAGCTTCTTGAGGTTGCCGAGCAGCACGGTGCGGCCGCGCGTGGCCTTGAAGGCCATCTCGGCAATCTCCTCCTCCGTGGCCGGCCGGCCGATGAGTTCGGGCAGGTTGGCCGGCATCCCGATGCGGTGGTAGAAGTCCACCATCGCGGCGATGCCCGCACGGGCGGTGCGCTCCGGCGACTTGAAGTCGTTGGGCACGCCGACGACGTTGACGGCGAACTGCGCGAAACGGGTCGGGTTCTCCGCCAGGACATACTCGGCCCAGTGCGGCCAGATGGCCGCGAGGCCTGCGCCGTGCGTGGCGTCGAAGGTAGAACTGAGTTCGTGCTCGATGCGGTGCGTGGCGAAGTCGCTGGTGGTCCCGCAGCCGGTGAGGTTGTTGTGCGCGAGGCTGCCCGCCCACATGATCTGGGCGCGGAGCTGGTAGTTCTGCGGATCGGCGAGCACCTTCTCACCGCACTCCTTGACCGTGCGCATCAGCGCCTCGGCCATCGCGTCGGTCAGGAGCATGTCGTCGTCGTGGGAGAAGTAGCGCTCCATCGTGTGCATCATGATGTCGGTGACGCCCGCGGCCGTCTGGTAGGGCGGCAGCGTGTAGGTGCGCTCAGGGTTCATGATGGCGAAACGCGGCCGGCAGAGGTCGCTGTTGCAGCCGCGCTTGACCAGCCCCTCATCCTTGGTGATGACGGCGGAGTCGGACATCTCGCTGCCGGAGGCGGGGATGGTGAGGACCACGCCGAGGGGCGTGCTGGCCACGGGCGTGTGCTTGCCGTCGTAGATGTCCCAGACATCGCCGTCGTACTGCAGGCCGTAGGCGATGACCTTGGCGGAGTCGATCACGCTGCCGCCGCCCACGGCGAGCAGGAAGTCCACGCCCTCGCGGCGGCACAGCCCGATGCCTTCGTACACGAGGGACAGGCGCGGGTTGGGCACCACGCCGCCGAGTTCCACCCAGGCGATACCTGCCTCGTCGAGCTGCTTCTTGACCTGCGCGAGCAGGCCGGAACGGACGACGCTGCCTCCGCCGTAATGGATCAGGACCTTGGTGCCGCCCCATTTGCGCACCAGTCCGGGAAGCTGGGCCTCGGAATCCTTTCCGAAGACCACCTCCGTGGGGGTATAATACTTGAAATCTACCATTTTATACTCAATTATCGGTTATTCTTCATCTGCATTGGGGGATGACGCGGCGCAGGTCGGCCGCGAGCGAGGTATTGTAGCCTTTCGACAGATAGACGATGCGCCCGAAACTGTCGCACACCGCCACCAACGGGAGCGCGTTGCCGGAGGCGCTGGCGGCGAGCATCGCGCGGATGAGCCCGTCGGGGTCGCTGCCGAAGACGGCCCTGTCCAGCCCGGCCGGCCGGGCTTCGCCCAGCACCACCACCGGGCGGCCCCAGGCGTTGAGGTCCGCGGCAGCGGCCGTCAGTTCGCGCACGGCGTGGGAGGTGGGCTCGTCCGACCCGCCCATCACCGCCAGCAGGAAATACCCCCGTCCGGTGGCGCTGAGCAGGCTCTGGGGCCGCCGTGCGCCGTCTTTGAGGAAGGACGCTTCGGGATCCATCGACCCAATCACGGAGAGGCGCTCCGCCGTACTGCGCAGCACCAGCGGCGCCGTGGCTATGCTCCGGGCGCCGATCTTCAGGAACTCCATATGCACCCGGGCGCTGCCGTCCGCCAGCCGGTTGCCGGATGTCAGCACGTAGTAGCCCTCTTCCAGGGTATACCGGTCCCGCACGGGGCCGTCCTCCTCGTACTCCATCAGGCGCGTGCGGTCCGGCTCCAGCCGGGACAGCGTGTAATGGCGGTAGTACTCCGGCGTCTTGACGGGACCGCCGGGGGCGTAGCGCAGCAGGAGCGTGCCCGTCGGGGCCACGCGCTCCTGCGCCTGCCCGCCGAGATCCACGTCCACCCAGGCGCCGTCCTGCCGGTACTGCGTCTTGCCGGTGACGGCGTCCAGCCGGGCCGGATACCCTAGGGCGCGGCAGAGCGCAACATAGAAGATGTCGCGGCCCAGGGCATCGGACCGGCGGGCCCGCCAGACGGCGACGGGGGCCGTGCGGAGCTGCTGCGGGTTGCGGTCCGTCACCAGGGCGATGCTGTCGCGCACCCAGCGCGCCACGGCATCCGGGCCGGCAAGCCGCGCCCCGATCCCGGTGGCGAGCACCTCGCCCCGGAAGGGCCGCAGCGGTTCGAGCTCCACGCGCGGCGAGAACACAAACGGGTCACGGTTGTCTGCGGAATGATCCACCACATCGTCGAGCACGTCGCGCGTGACGTCGCCGCGGTCCTTGGCCGAGAGCAGCGCCAGCAGGGCACTGCCAGCGTCTCCATACCGGGCCACGAATGCGTCGGCGTCGGGGTTGTCGTGCGGGTGCGCCGCGCGGATGGCGTCCTCCTCCGCCAAGCGGCGGTCGTTGGCGGCCGTCTGCTCCGGCGTGGCGCCCGTGGGGATGGGATCCTCCGCCGGCGGCACGATATCGATGTCCGCCGCGAAGCGCTCGCCCAGCAGATGGTCCAGGCTCACGGCGACCGAGTCGCCGGAGGCCTTAGCGAAGCCGAAGCGCTCTCCCCGGCGGGCCCAGACCAGCAGGTCGCCCAGCCCCGTGTCCAGAGCCGCCTGCCCGTCGGCCCCCGTCACATAGGTGGCCACGGGATAGAACTCGGCGTAGTTGTAGATGTGGAAGGAGACCGTGGCACCGGGCACGGGCCGGCCGTCGTCCAGCACCGTGACCACGGTGCGGCGGGCCGGGACATAGCCGCGGATGACATTGATCTCGGTATAGCAGGGCGTACGCTGGATGACGTCTTCGTCGCCGTGGTAGTCGCCATAGACCTTGGTGTGGAGCAGCAGGGCGCGGGACACGGGGCCGTTGAACCAAGCATTGTCGAGCGTGGCGGCCGGCTCGCAGGCGCCCATGAAATGCCACTTGCCGTCCACCCAGACCTCCACCCAGGCGTGGTTGTCGTCGGTGTGGGCCCAGCGCGGCGTGTAGACCTGACGGGCCGGAATGCCGGCGGCGCGCAGGGCGGCCACGGCCAGCACGGACTCCTCGCCACAGCGGCCGACGCCCCGGCGGACCGTGGCCATCGGCGCGCTCGTCCGCCCGTCGGAAGGCTGGTAGGTCGCCTGCTCGTGGCACCAGTGGTTGATCTCCAGGGCCGCCTCGGCCAGGCTCAGGCCGGCCACGCGGCGGCAGAGCGTGTCGGCGTAGACCGTCCGGAAGTCGTCGAGCGACTCGTTGTTGACGCGCAGCGGCAGCACGAAATGCCGGAACTCCCGCTCGGGGATGTCCCATCGCATCTGCCGACGCACCTCCAGCGTCTTGGCCACGTTCGCCTCCCAGTAGCTCCGGGGATACTGCAGACTGTCCGGCAGAGGCATCGACGCATAGAGCCAGTCGACGTAATCCGCCGTTCGCGGGCCGCAGGCAGCCGCCAGCAGCACCAGCACCAACAAAGCAGTCCTTTTCATACTGCTAATATAACAATAATCCACCGGAAACGATTATTTTTGTACTTGACCAAATCCTCCTGACAATGAAACGCATCGCCTGCCTCGCGGCCGTCCTGGCCCTCGGCGCCTGCCTGTCCGCCGGCGCCGCCAACCCCTATCTCCCGCTCTGGGAATACATCCCCGACGGCGAGCCCTACATCTTCGAAGACCCGGACCATCCGGGGCAGTTCCGCGTCTACATCTACGGCTCCCACGACATCGAGCAGACCGCCTACTGCGGCCGCAACCAGGTCGTCTGGTCCGCCCCGGTGGACGACCTGCGCCACTGGCGCTACGGCGGGGTGATCTTCGAATCCAAGACCGACCGCGACGGCCGGCTCCTCAGCCCGGACGGACGCGGCGACATCCTCTACGCCCCGGACGTCGTGGAGAAGGTCGGCCCCGACGGCAGGAAGACCTATTACCTCTACCCCAACAACCAGGGACGCGGGCGCAACGCGATGGTCGCCCGCGCCGACCGGCCCGACGGCCCCTTCACCGTCTGCAACTGGGATCCCAAGGAGCCCCGGCGGAGCGCCGGCGTGCTGGGATTCGACCCGGCCGTCTTCGTCGACGACGACGGGCGCGTCTACGGCTACTGGGGCTTCCAGGAGTCCTGGGGCGCCGAACTCGACCCGGAGACGATGTGCACGGTCAAGAAGGGCACCCAGGCCGTCAAGGATATGGTGTCCAGCTGCAAGCAGGAAGGCGTCTTCCGCTTCTTCGAGGCTTCGTCCATCCGCAAGGTCAAGGACAAGTACATCTTCGTCTACAGCCGCGTGACGGCGGAGGGAGAGTTCGGCCTGCCGGCTGCCAACGGCAACCTCGCCTGGGCGTGGAGCAACCATCCCCTCGGCCCCTGGACCTATGGCGGCACGCTCGTCGACGCCCGCGCCCGCGTGACCGACGCTGCTGGCCGGACCTTCGTCACGGCGGCGCCAGGCGGCAACACCCACGGCGGCCTCTGCGAGATCGGCGGACAGTGGTACATCTTCTACCATCGGCAGGCCGGCCTGGGAGGCTTCGACCGCCAGGCCATGGTGGCTCCGGTCGAAGTCAAGGTCACCGAAGGAGCGGACGGCAAGGTGGAGATCAGCGAGGCGGAATATACCTCCGAGGGCTTCGAACTGGCCGGACTGGACCCGCTGGAATGGCACTCCGCCGGCATCGCCTGCTGGTACACCGGCCCGCGCCCGGCCGAGAAAGACCGCCTCGGCAACAAGTACTCCGGCTCCTACGTCCAGCCCTTCCGCCCGGAATGGGACGGACAGTCCGACCCGTATGATCCCGCCATCAACCACAATCCGGTCGTCAACAACACCGCCGGGTCCGTGGTCGGCTACAAGTACTTCAATTTCGACGGACTGCGCGCCGCGCGGGCCCGCCGCCTGTGGGTGGACCTGGTCCCGCAGGGCGTGCGGGGCCGCACCGTCGTGCGGGTCGACGACCCGGAGTCCGGCCGGCGCATCGGCGCAATCCGCCTGAGCGGCCGCCAGCCGCAGGAGCGCACGCGCCTGCGCACCTGCGTCCGCCGGGCCCGCCGCCTCAGCGGCAAGCACGCGCTCTTCTTCGTCTTCGAGTCCGACACCCCCGACCGCCCGCTCTGCGAGCTGGACGGCTTCGTCTTCGGCCGCTGATCCACCAACTGACCAATCCATCCATCCAACCATGAAAAGAATCCTCCTCCTCACCACCCTCGCGGCGCTCCTGGCGGCCTTGCCCGCATCCGGCGCCGCCAACAAGGTCCGCGGGACCGTCGAGACCACCCGCCTGTCCGAATACCGGACCAGCCCCTACATCTTCGGCAATTTCGTGGAGGCCGGCTTCGGCCGCCAGGTCAGCGGGATGTGGTCCGAGATGATCTACAACCGCAGCTTCGAACTGCCGGAGACCATCGTCCACTTCTGGGACCTGGAGCCGACGGTCCAGTGGTGGATGTTCCCGAAGGAGATGTACAATGCCGACGCCCCCTTCTGGCACAGCGGCTACGAAGAGTGCGACTGGGAGGTGACGGACCCGCAGCTGATGACCCTGTCGCGCATCATCGGGGCGGAGTCGTACAAAGGGCTCGGCTCCCTGCAGATGACCAAGCCCAACGAAGAGCGGGCCGGCATCATCCAGAAAGGCATCTATTTCGAGGCCGGCAAGAGCTACGCCTTCGACCTGCTGGCCGGCATCCGGCAGACCTATCCCAAACTGACCCGGTCCCTGCCCGGTTACAAGCCGCTCGACACGGAGGAGATCCGCAAGCCCTTCGAGCTGATCATCCGCGAAGAGGCGGACCCCGGCCACATCCTGTTCCAGCAGTCCTTCGAGGTGATGGCCACGCAGGAGCACCACACCTGCACCATCCCGGACCTGCACTTCACCGGCCGGGTCTGCGTGGAACTCAGCTACGCGTGGAAAGGCAACATGTGCCTGTCCTGCGTGTCCCTGATGCCCACGGACAACATCCACGGCTGGCGCAAGGACGTCGTGGAACTGCTGAAGGAGATGCGCGTGCCCATCCTCCGCTATCCCGGCGGATGCTACGCCAGCTTCTATAACTGGAGGAACTACGTCGGCCCGCGGGACCTGCGCCCCACCACCTACAGCTACTACTGGGGCGGGTTCGATGACAACGACGCCTCCATCGACGAGTTCCTGCAGCTCTGCGACGAGGTGGGGTGCGAGCCGGAGATCTGCATCAACATGATGACCAGCACGCCCTTCAAGGCCGCCGAGTTCGTGGAGTACCTCAACGGCCCGGACGACTCACCGATGGGCCGTTTCCGCCAGGAGAACGGGGTCCGGCGCAACCGCAAGGTGCGCATCTTCGAGATGGACAACGAGGCCGGCCGCAAGTGGTCCCCGCTCCAGTACGCCTATGCGTGCGTGGACTTCGCCAAGGCGATGAAGGCCGTCGACCCCGACATCGAACTGATGATGATGACCTACTCCTTCTCCAACAACGAGTACTACATCGACCAGCAGCTGGAGATCGCCGGACCGTACATCGACTACATCATCGCCCGCAGCGGCGGCGCACAGTTCGTCTCCCGTACGCTGGCCAAGATCCGCGCCTACAACGCCAAGCACGGCACGCACATCCGGCTGACCAACACCGAATGGCTCTCCCCGTCCTCCTCGCCGGAGCCCTTCGACGACCCGGCCATCCCCCAGTTCCACGCCTGGCGCCCCAAGACGGAGACGGACTACCGCAACGTGATGTCCTTCCGCCAGATCCGCTGGTTCTACGCCCTGAACGGAGCCGCCCGCCTGATGGACTACCTCTCGTACGGCGGCGAATACTACCTGGCCAACTTCAACAACTGCGTCAACACCTGGGGCCAGAACGTGATCGAGGCGGCCAAGGAAGGCGCCTGGCTCTCCCCGATGGGCGAGGTCTTCAAGTTCTTCGCCCCGCGCGAGGAACTGTATCCGCTGGTCACGAACATGACCGACAACATGAACGTCCGCGCCACGCAGCAGCGGACCGTCTATAACGCCGCGGCCACTGAGATGGACTTCCCGCTGATCGTGAACCAGCGCTCGGAAAACGAATTCGTGAAGATCGTCGCCTGCGAGACAGCCCGGGGCATCAACGTGTATTTCACCAACAAATCCCGGGAAGACGTCTCCCTGGACCTGACCGTGCCGAAGGGATACCGGATCGAGAAGATCGAGTACCTGTACGCACCGGACCGCCTCTCGCGGACTTACCTGGACCATTCGGACCTGACCCGGGGCGAAAAGACCCTGCGGAGCCCCAGGAACATCCCCGTGGGCCCGCTCTCCCTCAACCGCATCGTATTTGTCAAGCTATGAAGAAGCACATTGTCACCATCCTGATTCCCGCGCTGCTCTGCCTGCTGGCAGCCGGTTGCAAACAACAAGCTCCGGACCCCCTCCGCGACGCCCTGGGCGCCTATATCCTCCAGGGCCGGGAGGGGACCTTCCGCCTGCTCAGCATCGAGAAGATCGACTCCACGACCTTCCGCACCGAGTTCGAGCGCAGGCAGAACGTCTTCGACCTCAAGCTCCGCGAGGAGACCAAGCTCTACGAGAGCTACGTCCAGCAGCGCAAGCCCAGGAACGCCGCGCGCCACCTCGGGGCCATCCAGCGCACCAACGCCGCCGTCAAAGGCCTGGACAGCCTCCGGGCCGCCCTGGAAGGGCGCCTGGACGAGGTTGCCTACTACGAATATGTCTTCACCGGCCGGGTCGACACCGACAATGCCTACACCGAATTCTCGAACACCTATGCCAGCATCACCCCCTCACTCGAAGTGATCACCCTGGCTGCCGAACGCAAGGACCTGCACAAGGCGGGCGGCCGGGCAATCCCGGGCTACGTGCAGATGTTCGGAAAGGAGTCCGACGAAGACTGATCTTTGCTATCTTTGCAGAAAAAACAAAGTCGATTATGGTCAAGCACATCATCCTTTGGACATTGGACCCCGCGCTGACGGAGGAGGAGAAGGCGGCCGTGAAGGCCGGCATCAAAGAAGGGCTGGAAGGCCTGGTGGGCCAGGTGCCCGGGCTGGTCTCCGTCCGGGTACAGACCGGCGGGCGGCTGCCCTCGTCGACGGCCGACCTGATGCTGGACAGCACGCTGGAGAGCGCCGAGGCGTTGCGGGGCTATGCCAAGCATCCCGCCCACGTGGCCGTCGCCAACACGAAGGTCCGCCCCTACACCGTCCAGCGCGCCTGCCTCGACTTCGAGATCTAACTGAACCTACGCAAGAAGAGCCGCGAAACCGGCCACCGCGAGGAAAGCATAGACGACTTTCCTCAGTCTTTCCGCACGAAGGCGGGCATAGACTTT
>JAEEGL017132978.1_pt1 | contig 10201 bp, 8 predicted proteins | sample 9134231 | NCBI WGS metagenome assembly JAEEGL01 (sample SAMN16246548, study PRJNA631951) | gut metagenome | biome: gut microbiome; feature: rumen; material: fiber-attached | host: Bos | place: Iran: Karaj | collected 2018-10 | reverse complement strand
GGCGATCTGCGGCGCGCGGGAATACATGTCGCAGATCGCGGTCGTACCGGCGGCCGCCGCCTCCAGAAGTCCCATGCGCGCGGAAGCGTCCTTCATTTCCGGCGTCATGCGTCCTTCCGCAGGGATGATCGAACCGAAAAGCCACTCGTTCATGTTTTCATCGTCGCTGACGCCGCGCAGCGCCGCCATGGCGATATGCGTATGCGTGTTTTTGAAGCCCGGGACAAGCAGACGCCCGCGTCCGCTTATTTTCCGCGCGGCCTCCTCCTGCGGCGGCTGTGCGCCGACATAGGCGATGTGCTTCCCCTTCACGCCGACGTACATATCCCTCTTCTCCCCGTCTTCGGGATCGAGGATGCAGATTTTTTCAAAAAGATAATCCAGCATTTTCTCCTACCGGTTTTCATAAAAAATCCGGCGAGGAACTCGCCGGATTCTTTTTCTGTTCTTCCGAATGATTACTCGTCTTTTTCCTTGATGAAATCGTCTACGATGTCTTCGAATTTCTCTTCTGCCTTTTCCGCAGTCTCCTCGATGACCTCGCCGACCTCCTCAAAGGCGCCCTTGACTTCGTCTCCGAGGTCTTCCGCGGCTTCCGCCGCTTCTTCGACCTTCTCGGCGACCGCATCGGCGATCTCCTCGACGGCTTCTTCCGCTTTTTCAGCGGCTTCCTCCGCCTTTTCGGCAGCCTCGACCTTCGTACCGCAGGTGGGGCAGAAGACGTCCGCCTCGCCTAAAGGCTTGCCGCATACCGGGCAGGTCGCGGCGGGCGCCGGAGCGGCCTTGGACGGGCCGGAGAGCTGCTCCTTAAGAGCCTGCATCTCGCCGTTCTTGCCGTCGATCCCGGCCAGGATCTCCTCGATGGCGTCCGAATCCACTTCCTCTCCGCTGTGCGCGGCATAGAGCAGCTTGCCGGCGGCCTTGTAATCGGCCTCGATCTGCGACTTCAGCTCCATGATGCGGAAGTTGATCTTCGTGGTGGACATCCAGCTTTTGCCGATCTCCGTTGCCTTCGTGCCGACCGACTGCGCGGTGGTCTTGACTTTATTCATAAGTTCCTTGATGTTGATCTCCATGATTCTTTCTCCTTTCTTAATGGGGGTTTATGACTTTCCGTACACTATTATACAGCAAAAGCGCCGTAAAAGCAAGGACTTTTCAGATTTTACGAATTGTTCACAGTCCTTCGTCTCCGATGAACTCCCGCATCAGTGAATCCGCGGGGACCAGCGAGAAATCCACGGGCTCGAACTCGTCCGCGCGGTCCGGCAGCGTATCCAGCCCGACCTGCGCAAGCGCCTCCCGATCGAGCGCGTGCAGGCCCTCGCCCACCGCCGCGGCCATCAGGCCCGGCTCATAGGCAAGCGAGGTGTCGACGATGATGTCGGCATTCGCCTTGGAGGGGATCACATAGGTCCGCTCGCCGCGGATCACGTTAGGCCAAAGCTCCAGCGTATGCGAAAAGCTCGCGCCGCGGAAGCGGATGTCCCGCGCGCAGCGGCGCATGAAGCGCAGCGCTTCCGCAGTCAGATAGACGCGGTTGTCCTGCGTCACGCGCATGCGCGGACTGACATAGATGCGGATCTCCTCGCCCTCGGGATCAAACAGAGGGGACAGGGCGTGGATCCCTTCGAAGACCACCACCGTATCCTTCCTGCGCGAGAGCGTGCGGCCGGACATGCCGGAGCGCTGGGTTATGAAGTCATACTTCGGAAGCTCCACCGTGCCGCCCTTCGCCAGGATGCGGATATGCTCACACAGAAGCTCGATATCCAGCCGCTCCGGCGCTTCGTAGTCGACGTCCGTATCGGTCCGGTCGATCGTTTTGAAATAATCGTCCATGCTCACGGTCTCCATCGCGATGCCCAGGCGCGCAAGGCGCATCCCGAGTCGGTTGGCGCTGGTCGTCTTTCCGGCGCTCGAAGGCCCGGCGAGCAGCAAAACGCCGACCCTTTTCTCCGCGATCCGGTTCGCCGCCGCGTCCAGCTTGGCGATATACTCCGCTTCGCATTCGGCGATAAAGCCGCGCACGTCCGCGCGCACCCGGCGGTTGATGCCGTCGATGTCGCGGTAATTGCGGTACTCCTGCAATACGTCCTTCATCTCTGCCGTCCGTCCTTTCCGTATTTTCTGGCAAGCTTTTTCGAAAGCCTGTTCGCGGTTTCCTTATGTTCTTCCTTCTTTTCGCGCTTCTCGGCGAGAAAGACGAAATAGCCGTCGTCCTGCGCGATCCTGACGCCGCCGAACACGGCGATCAGCCGGTTTTTATACCACTGTCTGCGCTTGGTCACCATCACGAGCCGCCCGCCCATGGCAAGATGCGCATAGCTCTGCGCGATAAACTTCTTCGCGACGGCAAAATCGCTCTGGTACGGGGGATTCGACAGGATGCAGGTAAAGTCCCGCGCCGGGATCTCATCGAGACCGTCGCTGACGACGGCGCAGGGCGCAAAGCCCGCGCGGGCAAGGTTGTCGTTCGTGCAGCGCACGGCCCGTTCGTCCGCGTCGCAGGCGTCGACGCGCTGCGCGCCCGAGAGGCAGGCATACAGGCTGACATATCCCCAGCCGCAGCCGAGGTCCAGCACGCGGTCCCCCTCGCCTATCCCGGCATGGCGCAGCATGGCCAGCGTGCCGCGGTCCGGCGCGAGCGGCGAAAACAGCCCTTCGCACGTGCGCACCGCGATCTCCCGCCCCTTGACGGTCAGCGTGAATTCATTGTCCATCGAAATACCGTCCCAGCATCTCAAAATCCGCGAGCACCGAATCGATGCGCTCGATGTACTCGCGCGGATATTTCGGATTGACGCGCCGGATCAGCTTGCCGCGCGTCAGCTTCGTCGAGGCGCCGGCGCCGAAGGCCAGCACGTCGCCGATCTCCTCCATCATGCAGATATTGTAAAAACAGGCTTTTCCCGGCAGGGAAAACCCGATGTTCTCAAAGCTCCCGCCCATGTTTTTCTGGCGGTAGATATAATAGGGCGCATAGCCCTGCGCGCCGAGCTTTTCGGACGCGCCGTCCAGCATGGCCTGCAGCGCCGCGGGATCGGCCGGGCGAAAGGCCTGCTCGTGCAGAAAGCTCGAACGCTTCACGGCAAGGGTATGCACCGTGATGTTCTCGGGCCGCAGATCGCGCACCGCGTCGAGACTTTCCGCGAAATCCTCCGGCGTCTCGTCCGGCAGCCCCGCGATCAGATCGACGTTGATCGCCGAAAAGCCCGCTTTACGCGCAAGATCAAAGGCTCTGAAAAAATCCTGCGCGCAGTGGCGGCGGCCGATCAGCGCCAGCGTGCGGTCGTGCACGGTCTGGGGATTGACGCAGATGCGCCCGACGCCCGCCTCTTTCATCGCGCACAGCTTTTCTTCCGTGATCGCGTCGGGGCGGCCCGCCTCGACCGTGAATTCCGCGTCCGGCGCAAGCGCGCGCAGGCGCGTGCACAGCGACGAAAGCGTCCGCGCGTCGAGGATCGCCGGCGTCCCGCCGCCGATATAGACGGCACGCACGCGCAGATCCTTCTCCTGCCGAAGCGCGGCGAAGGCGTCCAGCTCTCGCGAAAGCGCGGCGAGATAGCCTTCGCCGTACCGCGCGTAATCGCCCGCCGACATGCTCACGAAAGAGCAGTAGGCGCAGCGCGACGGACAGAAGGGAATATGGACATAGGCGAGCACATCGCGCGGAGCGAGGCTTCTTTCCGTCTCGAACGCGATCCTTCCCGCCTCCAGACAAAGCGCCGCCTTTTCCGGCGACACGAAATAGGTTTCCTCCAGAAAACGCCGTGCGTCCTCCCCGCTCTCGCCCTTCTCGAGCCTTGCGCGGACAAGCTTGGCCGGACGCACGCCCGAGAGCATGCCCCAGGCCGGCGGCGCGCCGAGAAGCTGCACCGCGGCGCGGTAGAGCGATTTCGCGGCGGTCAGGCGCAGGACATGGTTCCTGTCGTACGCGCTCTCCGGCAGAGCCGCGCTTTCTTCCGCCTGTACCGTCTGCGATCCGCGCGTGAGCGTACACAGCACGCTTGCAGACGTCTGCGTCTGCTTTATGCGGCAGACGACTTCGATATCCTCCGTGCCGAACAGCGTCTGGGCAAGCTGCTCGACCGTATACCGTACGTCGCCGCCCTCGACCGTGACGCGCATCACGGGTTTTCCCGCGCGCCGCGCATATAGGGATTGCGTCTGCGTTCAAGCTCCAGCGTCGTCTCCTCCTCGTGGCCGGGCAGGACCTTCCTGCCGCTTTCCAGCGCAGCAAGCCGCGCCAACGATTCCAGAATCACGGCCGTACTCCCTCCAGGCAGATCCGTACGGCCGCAGGAAAGCGCAAAAAGTGTATCGCCTGAAAAGAGCGTCTCACCGTCGTCATAGCAGACGCTGCCCTGCGTGTGGCCCGGCGTGTGCAGGACGGTGAATTCCCGGCCGAGAAGCGAAAGCTTCTCCCCGTCCGCAAGCGCGCTGGACACCGGGACGGGCTCGATCGCCCATGCGGGCAGGCCCATCGCGCGAAGCTCCGGGTGCAGGCCTTTTTCAATATTCTCCGATTCCAGCGCATGCACGCAGACGGCGGCGCCGGTCTCCTTCTGCACGGCGGCCAGCGCCATAACGTGATCGAAATGGCTGTGCGTCAGCAGGATATGCGTGAGGGTCAGGCCGTTTTCCCGGATAAACGCGAGTATGCGCGCTTCGTCTGCGCCGGGATCGACAAGAAAAGCCTCCCGGCTTTCCTCGTCATACGCGATATAACAGTTCGTCCGCACGGGGCCGACGATCAGCTTCTTGATCTTCATCCTTTTTTCCTTTTCAGTTCCCGCGAATCGAGCAGGATCGTCACCGGCCCGTCGTCGAGCTGCGTGATCTTCATATCCGCGCCGAACTCGCCCGTCTGCACCGGCGCGCCCTGCGCGCGGCAGGCTTCGACGAAGACGCCGTAAAGATATTCGGCCTGCGTCGGCTCCATCGCGCCGAAGAAGCTCGGGCGGCGGCCCTGCGTGCAGTCGGCGCCGAGGGTGAAATTGGACACGACGAGCATCTCTCCCCCGATCGTATCGAGCGAGAGGTTCATTTTATCGTTTTCATCGCAGAAGATGCGAAGCTCGCAGGTCTTCTTCGCGAGCGCCTGCGCGTCGGCTTCGGTATCGCCGCTGACGACGCCCAGAAGCACGAAAAGGCCCTTTCCGCACTCTCCGACGATCTTACCGTCCACCTCCACGCGGGCGGACAGCACTCTCTGCAGTACAGCTTTCATGGTTTCACCTAATTACGCGCGTCACTTCTTCGACGCCGCTGATCTTTTTCAGACGGATGACAAGCTGTCCGAGCTGCTCGGCGTTGCGAAGGTTCGTGGTCAGGTCGATCAGCACGCCCGACTCGGTATCCGAGGCTTTGAGGCTTGTCATATTGATGTTCATTTCACTGATGATGCGCGTGATATCCGCAAGGATGCCGATACGGTTGACGCCGGTGATCTGCAGCGCCGCGCTGTAGTATTCCTCGGTCTGGTTGGCCCAGCGCACCTTGATGATGCGGTCGGCGTTCTCCTTGTTCTTCACGAGGCTCTGGATATTGGCGCAGTCGGCGCGATGGATGCTCACGCCCGCGCCTTTGGTGATGTAGCCGAGGATCAGATCGCCGGGGATCGGCGTACAGCAGTGGGCGAATTTGATCAGACAGTTGTCTATGCCCTCGACGATGACGCCGGAGGTCGGCTTCGGTTCGCGCACGGACCGCGCCTGCGCGCGCTGGGCGCGCTCGAGGCGGTTGTGCTCCTCGATCAGGTGGTTGATGACCTTGCGCACGCTCAGGCCGCCGTAGCCGAAGGCCGCGTACATGTCGTCCATGGTATCGAAATCGTAGCGTTTGAGGAGATCCGCTTTGCGCGACTCGTCGTCGAACATGTGCGTCAGCAGGTTGCGGCGAAGCTCGGACTCGAATTCTTCACGGCCGCGCTGGATGTTCTCCTCGCGCTTCTCTTTTTTGTACCACTGCTTGATCTTCGCGCGCGCCTCGCCGGTCCTTGCGATCTTGAGCCAGTCGCGGGACGGTCCGCGCGAGGAATTGGAGGTGATGATCTCCACGATGTCGCCGTTTTCCAGCGGCCGGTCGAGCGGGATCATCTTGCCGTTGATGCGTGCGCCGGTCATGCGGTTTCCGACCGCCGAATGGATGGCATAGGCGAAGTCGATCGGCGTGGAGCCGAGCGGGAGGTTGACGACGTCGCCCTTCGGCGTGAAGACGAAGACCTCGTCGGCAAACAGCGTGATGCGCAGATCGGAGATGAACTCCTCGCGGTCGTCGTTCTCCTGCTGGCTTTCGAGGAAGCGGCGCACCCACGCGAACATCTCGTCCTCGCGGTTCGTCTGGATATTGTCCTTGTATTTCCAGTGCGCGGCGATGCCGTATTCCGCGGTGTTGTGCATCTCCCAGGTGCGGATCTGCACCTCGAACGGCAGGCCGTCGCGGCCGATGACCGTGGTGTGCAGGCTCTGGTACATATTGGGCTTCGGCGTATAGATATAGTCCTTGAAGCGGCCGGGCATGGGGTGATACAGCTCATGCACGAGCCCGAGGACGTTGTAGCACTGGGGTATGGTATCGGTGATGACGCGCACGGCGTAGATATCGTAGACCTGCTCGATATCCCGGTTCTGCATATAGACTTTGTTGTAGATGCCGTAGATGTGCTTGACGCGCCCCTCGACGTAGGCTTCGATCCCGTGCTCGGATAGATGCGTCTTCAGGCGTTCGATGATGCCGTTGAGCAGCGTCTGCCGTTCGTTTTCGTTGCGGTGGAGGTAATCGACGATGAACTTGTAGCCCACCGGGTCGAGGTACATGATCGAAAGATCCTCAAGCTCGTCCTTGATGGCGTTCATGCCGAGGCGGTGCGCGATCGGCGCGTAGATCTGCATGCATTCGACGGCCTTGATGCGCTGCTTTTCCGGCAGGCGGTACATGAGTGTGCGCATATTGTGCAGGCGGTCGCACAGCTTGATGACGATGACGTGGATGTCCTTCGCCATGGCGAGGAACATCTTGCGGATGTTCTCGCTCTCCTCCTCCTCCTGCGTGGCCTGCGGCATGCGCGTCAGCTTCGTAACGCCCTCGACGAGATCCGCGACGCGTTCGCCGAACGCGGACTTGATCTTATCGTAGTCGACGTCGGTATCCTCGATGCAGTCGTGCAGAAGGCCGCCGATGATGGTATCGGCGTCCGTGGTGTAATCCGTCAGGATCTCCGCGACGGCGATCGGATGGATGATATACGGCTCTCCGGAGGAGCGCAGCTGGCCCGCGTGCGCCATGAAGGCCGTCTCGTAGGCCTTCCGGATGCGCGCGGCGTCCTCTTCCGACGCGCCGATCTTCGTTATGATGGCTTCGATTTTCTCGTTCATATACTCTACCCTGCCTCTGTGGGAAAAAAGCGGCGGAAGCCGCGGCGTCCTGCAAAAGAAAAATGATGAAAAGCCGACAAATACAGCTTTCCACCATTATACTACAAAGATTCGGATTTTTCAATCAGTTGGATGCACAGGCTTTCTTCAGATTTCCGATCACCTGCGACTGCGACATATCGCGGCGGGCATGGTCGGGGATCATTTCGACGCGCATGACGAGTCCGTCGTAGGAGAAGCGGATAAAGCCCAGCTCCGCGAAGGCCGCGCAGCAGACCAGCAGCTTGCCCGCGTTCATGCGCACGCCTTTTTCCGTACGGATGCGCAGCGCCGCGTCCTCGGGCGGGCATTTGAGCTTGCCGTCCACCAGCTTGGAGACGATGTATTTCCACGTGCAGATCTGTTCGTTGCGGCACGGGGCCAGATACTGCGCCTGCGGCACGGTGAGGCGCTCGCCGGACATGTACTTTTTATACAGGCCGATATCCCGCTCATTGATGCGCGTGGAAGTGCGCGAAAGCTTGATATCCTTGATGATGAACTGCATATTCTGCCCGCGGAAGGTATTGATGTCCGCGGTGAAGACGATATCGACAAAGCTGCCCTTGACAAAGGGCGCGTCGTAGACCGTGGCGCAGAACTGCACCGCGTCGAAGCGCGCGTCGCGCGAGGAGAGCGTCAGGCGCATATGCTTGTCGGAGCCGATGGGGATGACACAATTGACACGCAGGTCGCGCAGGCAGAAGACCGGCTGGGGATTGGCCATGCCGAAGGGCTCGATCGCGGACAGGGACAGGATGGAGGAGATCGAAAAATCCTCCGGCTCCGCTTCGCAGTCCACATAAAGCGTGGGGATGCACTCCTCCGGCTTCAGCTCGCGCTTGGCGTATTCGAGGAAGGCCTTGCGGAAGGCTTCCAAATTTTCGGTTTTCAGGGTCAGGCCGCTGGCGAGCTCGTGCCCGCCGAACTGGGTCAGATACGCGCTGTTGGCTTCCAGCGCGGCAAAGAGGTTGAAGCCCTCAACGCTGCGGCCGGAGCCGCGGCTCTCTTCGCCGTCGACGCAGATGAGGATCACGGGCTTGCCGAGCTGATCGGCCAGCTTGGAGCTTACGACGCCGATAATGCCGTGATGCCAGTTCTCGTCCCACAGCACGACCGCGCTGTCGTTTTCTATATCGCATTCCGCCGCGATCTTGGCAAGGGCGGAATCGCGGATCTCGTTCTCCATCTCCTGACGCTGCTTGTTCATCGCGCACAGCTCGTCGGCCAGGCGGTCGGCTTCGGAGGGAGAATCGGTCAGGAACAGTTCGACGGATTTGTCCGCGCAGCCGAAACGGCCTGCCGCATTGATGCGCGGCGCAAGCACGAAGCTGACCGTGACGGCGCTTGCGCGCTTGGATTCGTCGACGCCGGATTTCTGGGCAAGGGCGATATAGCCGAGCGGCGGGTTCTTGGCGAGATGGATAAGGCCGATGCCCGCAAGGGCGCGGTTCTCGTCGACCAGCGGCATGAGGTCCGCGATCGTGCCGAGACCGGCAAGCGCGGCAAAATGCTCGATGGCTTCATGCTTCTTTTCCTTCCCCATCAGGGCGCAGACCAGCTTGAACGCGACGCCGACGCCGGCAAGCTCGCAGAAGGGATACTTGCTGTCAAGACGCTTCGGGTTGACCACCGCATCCGCCGCGGGGATGGTCTCCCGGCACTCGTGATGGTCGGTCACGACGATCTTCATGCCGAGACTGTGCGCATAGACGACCTCGTCATAGGCGGTGATGCCGGTGTCTACGGTGATGACGAGCTGCACGCCTTTATCGGCCAGACGCTTCAGCGCGCCGCAGCTCACGCCGTAGCCCTCGTTGAGGCGGTCGGGGATATAATAATCGACGGGGACGCCGATATATTGGAAATAATTGATCATGACGCAGGTGGCCGTTACGCCGTCCACATCGTAATCGCCGTAGATGGCGATCTTCTCGCCTTTGTCGAGGCTTTCGCGGATGATGGAGATCGCCTTCTCCATATCCGGAAGAAGCAGCGGATCATAGAGCCGATCCTCGTTGCAGTCGAGGAAGGCCTCTGCGGATGCGCCGTCAGTCACGCCGCGGGCGGCCAGCACACGGGCAGCAAGGCGGGACATACCGGTATCTTTTTCAATGCGCAGAGCGGACTCGACACTGTAGCGGTCCGAGAAGACCCAGCTCTTTTTCACTGTCCCAACCTCCTGTCTTTTCCATTTTCCGAACTATTTCAGGCCGTTTTACCTATTAAAAGAATTATAACAAAAAGTAACAATACTTTCAAGCCCTTTTGAAGAAAAAATCTTTGGTAAATTAGATATAAAAGTATTACGGTTTTTGTAAAATTTGATAGGCCCGCCTAACTCCCAGGATCTGCATACAAATTGTGCTTTTTTCCTCGTTCTCCTTGATTCTCTATCCGGGATATGATATAATTCTGACATATCAATTATTCCCCGCGGGATTACAATTTAGGAGGAATTTCAAGTGGCATACTTAATCGGTATCGACATCGGCACGTCCGGCACCAAAACCGTACTGTTCGACGAAGCGGGAACGACGATCGCTTCCGCGCTGCGCGAATATCCCATGTCCCAGCCGGCCAACGGCTGGGCGGAGCAGGATCCCGAGCTTTGGTGGAACGCGGTGTGCGAGACGCTGAAGCAGGTCACGGCGGGCATTGACGCCTCCGAGATCAAGGGCGTCGGCCTTTCCGGCCAGATGCACGGCTCCGTTCTTCTGGACAAGGCGGGCAACGTCCTTCGTCCGGCCATCCTCTGGTGCGACCAGCGCACGGTCGCCGAG
>JAEEGL017093948.1_pt1 | contig 10201 bp, 8 predicted proteins | sample 9134231 | NCBI WGS metagenome assembly JAEEGL01 (sample SAMN16246548, study PRJNA631951) | gut metagenome | biome: gut microbiome; feature: rumen; material: fiber-attached | host: Bos | place: Iran: Karaj | collected 2018-10 | reverse complement strand
TCTCCACCTGGACCTCTAGGGTGTCGGAGTTGTTCACGCGGTCCACCACCAGCATGTAGTGGGGCGCCACGCCCTGGGTGCCCACCAGCACGGTCTCGATCTGGCTCGGGAACACGTTCACGCCGCGGATGATCAGCATGTCGTCCGTGCGGCCGGTGATGCGGCTCATGCGGGCCGTGGTGCGGCCGCAGGCGCACTTGCGCGCGTTCAGGCTGCAGATATCGTGGGTGCGGTAGCGCAGCATCGGCATGCCTGTTTTGGTGATGGTGGTGAACACCAGTTCGCCCTTCTCCCCGTAGGGCAGCGGCTCCCCGGTGGCGGGATCGATGATCTCCACGATCACGTGGTCCTCATTGACGTGCATGCCGTCCTTCTCCAGGCACTCGAAGGCCACGCCGGGGCCGGCGATCTCCGTGAGGCCGTAGATGTCGCAGGCGTCGATCCCCAGGAGCTCCTCCAGGTGCCCGCGCATGGCTTCCGTCCAGGGCTCGGCGCCGAAGCACCCGGCCTTGAGCCTGATGTCCCTTCCGGGCTCCAGGCCCATTTCCCTTATGGTCTCGCCCAGGTACGTGGCGTAGGAGGGGGTGCAGCACAGCAGCGTCACGCCCAGGTCCCGCATCATCATGATCTGGCGCTGGGTGTTGCCGGAGGACATGGGCACCACCATGGCGCCGATCCTGTCCGCCCCCTGATAGGCGCCGAAACCGCCGGTGAAGAGCCCCAGGCCGTAGGCGATCTGCACCACGTCATCCTTCGTACAGCCGGCGGCTGTCAGGGTCCTGGCCATCATATCGCTCCACACATCCACGTCATTGCGGGTATAGCCGGCCACGATGGGCTTGCCCGTGGTGCCCGAGGAGCCCTGGATGCGCACGATCTCGGACTTCGGGCTCGCCAGCAGGTCGAAAGGATAATAGTCCCTCAGGTCCGTCTTCTCCATGAAGGGCAGGTATTTGAGGTCCTCCACACCGCGGATGTCCTCCGGTGTGAGGCCCTTTTCCCTCATGCGGGCCCGGTACATGGGCACATTGTCGTACTCGCGCCTGACGGTCTCCCGAAGCCTGGCGCTCTGCCACGCGGTCAGCTCGTCCCGGCTCATGCATTCGCGCTCCGGATCATAGATCAGATGCTTTTTCATATCGCGTGCCTGTCCTTTCGTCCCTTTTTTAGTGTATCAAAAAAGCGGCCCCCTGTCCGGGAGGACCGCTTTGATGAACCTGAAACGTTCCTCAGCGTTCCCCACGGACTTTGGAAAAAATAAAGCTGAAACCGAAAAAGAAAAACCGCGCATCAAAAGAAAACGCGGCGTCAAAAGAAGCGTTCATCCGGCGGGAGGGAGCGGCATGGCACACGGGAGCGTTCAACATGCGTTCCGTCATGGTTTTTGCCCTCCTTCCCGAAAAAATCATGCCTTATTGTAGCACAGTTTGCCCCCCTGTCAACCGGGTCGAACCGTAAATACATTTTCCGTACAAACCGCCGTATCTAAATTGTATTTCTCCGGCAGCGTATTGACATACGAACACCAGCTTGCTATAATCTGTAAAAAGAAACCGGTTAACCTTACCATATTTGACATGAAAGGGCCGTTCCATGTCCTGCAGCATCGCCGACATCGCGAAAAAAGCCGGAGTGTCCACCACCACCGTTTCCCGGGTGATCAACGGGATCACCCGCGGCGTCAGCCCCGGGACCCGGGAGAGGGTGCTTCACGTCATCTATGAGATGAACTACCGCCCCAACCTGGCCGCCAGGGGCATCGCCCGGTCGCGCAGCGGGATCATCGGCGTGATCATCCCGGACATCGCCAATCTGTTCTACCCCCAGGTGCTCCGCAGCATCGACGATACCATCGCCTCCCGGGGCTACAGCATGATGCTGTGCGGCTCGGGGGCGGATCCCGAACGGGAAAAACAGCAGCTGATGGCCATGGTGGACAACCGCGTGGAGGGGGTCATCCTCTGCAGCGGCGTGAGCAACGAGGCCTTCCTGAAGGAATACCGGGCCTACAGGATGCCGCTGGTGATGATCGGCCGCAGCTTCGACATGAAATACGCGGACGGATGCGTGTCCGGCGACAACGAGGGCGGCATGACGCGTTCGGTCTCCTACCTGATCGGCCACGGGCACCGGGACATCCTCTACCTGGACGGATCATCATCGGTAGCCGGTCCCATGCAGCGGCTCAAGGGTTATTCAAGAGCGCTGGAGGAGCACGGCATCCCGCCCCGGCCGGAGCTCATCTGCCAGGGAGAATTCTCCATCGAATACGGCTTCGACACCGTCAAAAGGCTCATGGAGGAGCAGGTGACCTTCACCGCCGTGGCGGCCGGCAGCGACCTGATCGCCATCGGCGCGGTCAAGGCCCTGAAGCTTAAGGGCAGGCTCATCCCACGCGATGTCGAGGTGACGGGCTTTGACGATATCGACCTGAGCCGCATCTATGAGCCCAATATATCCACCGTGTCCAAGCCCCACGCGCGGATGGCTCAGACCGCCGCCCAAATGCTGCTGGACGTCATCGAGGGAAAGCCCCCCGCGAACACCCGGATCACCGCGGAGGCCGAGCTGGTCCTGAGGGACACCACACGCACCCATGAAGGAGATGAGATGACATGAGCACCGCTATCATCCGTCCCGACCGCGGCAGATCTCTCCCCCGGAGGATCTGGGAATACCGCGTCATCTACCTGATGCTCCTGCCCACAGTCCTGTACTTCATCCTGTTCAAATTCAGGGCCGTATGGGGCATGAAGCTGGCGTTCTACGACTACCGCCCCCGGGGGGATGACGTGTTCGTGGGCTGGAAATACTTTACCCAGGTGTTCTCCTCCCCCACCTTCGGCACGATCATCTGGAACACGGTCAAGATCAACCTGATGCGGACGCTGCTGAACTGGTTTTTCCCGGTGGTGTTCGCCATCATGCAGCATGAGGTGCAGCACAGGTTTTTCCGCAAGTCCGTACAGGTGGTATCCTACCTTCCCCACTTCCTCAGCTGGGTGGTGATCTACGGCATCTGGGCCAGCGCCATGCAGTACGGCGGCCTGATGAACAATATCTACGACCTGTTCGGCCGGGAATACAAGAACCTGCTGCTGCGCAGCGACACCATCGTGGGCGTGATCGGCGCCTCCTCCCTGTGGCGCAATATCGGGTGGGACTCCATCATCTACCTGGCCGCCATCCTGGCGATCGACACCACGCTGTACGACGCGGCCACCGTGGACGGCGCCAACCGCTGGCAGACCATCCGCCACGTGATCCTGCCGGCCCTGGTGCCCACCATGGCGACCATCCTGATCCTTAACTGCGGATACATCATGGACGCGGGCGTGGACCAGATCCTGGTGTTCCAGAACACCGCGGTGCAGAACAGGATCGAGGTGCTGGACACCTACGTGTACCGGGTCGGTCTTCTCCAGGGCAGCTATTCCTTCTCGTCCGCGGCCGGCCTGTTCAAGAGCGCGGTGGGGCTCGTGTTCGTCATCGCGGCCCGCACCGCTTCCGGCAGGCTGACCCGCGCGGACGCTTCCCGATAAGGAGGTGGCAGACATGAGCGCCGTATCCGTCAAAACAAAGCGCGGCAACCGCATCCGCAACATCACCCCGGGCCTGATCCTCATCTACATCATCATGGTGTTCCTGTGCCTGGTGATCCTGGTGCCCCTCCTCAACCTGGTGGCCAAATCCTTCTGCGATCCCCTGCTGGTGAGCCATATGAACGGCTATCAGATCTGGCCCGAGAAGTTCTCCCTGGTGCACTATCAGGTCATCATGAGCACGAACACCATCTGGCGCGCGGTTTTGAACAGCCTGATCATCACCCTGTGCGGCACGGCCCTGAGCGTGGTGCTGACCTGCTCGAGCGCCTACGCTCTCACCCGTCCCGGGCTGCCGGGGAAAAAGCTGCTGATGGGCTTTTTCCTGGCCATGATGGTGCTGTCCGCCCCCATCCTGCAGTGGTACCTGGTGATGCGCGGGTACAAGCTGATCAACAACCGCCTCTCCATGATCCTCTACGGCTGCGTGGACGTGTACAACATGATCCTGCTGATGCGCTTCTTCGAGGAGACGCCCCAGGCGATCCTGGAAGCGGCCAGGGTGGACGGGGCCGGTGACTGGACGCTGCTGTTCAGGATCTTCATCCCCCTCAACAAGGTGCCCATCATCACGATCATGCTGTTTTACATCGTGCCCAAATGGAACGAGTATTTCGCCAGCGGCGTGTTCCTGCCCGCGCCGGACGTGCAGGTGCTGCAGTGCTACCTCAGGGAGTTCGTCGTCAACAACAATTCCGAGGCCCTGAGCAAGGACATCTACGCCCTGTTCCGCGACCTCAACCTGTCGGCGCTGCAGAACGCCACCATCGTGATCAGCATCATCCCGCTGTTGTGCCTGTATCCCACCATCCTCAAGTACTTCACCAGCGGGGTGCTGGCCGGCGGCGTCAAGGAATAAGTGCCCATCCGCGCGTGTTTCGGGCCGCGGCGGTTCCGCGGCACCGCTCCTGAAACGCGCAGGCGAGCGGATCACATTCTACGCGGAAAAGAACAGGAGGAAAGGTATGAAAAAGGTCTTAGCTCTCGCACTGTCATTTCTGATGGCGTTCGGCCTGATGGGCGCGGCCCTGGCGGATGACGTCACCACCCTGAAGGTCCTGGTACGCACCGGTGACCTGACCGCCTACCAGCCGGGCATCGACGCCCTCAACGCCAAGCTGGCGGACGCCGGCCTCAAGGTGAAGCTGGAATGGATCGGCCAGGCATCCTCCGGGTATCCGGATTTCGTCAACAACATGCTGCTGACCTGGGACGAAAGCGAAGTGTATGACCTGATCTACGTGCAGGGCACCGCGATCGATCCCGGCTACCTGGGCAGCCTGGGGCTGCTGGTGGACATGACCGATCTTCTGGCCAATTCCGCCAACGCCAAGGCCATCTATGACAACGACCCGATCCTGCAGGCCCAGTTCGCCAGCTGCCCCTATCTGATGTGGCCCTCCCAGGTCAACAAGGTGCTCCAGTTCCGCACGGACGCCCTGAAGGCCTGCCCGAGCTGGGAAAGCTTCCTCGCGAACCCGGATCAGGCCGCCTACACCGCTCTGTTCAACGAGCTGGCGGCCCAGAGCTATGAGGGCGCCCTCACCACCCAGGGCATCGATTACCTCTTCGACACCGGCATCGACGGCGGTTTCGGCATCACCGCCACCTGGCTCAAACAGGATGACGGCTCCTTCGTGTACAGCCGCGTGAGCGACAATTTCCTCAAGGAACTCCAGTGGTGGCGTGAGCTCTACGTATCCGGCGCCCTGCACGCCAACTTTGCCACCGACAACTGGGAGAGCATGGAGAACGCCCTGTACACCGGCAAGGTCGCCGGCATCGCCATGAAGGGCGGCGCCTACACCGTTTACTATGAGACCAACACCGTGCAGAACTTCGGTGAGGACGCCAGCCTGACCATCCTGCCGCCCATGGTATCCCCCGAGGGCGCCCAGCAGTACAAGATCACGTCCAACAAGTTCGACCGCGGCTGGGTCATCTCCACCACCTGCAAGGACACCCAGCTGGCCTTCGATGTGCTGGACTTCATGCTGGGCGAGGAAGGCCGCAAGTTCGACCTGTTCGGCGTGGAAGGCACGGACTATACGCTGAACGCGGACGGCACCTATGACCTGAAGGTCAACTCCTCCGAGACCAGCATCTACCGCATCTTCGACTCCGACGTGTTCGGCGGCATCGACGTGCAGGCCGTCACCACCGGCGTGCCCTACTGGCCGGCGCCCAGCTTCGCCTCCTCCGAGATGACCACCAAATACGGCAAGGCGGACAACGACTTCGTGATCCCCGAGGAGTTCGTCACCTCCTGGACCGCCTGCGAGGCCCTGTGGAAGGAATTCGCCACCCAGTACATCCTGGGCGAGAAGACCGACGCCGACTGGCAGGCTTTCGTGGACACCTGGGCAAGCTACGGCGGGGATCAGGTCGCCGCTTACGCCGCCACCGTCATCAAGTAAACTCTCACGACTTTTCCGGGGCGGGGCCTGCCCGCCCCGGAGCCTGTTTTTCAGCTATGACAGATCAGATCCCGCGTGTGATCGCCATGGACCTGGACGGCACGCTGCTCCCAAAGAGCAAGGTGATCACCGGCCATACCCTCAGCGTGCTCAGGGCCTGCCGTGAAAAGGGCTGCCTTCTTGTTTTCGCCACCGGCAGGACCTGCGAGACAGCGAAAACATATCTTGACGCGGTGGAGCCCGACGCGGCCGTGCTGAGCTACGGCGCGCACGTGATCGTGAACGGCGGCACCGTGTTCCGCAGGTTCATGTCCCCCGCCGTCGCGAACCGGGTGCTCCGTCTCGCCGCGGAGGCGGAATGTCTCCGCCTGCAGGATGAGACGGGGCAGCGCTATACCTGCGGCCGGGAGGAGGCGGGATGCCTTCCCCTGCGGCCCGACATCCCCGTCACGAAAAGGATCGACCATATCTGCGCCTGGAAACTGCCCGAGGAGCGCGCCTTTTCCATCGCCCGGGACACCCGCTGCTCCCTGAGCCAGGTATGCGGACCGTTATGGAGCAATTTTTCCGCTTACGGGTGCACGAAAGCCTCCGGCACGCGCCGCGCGTTCAGAGCGCTGGGGCTTGCCCCCGGCACGGGCATCGCTTTCGGGGACGAGGACTGTGACATCGGCTTTTTCAACGTATGCGGTACGGGCGTCGCCATGGCGAACAGCGACGAAAGGACCCTCGCGGCGGCACGGTATGTGACCGGCAGCTGCGAGGAAGACGGCGTGGCCGCGTTTCTGGAACGGACTTACTTGAACGAATGAAGGGGTGAATGAAATGCTGACACGGGAACAACTGCGGAAGGACCCCGCCCTTCTGAGCGACAAGGCCCGGGGCGCGCTGTGCGGCCTGGCCATCGGCGATTCCTTCGGTGACGCCGCCCGCAAGCCGGACTACCAGCGGGACTACGGCATCACGACGGACTTCCATCCGGGCGAAGCCTGGAGCACGGACGACACGGAATTCGCCCTCATGGTGGCGGAGACCATCATCCGCGCGGGAGGGGACTTCACCGCTCAGGACGTAGAAGCCATGTGGCGTGAGCATGTGGTGGTGCAGGACGAGCTGCGCCGCGGCGGCGTCAGCGAGATGGACGCGGCCGCCAATCTCAGAAAGGGCATGCACGCCCCCCAGTCCGGCATGTACGGCACCCACACCTTTTCAGACGGCGCGGCTATGCGCTGCGGGCCCATCGGTATCTACTGTGCCGGGGATCCCGAAAAAGCGGCGGAACTGACCCGGATCGACGCCGAGATCAGCCACTGCCGGGACGGCGTCTGGGGCGCCCAGATCGTCGCGGCCGCCGTGGCGATGGCCATGGTGGACGCGCCCTTCGAGGACATCTTCGATATGACGCTGCGCATGCTCCCGGAGGAGTCCTGGATGAAAATGAAGCTCAAAGAGGCCTACGATATCGTGGACGCGGCCGGCGGCGACATCGCCGACGCCTGGATGCCCCTGCACGACCGCATGTTCTGCTCCTACAGGGCGGCCACACCGGAAGCCATCTCCGAGGCTCTGGGATGCCTGAAGCTCTCCCACTTAAGCTTTAAGAGCGGCGTCCTTCTGGCCACGAATTTCGGCCGGGATGCCGATACCATCGGGGCTGTGGTAGGCTGTATCCTGGGGGCCCGGTACGGGGCATCCTCCATCCCGCCCCACTGGCTGGAGCACACCCGCTACCCCACCGGCACCTGCCTGCAGTTCACCAGGGGCATCGACATATTCGAAAAGGCCGAGCAGCTCGCCGCGCTGATCCGCGGCTGATCATCGGAGGAAAAAGATGAGCAGGATACCCTCAGATTATATGGAACGCGTATACGCCGGCTGGCTGGCCAAGATCATCGGCATCCGCCTGGGCGCGGCCGTGGAGGGCTGGGACTACGAACGCATCGCCCAGTTCTTCGGGGAGCTGACCTGTTATCCGGCTTACTATAAGAATTTCGCCGCGGACGACGACAGCAACGGGCCCCTCTACTTTCTCAGGGCCCTGGAGGAAAAGCGCGGTGACGAGCTCACGGCGCAGGACGTGGGCGAGGCGCTGCTCAATTACGCCCCCTATGAGCACGGCTTTTTCTGGTGGGGCGGCTACGGCGTATCCACCGAGCACACCGCCTATCTGAACCTGCGCCGCGGCAGCAAAGCGCCTCAGAGCGGCAGCGCCGAGACCAATTCCTTAGCGGTGGCCGAACAGATCGGCGGGCAGATCTTCATCGACACCTGGGGCCTGGTGGCACCGGGCGATCCTGCCCTGGCCGCGAAACTGGCCGCGAAGGCCGCTTCCGTGACCCACGACAAAAACGGCGTCTACGGGGGCATGTTCGTGGCCGCGGCCATCAGCGCCGCCTTTACGGACCGGGATATCCGATCCGTGATCGAGACGGCCCTGAGCTTTATCCCGGAAGACTGCGAATACACCCGGACCGTCAGGAGCGTGCTGCGTTTCCATGACGATCATCCCGACAGTCACTGGCGGGACTGCTTCAGGTATGTCCACGACAATTTCGGCTACGACCGCTACCCCGGGCTGTGCCACATCATCCCCAACTGCGCGGTCATGGCCCTGGCGATGGCCTACGGCGGCGGGGACTTCGAGGACACGCTGAACATCTGCAACATGTGCGGATGGGACACGGACTGCAACGTGGGCAACGTGGCCACGATCATGGGCGTACTGTGCGGCATCGACGCCATCGACACCGAAAAATGGATCCGTCCCGTCAATGACCTGTGCGTCCGCTCGGGCGTGATGGGCGACATGAACATCACCGATATCCCCTACGGCGCCAGTTATATCGCTTCTCTCGCCTATCGGCTGGCCGGTGAGGAGATGCCCGAACGGTGGCGCCCCCTCCTGACAGAGAGGATCCGCGACTGCCACTTCGAGTATCCCAAGAGCACCCACGCCCTGTACGTCCGGTCCGCGGGCCCGTGCAATACCGCCCATCTGATCAACACGGATGAGGACGCGCACACCGGAAAGCGGTGCCTCCGGTTCTTCGCCACGCGCCTCCAGCCGCAGCAGACCCTCTTCCTGTATAAAAAGACCTATTACTGGAAAGAGGACTTCAGCGATTCCCGGTACGATCCCGTCTTCTCCCCCATCCTGTATCCCGGGCAGCGGGTGGAAGGCTGGCTGAAGGTGCCCGCCTACGGCAGCGACACCTGGGGCTGCGCCTACGCGCGGGACACCCGCCGCGACAGGACCGTATACGGTGAGAAGGTCCGCCTCACCCACGGCGCGCCCTGGCAGCGCGTCAGCGTCAGCATCCCGCCCATGGAGGGCGGCCTCATCGATGAGGCGGGCTTCTGCCTGTGGACGCCGGACGAGAAAGTCAAAAAGGGCTACCAGCTGGTGGTACTGGCCGACGACCTGCGCTTTGACGGCCTGCCGGATTATTCCCTCGAATTCAAGAACGAGAAAACGGAAGTGTGGAGCGAGCGCCACACGGACATCACCCAGATCTCCCGCATGAAGGGGACCGCGCGTCTTGAGGACGGGCTCCTTCATATCGCCTGTGAGGACGAGGGGGAATGGTACACCGGTTCATCGGAATGGAAGGATTATACCGCCTCCTTCGTGATGGCCCGGGAGAGCGGCAAAAAGCACGAAGCGCTCGTGCGGGTCCAGGGCGCGATCCGGTGCTACGCCGTGGGCTTTGACGGGGACGACCTCACCATCCGCAAGAACGACAACGGATACACCACCCTGGGCTCCGTGCCCTGCCCCATGCCCCTTCATGAAAAACTGACCCTCACCGTCACGGCGCGCGGGAACCAGATCACCGCCCGTTGCGGGCCCGTGGCCCTGACTGTTAAAGACGAGGATCATCCCTGGCTGCGGGGCGCCGTGGGCGTCGCCGTGCGGGAGAGCTCCACAGCCCTGATCGAGAGCGTCAGGATCCGGGGCCAGGAGCCGGAGACGGCCCATGGATGAGATCCTTCAGGCGTTCCGGGACGGGATCCCCGGCATGGCCGAAGTGAGGAGCGCCATCGACAAAGAAAACGCATCCGGCCGTGGGCCGGTCACCTCGTTTACGGTGCGATGGCAGCCGGAAACGAGCGTCCGCCTGAGACACGGCGCTCTGCCGGCGTTTTCCGGCGCGGGAACGGTCTCCGGCGCGTCCATGAGCG
>JAEEGL017067463.1_pt1 | contig 10201 bp, 8 predicted proteins | sample 9134231 | NCBI WGS metagenome assembly JAEEGL01 (sample SAMN16246548, study PRJNA631951) | gut metagenome | biome: gut microbiome; feature: rumen; material: fiber-attached | host: Bos | place: Iran: Karaj | collected 2018-10 | reverse complement strand
TGCTTCCTGCTATTTCACTAGTGAAACCGGATATCATGGAATGAATAATCTATCCTCTTTAAATAGATTCATCAAAGAACCTTGGCCTTTATTCAATAAAGATGGTAAACCTACGAAAGAATACTTATGCCACGCAACTTCAGTGAAAGATGATTATGATTCTCCTTATGAATATCGTATTGCTTTGATGAATAGCCAAGTGGAAACTTTATTTATAAATAAAATAGACAATTTAGAAGACTTTATTATCGCTAGCCAAATCTCACAAGCGGAAGCGATGAAATATTTCTTAGAGAGGATGAAAAAGGACTTAAACCGCAATGGTGGTGTCATCTGGTGGAACATCATTGATGGTTGGCCTCAAATAAGTGATTCTGTTGTCGATTATTATTTCTCTAAGAAGCTTGCCTACTATTACATTAAGAGAAGTCAGAACAATAATCTCTTGATGATGAACGAAGATCCGGATGGCTTAAATATGTACTGTGTATCTTTAGATAATGAAAAACATAATCTCGAATATCAGATTATCGATGCGTATCAAGATAAAGTTTTATATCGTGGTGTGGTGACTACAAAACCAAACTCATCCTTTATCGCTAAGAAGATTAAGATTAGTGATAAAACCTTATTAATAATTAAATATAAGGATGAGAAACAACACGAATATATCAATCACTTCCATACAAAAATAAAGGATATAGATTTATATAAATATATAGACGCGATAAAGCGTTATAACTTGTTCTATAAGTAAAATAATAGCCCTTCGTATGAAGGGCTTTAGTTTATCCGTTAAATGAGGATTTAAGAGGACAGGTTCTATTGAAGATTAAGTGCTCTTTTGTGGATTCTTTATCGGTGCAATAGTAACCATTTCTAATAAACTGGAATCTATCTAATGGTTTAGTATCTTTTAAGGATTCTTCCACATATCCTTCTTCTTTAATCCAAGAATTTGGATTTAATCTTTCGATAAATGATTTGTCTTTGGTTTCTTCTGTCTCATCGAACACTAAAGGTTCATAAAGATTAAATGTAGCTTTTAAAGCGGTAGTGGCTTCCACATAGTGGATTGTGCCGTTGGGTTTTCTACCTTCAAATCCGCTTCCGGATTTAGTTTCTGGATCATAGGTACAATGTAATTCAATAATGTTACCTTTTTCATCTTTGACGACTTCATTACATTTAATGAAATAGGCGTGCATCAATCTCACTTCATCACCGAGAGATAATCTCTTCCATTTTCTATTAGGCTTTTCTTCGATGAAGTCTTCTTGTTCAATATAGAGATATTTACCAAAGGCAATTTGACGATGACCAAGTTCTTCGTTTTCCATATTATTTGGAGCATCGAGATATTCAATCTTGCCTTCTGGATAGTTATCGATAACAACTTTTAAGGGGTGGATGACCGCCATCGGACGAGTGGCTTTCATCTTTTGTTCTTCTCTTAAGAAGAAATCTAAATTATCAGCGTTAGTGGTGCTATTAATTCTTGATAAACCGGTATAGAGAATAAAACTCTTAATCGCTTCAGCGGTGAAGCCTTTTCTCTTAAGTCCCACTAATGTGGGCATACGAGGATCATCATAACCAGTGACATAGCCACCTTCCACTAATTGACGGAGATAACGTTTGCTCATCACGGTATTAGTGATATTTAATCTACCCCATTCATATTGATGAGGAATATGTTCCATCTCACATTTTTCGACAAACCAATCATATAAGACTCTATGGTTATCATATTCTAATGAACATAAGGAATGGGTGACTCCCTCAAAAGCATCTTGCAAAGGATGAGCAAAGTCATACATTGGATAGATACACCATTTATTGCCTTGGCGGTGGTGGCTCACATGTAAGATACGATACATAACTGGGTCACGCATATTGATGTTTGGAGAAGCCATATCGATTTTGGCTCTTAAGGTTTTTTCTCCATTACCATATTTGCCTTCTCTCATCTCTTCAAAGAGTTTGAGGTTTTCTTCAATGCTTCTATTTCTCCATGGCGATTCTTTACCAGGTGCGGTTAAAGTGCCACGGTATTCTGTCATCTCTTCAGGAGATAAATCATCGACATAAGCTAAGCCCTTTTTGATTAAAAGAACGGCTTTTTCATATGTTTTTTCAAAATAATCACTGCCAAAGTAGATATTTTTGGGAGTGTAACCTAACCATTTTAAATCTTCAATAATGGCGTCAACATATTCCGCTCCTTCGTTGACAGGATTGGTGTCATCGAATCTTAAATTGGTATAGCCACCAAAAGCTTTAGCGAGTTCAAAATCGTTAACAATCGCTCTAGCGTGGCCGATGTGTAAATAAGCATTTGGTTCGGGCGGGAAACGAGTAACAATCTGTTTTACTCTTCCTTCCTCCAAATCCTTTTCCATGATTGTTTTGATAAAGTTATTGATTTCTTCCATAGTTAGGTCCTCGGAGATATTTTATATTATATTAGATTTCTTTCAATAATTAATTGAAATAGTAAAAGAAAAACCCCATCAACGATGGGGCCTATCTTTTAGTTTATTGATTATTAGTCAAAATTTGGTAATTTGCCAGCAACGTATTTCGCTAATTCATCTTCGCTTGGGATAGAGAATTTAACTTCATCGTTGTATTGGAGTGATAAGAATTCACTAACTTTGCCATTGATAACTAAATCAACATCTGGTTGAGCAGCTTCTCTTCTTGCTAAAGCACCTTCGTGTAGTTCTCCACCTTCAGGTTCTTCTTCTTCTTCAGTAACAACGATATGAGCTTTGACGTCAGCGCTAACACTGGCTTCAACGAGTAAACCGTTCTTGTTGAATAAGGCGCAGCCGTGAACATCGAGTTTATCGAAGTAATTTAATACTTCAGCAACGTCTTCTTCTGTTTCAGCAAATTTTGCTAAAGCTTCTTTTGTGACATCAGCTTGGAAACCAAATCTACCATCGGAATAGGTAACGAATTTGACGAAACCTAATTCGTTGATAACAGCGGCGACTTCAGCGACATCTTCATCATCTGGAGCATTGAAGGATTCGAAGATTGAGAAGATAGAAGTTGTGAGTTGGTCTTTTGGGTCATATTCGAAATAGCATTTTCTTTCTTTGCCAAACCATTGATCAACTAATTTGTTGACGTCGATGGAAACGGCGCTAATTTCGGCTGGGACTAAACCTTCTGGTAAGTTTTCAAGAACATCATTAACAACACCGGAAGCATTGTCTAATGTTTTTCTTAAACCTTTGTCAGAGGCATCAACATAAACTTTGTTGCCCAATAAGTAGACATCAGCTTTGGATTTTTCAATCTTTAATGTTTCGCTTAAGTCTAAGGCGACTGGATCTTCATCTTCATCTAATGGAAGATTGCCTTTAACACTGGCTTTTAATGTGCCAGCAAAATTGGAAATACCGAATTGTCCTTTAACAGGGGCGAATTCTTCTCCTTCAGCAGGTTCGCCATCTTTGCCTAATTTGGCTTCTAAATCGAGATTGAAACCTTTTAAACTGGCATCGATATTTAAACCATAGACTGAACCTTTGGCATCGACATTTAAACCTTTTGTTTCAGATTTGAGACCTAAAGCATAAATTTCTAAATTCTTGTATGCTTCTGTGGTTTTTTCTAAATTAGATTTTAATGCGGCGACGCCTTCTTCTGTAGAGAGGTCAACTGTTTTGCCACCAGATGGTAAAACACCGGCTTTCTTTGCTCCGTTACAGCCTGTCAACGCGAGTGCTGCGATCATGGAACAAATAATAAATTTGAACTTTTTCATTATAGTTCTCCTTTCTTGCTTTACACACTATAACATATTTATATAAAAATAAATAGGTTTTTTAATTCTCATAGTTCGCTAACAAAAACGACAATTTTGTCTATTGTGATTAAAAAGAATAAATAATAAAATTATTTCAATAGCAGGAGGTGTGCTTTATGGTTTATGAAAAATTACAAGATTTAGTGGGTAATACTCCGTTATTTAAGTTTGATAAATTCAAAGCAAGTTTCAATTTGAAGGCTAATGTCTTTGGCAAACTTGAATGTTATAATCCCACGGGCTCAGTAAAAGATAGAATCGCCCTCGCTATGATTCTTGATGCCGAGGAAAAAGGTTTAGCCAAACCCGGTACAACATTTATTGAACCCACAAGTGGAAATACCGGTATCGGTATTGCGGCGATTGCTACCTCTAGAGGCTATCGTTCTATTATCGTGATGCCTGAAAGCATGTCTTTAGAAAGAAGAATGACCATCCAATCATTTGGAGCGGAATTAGTTTTAACCGAAGCTGCGAAAGGTATGCCTGGTAGTATTGAAAAAGCAAATGAACTTCTAAAAGATATTCCTAATAGCATTATCCTTGGCCAATTTGATAATCCGATTAATCCAGTTGCTCACTATAAAACTACTGGTCCAGAAATCTACAAAGATTTGAATGGAAAAGTTGATATCCTTATCGCTGGTGTAGGTACAGGCGGCACTATTACAGGTACAGGCAAATACTTAAAAGAGCAAAATCCAAATATCAAAGTTATAGCAGTGGAGCCTAAAGGTTCTCCAGTATTAACTGAAGGTCATGGTGGCAAACATAGAATTCAAGGTATTGGTGCGGGCTTTGTACCTAAAGTTTTAGATTTAGGCATTATTGATGAGATTATAGATATTGAAGATGAAGAAGCTTTTAAATACGGCAAAGCCATCTGTAATATCGAAGGAATCTCTGCAGGTATTTCTTCAGGTGCTGCATTGGCCGCAGCGGTGAAAGTGGCTTCTAGAGAAGAGAACAAAGGCAAAAATATTGTGGTTATCATGCCCGACGGCGGAAACAAATATTTATCCACGGATTTATATAAATAATGAATATTGTTGGTTACGTTAATAAATACGGCAAAAAGAAATTTAGTGAACTACCTTTTAATGAGATAGATGCTTTAATATTTGCCGAATTATCGTATATCAATTTTGATCACATCATCAAAGATATTTCTTTTAAGAAATTGAAAGAATTGGTTATCAAAGATAAAAAGTCATTTTATTTTGGAAGTGTTGACGCGAACGGAAATAGAAAACTTTTAGAGGCAATGATGAAATCTCCTCGTTATGAGAATGTTAAAGTTGGCTATTGCCAATCCAAAGTTAATAAAAAGACTAATGAACAATTCTTTGCGATGACCATTATCATGCCGAATAGAGAAGCATATATTTCCTTTAGAGGAACCGATGTTACTTTATCCGGTTGGAGAGAAGATTTATTGCTCGCTTTCCAAGATGCCATTCCCGCACAGAAGAGTGCGCTTAGGTATATTAAAAATGCAGTCACGCTTTTTAAGGGGAGATTCTATATCGGCGGTCACTCAAAAGGTGGTAACTTAGCGATTTATTCCGCCTTATCGATGGGTGAAAAAAATGAAGAGAGATTAGTTAAAGCATATTCATTTGATGGTCCTGGATTTAGAACCGATATTTCTGAACAACCCGCTTTTAAAAGATTAGAAGGAAAATTAGAGAAGTTCTTAACTACTCACGATATGATTGGAGTTATTTATAATAACTTCGCTCATCCAAAGATTGTCTATTCCACAGGTATTCTTTTAGGCGGACACGATCCTTTCTATTGGGAAATAAATGAGAGAAAGATGCAATTTAGATACGCCAAAGAAAGATCGTTGATCTCTAAAGGTGGAGAAGAAGCATTGATGAACTTTTTGAGAAACGAATCTGATGAATCTAAACAGGTAGCGGTATCAGTAATTTCTGATTTATTAGGCGAATCAGAAACCATTTATGACTTGTTATTAAATGCTGGTCGTTCTATCAAAAGAGGTAAAACAGTGATAGATAATTACACCGACTATCAAAAAGAAGCCGCGAAAGAGATATTTAAAAAGTTAGGCAAGTATTATCTACTTGCATATTCACCAAAGAGATTTTTACAAAAACGATTTAAAGATAAACATGAAGAAGATGCCGAATAATGATTGACCTGTTCGGCTTTTTTCTTTTGTAACTTACATATAAGTACAAAAAATGGTATCATTAGTTTATGAATGAGTTCCATAAAGGACAGCAAGTTATCCATTGTCGTGATGGCTTAGCAGTGATTGTCGAGCAGACAGTTATTTCAGACAATCCTTATTTTGTTTTGAAAGCTATTCGCGGTGGTGGCGAGAATATTTATGTGTCCGTCGAAAGAGCGACGATGAGTATTCGTCCTTTAATGACCGCGGAAGAAGCTGATAAATTATTAGAATCTGCGAAGGCTATTGAATTCGAATTTAATCCGAATACCAAGCAGAGAAGAGATGGTCTTAAGAGACGTTTAGCATCCGGTGATGTTAATGATGTTGTTTATTTATTTAAACAATATTATTACTACAAGAAAAATAACGACCCATCTATTAAATATGGGACAGTGGATATTGAGATGCTAGAATACGCTAGTAATAATTTACTAGATGAATTAGCGATTGCTTATAATAAGCATCGTGATGAAATTGAAGAATTTACTTTTAAGAAATTAGCGTAGGTTCTCGATATAATCGAATATCTCTTTTGGAGTATCTATGAGATTCGTGCATTGGCACGATTTTTTTATTTCCTTTAAGGTTCTATAGCCATAAGTGACGAGGGCATAGTCGACTTTTGAATTTAAAGCGACTTCTTCATCGACATTAGTGTCACCAATATATAAGACTTCTTCTTTACTAACTCTGTAATGTTCAATGATACGGTTAATCATATCAGGATCCGGTTTTTTAATGACCCCTTCAGCATCACCTTGAATGAAATCAAATAGGCCTGGAAAATGGTGGTCAAGAAGTATCCTGGCGATGTCGATAATCTTGTTCGTGGCCACTGTAATTTTATAACCCACATTTAAAAGATTAATAAGAGTGGATTTCATACCCTCATATGGGCGTGTTTTTTCATTATAATTATGTCTATATGATTTTTTGAAAATTTCTAAGCATTTTGCGTAATTTTCATTCAAAAGTCCGTTAGGTATAGACCTTTCTATGAGCTTTGCCACCCCGTTACCGATGTCTTTTCTGACCTGTTCTCTAGTCCTTAAGGGGTATCCAAAATTTGATAGTGCAAAATTAACCGCTTTTTGTAAATCATCGAGCGTGTCTAAAAGAGTGCCATCAAGGTCAAAGATAATTATTTTTTTCATTTGATATTTTCGATTACTTTAATGATGTCTTCGTTAAAGACTAAGTCACACATGTTGTCGTAGTTTGTGGGCTGCTTATTAATTACTACTAGGTTTCTTCCTCTGAAGTAACGGATGAATCCAGCCGCAGGATAAACAGTTAATGATGTACCCACAACGATAAGAGTGTCGCAAGTCATAATCGCGGAGATGGATAATTGGATAGTGTTCTCATCTAATGATTCTTCATAGAGAACGACATCTGGTTTAATCTGTCCTCCACATTTATCACAATGTGGAATACCAGGGTGGCTCAATACATATTTAAGGCCAAATAATCTTCCACATTTTTCGCAGAAGTTACAATGGACTGATCCGTGGAGTTCATAAACTCGAGATGATCCGCCTTCTTGATGGAGATTATCGATGTTTTGTGTAACTACAGTAACATTCTTACCTTGCTTTTCTAAAGAAGCAAAGTATTTATGAGCTTCATTTGGCTTAGCATCTGGGTAACACATCTTCTCTTTGTAGAACTCATAGAACAAGTCTGGATGAGAGACATAGAAGGAATGAGAGATGATTTCTTCTGGTCTATAATTTGTCTTACTTTTTTGGTTGTAAATACCATCAGCGCTACGGAAATCTGGTATTCCGCTGGGCGTTGATATGCCAGCACCTGTAAAGACAACGATGCTGTTAGATTCTTTAATTATTTGTTTTAGGGCTTCGTATTTATTCATGTTTTTATTATGTATTCAATTCGCTAAAAATGCCATATAAAGATAATATTATCTTTCTCTTTCGCCTCATTTTTCGGTAAACAATGGAAGAACTCGTTCTTTCTTGTTTAATCTTTTTGACTTAACTATAATAGTAAACATTATGGGTAAATTAAAATTTACATTCACGAATCTTTGGTTCTGGATTACCTTGCTTTTGGTATCATTTTTAACTGAAGATCTCAATTTCATGACCGATAACCCAAAAGGTGGTTTTGATGTTACTACTCTAATTGTCATTACCCTTGCTTGTTTAATCTGCTTATCGTTCTTCTATTTGATACAGCACAAAGAGAACAAGATTAAGTTAGATTTTGTTTTATTACCTGCTTTTGTGATTGTGGGCATCGCCTTCATTGTTTCTATTTGGCTTAACCAAGGTCAAACATTCGCTTTTGAAAATGGAGAAGGTGAAGTAACCGCTGTTATAACGACATACGATAGGGTTAAAGCCACAATAATACTTATAGTATTCTTATCATTCCTCTATGCGATGATATTTATGGTTAATGTCAATAATCCACGTAGTCGTCGTTATTATTGGCTAGTCTATGCCGGCATCTTAGCGGCATTAATCAGTTTAGTGTATTCGCTAATCACTGAATTCAATGAATACAAATCCATCTTTATCAACGATGGAGAAATACAGATTGTCATCGATTCATTCTATGGTAATAAGAATTATTATGGTGGCATTCTATTCATCGGATTCCTATCTTGTATTACCGCTAATTACTACAAACCACGTTGTTATCTATATGTTTTGATGGTGGTCTTCTTTGTGGCTACATTAGCTTGTGCTTCTATGCTTCCCACAATTATTTCGGGAATAGCTTTAATCATCTACTTATTCGAAGAAATAATTAGATTTGCAGTAAAAAGACGCTATGTTAAGAGTGGTTTTGCAGTGTTTTCATTGTTATTAACTATTTCTTTAATTGTGGTTTTATACATCGGTTGTGTTAAAGAGTGGAAAGGTTTCAATGGTTTAAATAACTATCTTGGCGATTTAATTAAGAGCAAAGATTTCTCTACATTCACTGGTCGTGTGAAGATTTGGGTCCACATCGCTCCATATCTATTCGATAATAAAGTCCACACAATTATCGGTCATGGCTTTATGATTTCTGAAAAATCCATTTTAGCGATCACCGCGGCATTTAATAATGATGCCCTTTCAGGAGTTAGAACAACACACAATGGATTCATTCAAATTCTATTTGAATACGGTTTAGTGGGTTTTGTGGCTCATATGATATTAGTCTGCTATTTTGTTTATGCCTGTATCAGATTGATGTTAGAAAAGAGGTTCCATTTTGCTTTTGTCTATGGATTTGTCGCCCTTTGCTGCGGTGTTTATAACTGCTGTGAATCAAGTTCCTTCTTTGATGCTGGTGTCAAAGAGATTTTTATGACCATGATGTTTATGGTTCCGGTTATTAGCGAATGTAAGTTCTGTCTACATAGTAGAAAAGTAAAAGAACTCAAGAATATTGAAGTACCTGAGAAGATGGATCCAGTTAAGCTTGGCAAAGGCATTAGTTTTGTCATTATGTCCATTATTGTGATGTGTGTTGTCACTTTAGTTAGTCCAATGACTTATCAATATGATTGGCTCAAATATCTAATCTTTAACCTTATTGGTGGTTTATCAATTTTATTGATATTTGTTCCATATATGGTGTCTTTATACTATCGCACCGAAGAAAGAATATTCTTTGTTGCTCATTGTGCGCTTAATGCGATAGGAATCACTCTATTTACATTTATTGGTTATTTCATTTTGAAATATACTCCTGCAACTAAGGATCTAGCGCCTTATCTAACTCCAGCATTATTGTTTGTTTTGTTAGCGTTAGATGCTTTGATTTATTCCTTTATTAAAAAAGGAAAATTCAGTGAGTGGAGAGCGATATTTATTTCTGGTTCATTCATCAATTCTGTCTTCGCTATTGCGGGAGGATTGGTTACTGGAATCTTGATTTTTGTAATAATACAAAATATTACGAAGATGAATCTCTTCTTATATCCAATTTGTATCGTGTTTGCTCTATTTGGATATTATGGTGCATTCTATTTCGCACCCACCCAAGGTGGAAGAGAATTCTTAGAAGAATACAACAATATGAATATGTTATCGATTAGAAATTTAGTGAGAAAGGATGAGAAATATTATGGATAAAGGTGGAATCAAAGTCATATCAACAAATAGAAAAGCCCATTTTAATTATTTCTTATCTGATTTCACAGAATGTGGAAT
>JAEEGL017000055.1_pt1 | contig 10201 bp, 9 predicted proteins | sample 9134231 | NCBI WGS metagenome assembly JAEEGL01 (sample SAMN16246548, study PRJNA631951) | gut metagenome | biome: gut microbiome; feature: rumen; material: fiber-attached | host: Bos | place: Iran: Karaj | collected 2018-10 | reverse complement strand
TAACCAAATTATGTTCGTGGGCAAAGACGTAGCCCAGGCGCTGGGGTATAGCAATACTTCAAAGGCCATTCAGCAACACGTAGACCACGAAGATAAGGGCACCCTCCCCATTCGGGAGACTGCCTGTGAGACCCGAGCTGTGGTCATCAACGAGCTGAGAAATAATGTTAATCTTCCAAAATCCGTTGTTCTTTACAAGCTTTTTTCGTACCTTTGCCAACCTAAACGCTGACTGATGGAAGAAAAGAACAGATTTGTCCGAGAGGTGGCCGAGCAGAAGTATGAATTCGGCTTCACCACGGACGTACATACAGAAATCATCGAGAAAGGGCTGAACGAGGATGTCGTTCGCCTCATATCTGCCAAGAAGGGGGAACCTGAGTGGATGCTCGAGTTCCGTCTGAAAGCGTTCCGCTATTGGGTGGATCAGACAGAACCGAAATGGGGACATGTGCATGTGCCCGAGATAGACTATCAGGCCATCTCGTACTATGCTGACCCGACCCCCTCCAAACCTCCCCGTGGTGAGGCTTCAGGTCACTCCCCTTCGGGGGAGACGGAAGGGGGTCTCGATCCTAAGCTTGTTGAGACTTTTGACAAGCTGGGTATTCCTCTCGAAGAGCGCTTGGCCTTGAGTGGCAATACGGCTGTGGATGCCATCATGGATTCTGTTTCTGTTAAGACCACGTTTAAGGAGAAGCTTCGTGAGAAGGGTGTTATCTTTTGTTCCATTGGTGAAGCCATTAAGGAACATCCTGACTTGGTACAGCAATATTTGGGAACCGTTGTACCTTACAAGGACAACTTCTTTGCAGCCCTCAACTCAGCTGTGTTTAGCGACGGGTCGTTTGTGTATATCCCCAAGGGTGTGCGCTGTCCGATGGAGCTAAGCTCGTATTTCCGCATCAATGCCAGGAATACTGGCCAGTTTGAACGTACATTGATTATTGCCGACGATGATGCCTATGTGAGTTATCTTGAAGGCTGTACGGCTCCCATGCGTGACGAGAACCAGCTGCATGCCGCTATCGTAGAGATTATCGTGATGGATCGTGCAGAGGTGAAGTACTCGACTGTTCAGAACTGGTATCCTGGCGACGAGAATGGTAAGGGTGGCGTGCTGAATCTGGTGACCAAACGTGGTGACTTGCGTGGTGTTGATAGTAAATTATCGTGGACGCAGGTGGAGACGGGTTCGGCTATTACGTGGAAGTATCCGTCGTGTATCCTTCGTGGTGATAATTCTCAGGCTGAATTCTATTCCGTCGCTGTGACCAACAACTACCAGGAGGCCGACACGGGCACGAAGATGATTCACATAGGCAAGAACACCAAGTCGACGATTATCTCAAAGGGTATCTCAGCAGGCCACTCGCAGAACTCGTATCGCGGCTTGGTACGTGCGACATCGACGGCTGATAATGCTCGTAATTATTCGTCGTGCGATTCGCTGTTGCTTGGCTCAGATTGTGGTGCCCATACGTTCCCCTATATGGATGTTCACAACGACACAGCAGTCTTCGAACATGAGGCGACGACATCGAAGATTTCTGAGGATCAGTTGTTCTATTGCAACCAGCGAGGCATCCCCACCGAACAGGCCGTAGGGCTCATCGTTAATGGCTATGCCAAGGAGGTGTTGCAGAAGCTTCCTATGGAATTTGCCGTTGAGGCCCAGAAGCTGCTCAGCGTCTCGTTAGAAGGAACGGTAGGATAACCGCCACCCCCTCCAAACCTCCCCGTGGGGAGGCTTCAGGTCACTTTCTGACGGTTAGCGAATAGTATAATGGATGCGCTGCTTCAGATTCTTGGAGCAGAGCGTCATTTTGATGCGATAAAGGTGAGAACCCCACATCTCTTGTAGTACAGGGTCAAGCTGAGGTGTGAGGTCTTCTATCTCAGGCGTGAGTTGCTTGGCAGCATAGTTGAGGGTGTGTTGACCCAAGGTGATGACACCAGCCTTCGTCAGCTGTGGCTTGATGGGTGTGATAAGCATCAGCTGGGTTGGGGCGAGATAGTTCTGAAGGGCAAAATCCTCCGTTATTTCCACTTGTTTACCCTTATTCAACTTGACGGTACGGTGCCAGTGCTGTATCTGTGCCTCGGCAGGGTAGGCATCGCCGATGTCAAGCGTCAGCTGACCGGACTTATGGCTCACGACACGTGACGCATACTGTTTGCCGTCGCGCTGGCTGTAGCCATTGATGCGTGGCAGGTTGTGGTAGTCGGACTGCATGGTCCAAATGTCGTAACGCTGCTTTGAGAAGGTTTTTGACGTATATTCGCCTACACCGGGATCGATGAAGAGAGGGGTGTTAGCTGTTGGCTCTTGGCAATAGACGATGAAGGAGCCGACATCGTTGTGGTTATGGCTCTCACCGTTATGACCGCCCTTCATGGCTACGAAGGGTTCGCGAGCCGTCATAATCTGCAGGTCGGGCAACCAAACCTCGCTGAGATGAGGCTCTTGGGGTTCCTCGCGCAAAAAGGCTTGGATATATTTGAGGAAGATGAGTTCGCGACCTAATGAGGGCCAATTGCCACTCTTGTTGTAGAGTTGGGCAGCCTGATGCAGCACGTCCTCCTGTTGTCCTACCCATGCAGCATACTGGCACATGGTCTTGTCGCCAGTTATTAGTCCGAAAGGATAGCCGATGTTGATGTTCAACATAGCTCGGTTGCCGTGGGCATCAGCGAAGTTGACAGCATAGCCGTTACCTATATACATCTTGTATATATAAGACTCCATAGCCAATAGTTTCGCTAAATGAGGAATGAGAAATGAGGAATGAGAAATGGACTGTAGCAGGTAAAGGGTTTCGAAGAGTGAGGCGGCGGCACGGTCCCAGTAGTGTGGGCCCTCGTCGCAGCCGCCATCATCAGGATAGGCCGCCATAAAGGCTTCGCAGGCCTTTTCTATCTGTTCTACAGCCTTCTGGCGGCGAGTATCATCGTGTTCGCAGAACAATACGCATGCTGCCCAGTTGCTACAGATCCACGGGTTCCAGTTCATGCCAGCCGTCTTCCACCAGTAGTTGGTGTTCAGGGCGGGCTGTAGCATGCGACGATTGATTTCCTGGTCGATGCGTTGGACCAGCAACGGTGAAAAACGTCCGATTTCATCAGCCAAGACATAACGGGTATAGGCGACAAGTGCTGTCGTCTCCGCATTAAACAGATCGACGTTCTGGTCGTCTGTACGTGGCACTTCTGTTCCGTAGTGCGCAGGCAGGCCCCACCACGTCTCTTCCAATGTACTCATTAGTCCATTGACGATGTCGGGCATAAAGCGCTGCCGTCCCTCCATCAGCTCAGCCATCACGAGGGCAGCCAACTGGCGTCGCTTCTCGAACATTAGCCCTTCATAATGCGTACGGTTGCCCGTCTTCTTGTATTCTGCAAAGACGCTGACAGGCAGACTGTTCCATTCCTTCTTCAGATATTGTTCGCCAAAGGCAATATAGCTTTGGCGCATACTCTCTGGAATGGAGTCGCGCCAAAACGTGTCACCAGCCTGAGGTAACAGTTTTGTTGCTTCTGCGGTAGTGAGGCCTGTCCACAACAGACCCACCAACAGGAGTAGGGATAGCCACTTTCTCACTTTCTCACCTTCTCACTTTTCACTTCTTGATGACTTTGCGTGTGCGACCGTTTTTCTGTTTCAGGATATTCAGACCACGCTGATAAGTACGACGCGACAGACCGTCAGCACCATAGATATTGGTCACCTGAGTGCCGTCTTCTTGGTTAAGGGTTAGGATATCCTCGATATGGGTAGTATAGTGGTCGTAGCTGAAAGCCACGTCCTTCTTGTCGCCCCAGATATACTCCTCCAGACCAGGATAGTCGATGAAGGGGTTACGGTTCTTTTGTATGCCATACACGGCATTGTTACGGTTAACCTCTTTTGTGCTGACGGTATCATTTTTTGCCCATTTCATCAGCATCTTCAACTGCCACTCACTGAAACCGGGATAAGTGTTGCCATCAAGGGTTGGTCGAGAATCGGCGCAATTGGCATACCAATCGGGCAACTTCTCTTCATAGCAGGTTATCATATAGAAATATGTCCGCGCGAAGTCACCTTTGTATTCGTCATTGGGTTCGAAGACAGTACTCGTATAGCCTTCAAAGGTACACTTTCCTAATTTGCTGAAGTCGTTGGCAGACTTAAAGCTTTCACCATTAGTCTCACCAAATGGGTAATTGGAACGCTTGTTATTCACAATCTTGTCTGTAGGGTACATGTGATGCAAATCAGTATACATAGGCATGACTTTCTTGCCAAACCAACTGTTGGGCATCGAGTGCTCACGATTGTAGTACTGGCCTTCTTGGTTGCCGCTTCCTGGGTCTTGATCGACAACGAAAGTCATTTCGCGCTTATTGGAATACATATCCCATACCGTTCCGTTGGGTCGTGCATCAGTAGTTTGGAAGTGTGTCCAAAGGGCTTTGTAGGCCTCATCGAGTGAACCACCTTCGTCGCGATTATAAATCACACCACAGAGAGCTGTTTTCAGTTCTGCCCCTTTCTTGCCGTCGGCGGCCTTGTAGTATTCGCCAGAATCGTTGGGACCCTGTGCCCAACCTGTTGTTGCCAATGCGAGCAGCCATGCTGTAAAGAATAGTTTTCGGTTCATCATAATATTTACAATTTATTATTCGATTTACAATTTAACAATTTACGATTTATTGTTTTATTGTTCAATTCTCAATTCTGTTTGCTGATAGATGCGCAGTCCGTATTCGTTGGCAGCGGCAAAGACATATTCCATAATGTCAGCCGTGTCGTGCTCGAAGTCGTTCCATGCCTGGGCGCGCAGCCAGAAGGTGAGTTCTATGCAACAGCCGCCCTGTGATGCATCAGCATGCCGTACCAAAGGATTCTTGTCACCTATCACCTTGGGATTGTCGCGTAGCCATTGTTCCAGATGTCCGCGGAACTTGGTGATGTTGGCCACACCATCGTCATCAAGTTGGATAGAGCGGAAGTCGAGGAAGATACGGCGCGACTGCTTGCGCCCCTCGTTCTGTTCCATACCCACCCAGTTCTGGAACGAGCCGTCAACCAGTGTCTGAGGTGATACGGTAATGATGGTATTGTCAAAGTTGCGTACCTTTACCGTTGTTAAGGTGATATCCTCTACACGACCATTGGCACCTGCCGAAGGAACGGTAATCCAGTCGCCTATATGCAGCATATCGTTAGAGGCCAGACGAATACCGGCTACCAATCCCTTGATGGTGTCCTGGAAGGCCAGCATCAGGATGGCAGACATAGCACCCAGTCCAGCAAGGAGCGTTGCGGGATTCTTATCGACGATGATAGCTATCACCACGATAACAGAGATAAAGATGATGATAATCTTCAGCACGCCACAGATGGAGTGCAGATACTGTCGGCGTGCCGATCGCTGAGTACCGGGTTCCAATTGTTTCATGGAATCCGTGAAGACGATGACGGTACGGGCTGACATGATGGTGATATAGATAGCTGTCAGACGTGTCAACACCTCTCGCATCGTTGGGAAGTCGATAAAAGTCCACGGTAACAGCTGCCAGATGACGATAGCGGGTACGATGCTACAAGCCGACTTTAGTACTTTTTCGCTGAACATCACATCGTCCCAGCTGGCTTCCGTCTTTTTAGTCAGTTTCAGAACAACGGGGATGAGCAGCTTGCGACACAGCCAACCCGATAGGAAAGCTAACGCAAAGGCTATGACTACCAGGATGATGTGGGTCATCAGATTGATGGTGTCACCCGTTATGCCACATGCCTCTACCTGTTGTTCAATCCATATCTGAATCTCTTCCATAGTCGTTTGCAAATAATGATGGTGCAAAGATACGAAATAATTCATAATGCATAATGCATAATTCATAATTATTTCTTACTTTTGCCGCAAATTTGATAAGAATATGAGAAAACCAGTACTCCATTACTATGATTTTGGTCTGGGTGTGGTAGCCTTCAGCAGCACCAGACAGGGCGGCTATAGCGAGGGCAACTATGGTCAGTTTAATATCAACCGCTACTGTGGTGACTGTGCAGAGACAATTGTTCAGAACAGACAGGCACTCTGTCAGTTGTTACAGATTGACGACAGCCGCCTGCTGATGCCCCATCAAGTTCACTTGACAAAGATAGCCATTATAGATGATGACTTTCTGAGTCTTGACAATGATAAGCGCCAGCAACGGTTAGAAGGTGTCGATGCCATCATGACGGACAGGGTAGGGGTTTGTATTGGTGTGTCGACAGCCGACTGTATTCCCGTTCTTCTATACGACAGTGAACATCATGTTGTCTGTGCCATTCACGCAGGTTGGCGGGGTACGGTAGCTCGTATCGTTGAAGAAGCCGTACTGGCAATGGTGCAGACTTTTGATAGTAAGCCCTGCAACCTCCAAGCACAGATAGGTCCAGGCATCGGTCTCGACAGCTTCGAGGTAGGCGATGAGGTTTATGATGCTTTTCAGCAGGCTGGATTCGATATGGTAGCCATCAGCGAATATCGCGAAAAGTGGCACATCAATCTGCCTCTATGTAACAAGTTGCAATTGATGTCGATAGGTGTCAAGGCAGATCAGATCGGCATGTCGGACATCTGTACCTACAAGTCACACGAAACCTTCTTCTCGGCCCGGCGTTTGGGCATCAATTCGGGCCGAATCTTTACGGGCATCATGATGAAGTAGCCATCAAGCCAACAGTCGCTCAATATCTTCCAACGAGTTGGCCACAGCAATCCAGTCCTGCCATTGCTGACGGATGACACCACGCTTCTGTAGGTCGTCCATCATGTCTATCAGGCTATTCCAAAAGCCCTTCATATTATAGAGAATGACACGCTTGTGGTGATAGCCAATGGTGGCTGAGGCGGCAATGGTAAACACCTCGTCAAGTGTACCGATGCCACCAGGCAAGGCGATAAACACGTCGCTCTGGTCTTCCATCATTTGTTTACGATCGCTCAGGTTGTCGCATAACAACTCAACATCGACATATTCGGAGATGCGTCCGTTCTTCTCAATAATCCGTGGAATGACACCAATAGTACGTCCCCCATTCTCTTGGGCGGCTTTGGCCACACACTCCATCAGTCCGCAGTTCACACCGCCATACACGATAGTATGGCCGCTCCTGGCTACCCAAGCCCCCAAGGCTTCTGTCTGTTTGAAGAAGTCTGGGTCAATCTGCTCGTTAGCCGAGCAAAATACACATATATTCATACATCGATAATTATACTATTCGCATTCTGATCCATAGCCAACGAGGGATGAGTCGCCAGAAGAAGACGAGCAGACGATAGCGCCAGTCAATGGTAATAATGTGTCGTCCATGTTCCAAACCTTTGACGATTTGCTGTGCCACCTTTGCTGCATCGAGTTGCAAGGGATAGTTACTACCACTGATAAGGGCTGTACACACGAAGCCTGGACGGATATCATGAATGCTGATATGACTGAGGCGACGTATATGACAGAGTTGGGTAAGGCACTCCAGATAATGGTTCACAAAGCGTTTGGTGGATGAATAGGCTGGTGCTGCCCCCAAGCCTTTGGTGCCAGCAATACTGCTAATGACGGCTATCTGCCCCTTTTGTTCAGGATGCGTCTCGAAGTAGTGGAAGGCCGCTCCCACCATACGCGTCATCCCCACCGCATTCGTCTCGACGGTAGCCAGTTCAAGCTCCATATCGAGTTCCGTATTCTGGTAGCCGATGCCGGAACTGTGGAAATAAAGATCCATTCCACCCGTCTTCCCTATCAACGTCTGCAGGCGCTCGGCGGCGTCCGCCTTGGTCACGTCTATCTGCTCAGTAGCCACAATATTCAGGTGCTTACGCTGAATCTGTTGCAGCAGTTCCTGTCGACGTCCGGCGATTCCCACCAACCATCCTTTCTCTGCCAACACTTTAGCCACTTCAAGTCCCATACCCGAAGTCGCCCCCATAATAATTGCCCGTCGTTGTTCTTTCATCATCCTTTCCTAAATAACCCAAAATGTTGGTGCAAAAATAAAGAAAATAATCGGACTGGCCAAATAGTCTGCCTGTTTTTTCTTTATTACCTCTTCCTTCACTCTGCAAAATAATCAGAAGAACTATCCCCCAATCGAAGATGCTTCCTAATTGGAGTAATTTACTGACTTGGGTTGAAATGGGTTAAGAATTCATGTTCACAGATGATGTTTTCTGGCTTTATCCCGTCAAGCCAACGCGCGTCATACATGGCTTGAAGGGCAACAGAAAGCTTTTTGTGATGCTGTTCAGGACTGTCACTAACGGCCACACGTTCTTTTTCACCTTCCTGGGTAATCAATACGGCCTTTATGATGCGATATTGATAGGTCATTACATATAACTGATCGTTGCCTGACGGAAAACGAGCGTAGAGGTACTCTTGATAGTCGTCAGCTTTTAGTGATATGAATGTGTCTCTTATCTTAGCGATATTAGCCGGGGTGGCGTATTGCTTTTCTACTTTTATGGAGACACCAGAACGTACGGCACTTTCCTGTTGCGGAATAGAGCCCGTTTGTCTATAACTGCGATGTCGTATCCCATATTGTGTTTTTATGCTTGCAAAATTACAAATAATTCCTATCATAACGAAAATAGTTTAAGAAAAAGTTGTATCTTTTTCGGTACAAAACTATGGATAGAAAAACGTTTGAAAGTCAGAAGGCATTTGCTGGAGAGAAGAAACCCTTGGGTTTGCTGCCTATTCTTTTTTCCACCAGTCGTCTTTCAACTTGCATACTGCCTGGGCTATGCAATTCATTGTTTTACAGAAAGGAACGGAAATACTTTCTTCGTGCGTCCTGTACTGATAGTTCCAGGGTGTAATCAGCAGAAGAAGGCCTGTGGCACAGTTGTCCATGCGGTCAGCTGAAGGATGATAGATCTCAGGGAAACCATTATCCTCAATTTTTGTGACAGAATAGCCTGAATGGAGGGCCGTATCCATAATCTCCTGTTCTCCCTTGGAGATTCGAGCAGAAACTAATATGGCACCGTCAGCAGCTTCTTCCAGACAGCGGGTTTTCTGATGCTCAAACAGAGCGGCATCTTTGCGGTGGCAAACCACAGGTAGTAGTCGGCCATTCAGCAATTGGATATTTCCGTAGCTGTCGCAAACAACCATCCCACCAGCCTGCAACAATCTTTTGTCCAAAGAGAAAACCACATCGGCGGTCAACTGTCGTGGACATTCGTGCTGTAAGTAGGAATGTAGCGCCCGTAGGCTCACGGCGGTGTCTACAGAATGCCGCTGTGGGTAGAGCCGATTCATCGTTCTCATCAGGCGGCTACGAGGATTCGCGTGGATATAGGCTTGTTGGGTTGCCAGCTGTTTTGCATCAAGGGGCATGATGTCGCAATAGCCAGCTTCAAATAACGGTGGTAGGTTTTTCTTGGCGACGGAATCGCCAAGCACAGTTGCGGAATCGCCAAGCACAGTTGCGGTGTCGGGGGCGTCCGTTGCTTTCACTGTGCCTGGCGATTTGGTCGTCAGGCTCTCACCTTTTCCTGCGATTCTGCCCGTTATTGCCCAATAGCGCTTGTTGCACCCGTATTTGAATCCCGCTATGACGTGACCAAGATGTGTTGGCTTCCCATTCTGTGACACCACGTCACTATGAGCCACCAATAAGAAATGCAAATGCTCAGGCATAATAACGTAGTCTTGCACTTCCAGCATAGGATATACTCGGTGAATGCTCTCTCGTAATTCTTCCTCCACCATGTGTCCTATAGGCGATAACGCCACATGGGGTGCATCGTCGTCTCCATCTTTTTTGTCCAAATGGCCGGCAATCCGTCCCAAAGGCTGATGAAGGGTTTTAGTCACATTGATGGTAATATGATAGTACCCACTACGGCTATAGTCATGCACATGATTGCGCCGTTTCATATTATGTACCGTTGGTTTTCTGATTTCCTTTTTCATTTCACGACCTGCAATTAAAATTATCAGCAAAGATACAAAAACTTTCTGGAAGACATCATACAAATGATGCATTTATTTTGTAAAATTTGGATTTAGTAGTCTATTACCTAAATTCCGCAGCACTTTAGTTTAACTTTCTTTATAAGTTCCTGAGCAACAAAATGTTGCCCAGGATTTTGCCATGTCAGAAATTTCACTTACCTTAGTGCTGCAAAAAAAAGCAAAGCAACTGAAATTCATC
>JAEEGL015514526.1_pt1 | contig 10201 bp, 6 predicted proteins | sample 9134231 | NCBI WGS metagenome assembly JAEEGL01 (sample SAMN16246548, study PRJNA631951) | gut metagenome | biome: gut microbiome; feature: rumen; material: fiber-attached | host: Bos | place: Iran: Karaj | collected 2018-10 | reverse complement strand
CTTCGACAAGACCTGGGAGCTGAAGCAGGATCCCTCCATGATGATCTTCAATCAGTTCGCCGAGATGGGCAACCCCCTGTGGCACTATAACGTCACCGGCACCGCCCTGGCGGAGCTGTTCGAGGCCGTGAAGAAGCCCGGCCAGCGTCTGGCTGCCGCCGCCTTCACTTCCGGCTCCGCCGGTACCATGTCCGCAGGCGATCTGCTCAAGGAGCGCTATCCTCGGATGAAGCTGGCCGTGGGCGAGGCGCTGCAGTGCCCCACCATCGTGTGCAACGGCTTCGGCGGCCACCGCATCGAGGGCATCGGCGACAAGCACATCCCCTGGGTCCACAACGTCCGCAACACCGACATGGGCATCGCCATCGACGACGAGGACTCCCAGCGCCTTCTGCGCCTGTTCAACACCGAGGCCGGCCAGAAGTACCTCCGCGACGAGCTGCACATGACCGACGAGCAGATCGAGAAGTTCACCTGGATGGGCATCTCCGGCATCGCAAACGTGCTTTGCTGCATCAAGATGGCCAAGTGGTATGAGCTCACCGAGAACGACGTCATGGTCACCGTCCTCACCGACTCCGCCGTCATGTACAAGTCCCGCGTGACCGAGCTCAACGAGATGTACGGCGAATACGACGTCCACGAGGCCGCCAAGGACCATGCCCTGCACATGCTGGGGCTCAAGACTGACAACATGCTGGAGCTCACCTATCCCGAGCGCAAGCGGGTCCACAACCTCAAGTACTACACCTGGGTCGAGCAGCAGCAGATGAATGTGGAGGATCTCAACGACCAGTGGTATAAGCCCCAGGTCTGGGACGAGGTCCACAAGCAGGCAGCGGAGCTGGACCGGCTCACCGAGGCCTTCAACGAGGAGGTCGGCCTGCTGGCGAAGCTGTAAGGAACCGCGCGGGGGCAAATGTATCTTATCCTCCGGAAACGCATCTTATCTCCCGGGGGATTGAACAGAAACGGACTTTATAGTAGAATAAAGACAGACAGATCCTCGATCGGAAAGGAGGAGCCGAGATGAAGATATTCTTCGACCAATTCCAGAATTTGGACAAGGAACAGGTCCGGCGCAGGCGCAGGATGGACTTTCGGAAGAAAGACCCGCTGGAACTGCTGGATAAGCAGGAACGGAAGCAGCAGAAGAAACGCGGCTTCTGGAAGCTCGTCCCGCTGTGGCATACCGCGCTGATCGCGGCCCTGATGTTCGGGCTGGAGATCGTCTACATCCAGATTTTCCTCAACGCACATAAGCTGAGATGGTTCTTCGTTCCGCTGGTGTTCGTCTATTTTGCGGCGGTCTCCGCGGTGGCTTACTGGTTTGCCACCCGCGTCGACCGGCTGAAGGAGCGGGAGCTGATGGGCGACGAGTGGTTCTTCCATCAGTACCCTCTGGAGCGCTGGCTCAACCGCTGGAGCAAGTGGTACAGCCGCTGGCAGATCGAACAGGTCAAAAAGATGCGGGAAAGACGGCAGAAGCACAACGTGCCCCTGGGCGGGGCCTCTGCCGTGGCGCCGGAGAACGCCTGGGCCATGAATCTGAAGGGACCCGAGATGGAAGAGCGCGGACTGTTCACAAAGCGCGGTCGGACCGACGAAACGGGCAGAAGAGCCCTGCGCAGACAGAAAAAGGCGCAGGAACAGCTCCAACACGAGGCCAAGCTGCAGGAGGAACGGAAGAAATATCTGCAGGAGCTTCGGGAAAAGCGGGCAAAGGAGGCCGTCAAGTACGGACCGGACCTGCCGGACAGCGGCTTTGCCAGCTGGTGCGAGACCAACGCGGACCAGAGCCAGATCATCCATTGACCGGAAGGAGGATGCCTGTGAAGCTGACAAATAAGATCCGCACGACCTATGAAGAAAAACGGGACGAGCGCCTCAGAAAGCAGAAGATCAGCAAGATCCGGGTACTTATACATTCGTCGCTGGTGGGCCTCGCGTGCTGGCTCGGCTTCGGCATCGCCGCGAAGATCATGCTCAGCGCGGACCGCCTCGGCATCCTGTTCCTGCCGATCCTGCTGGGATATTTCGCCCTGGTCTGGGGCGCGGGCGACTGGCTGAAGCAGAAGCTCAGAGAACTGGAGCTCCGCCGTCAGGTGGGCGACGAGACGTATTACGCCTGCTTCCCCGAGGAGCGGCGCAAAAAAGAGAAACAACAGGCCCGACGGAAAAAACTGGCGCAGCGCCTTTCTTTCCGCAGAGCCGGCGAAACGGAGGGAGAATCTATGAAACTGTTTGGCAAGATCAAGGAACTGCGCTGGACGATCCTTTGGCCCGTCATTGAGACCTCGCTCTGGGTGTGGCCCGGGATCTTCCTGATCCTGGTGGGCGTTCAGATCCTTCTGCATTCGAGAACCCTCGGATGGTTCTTTGTTCCCGTGATCCTGGGGTATATCGGCCTGCTGATCGGCGCCTTCGGCTATACGCAGATCGCCAAGAGCAAGCGGGATCTGCGCGGGATCATCGGCGAAGAGCTGTATTTCCAGCTTTATCCGAAAGACAAGTCGGGCTGCGGGAAGAGACAGGGCCGCAGAGGCTGCGCGCTTCCCAAGCTGTAAGCGCCCGCGCCTGAAACAACCATATCCGATCATCCCTCGGCCTCCGGCCGGGGGATTTTCCATGGGCCGGTTTCCTGCAGCAGCCGGAAAAAAACGGAAAAACCGGTTGTCAACGGGGGACCTTTCTGCTATAATGGAGCAGACCGACCGCGGGGCGTGGGCAGGCTGCTCCGGCGCTCCGCGACCCTGCGGCACGGGACCGGCAAACAGACGGCTGTGGAAACAGCCCGCCCTGTCGGTTAACATAATATGTGACAGGAGGAACCTTCCGTCTGTCGTCAAAAGAAAGGATACGGAATCGATATGCGTAACGTGATCTGCGGCCGCTGTGTCAAATGCGGCAGGGAATATGAGGCAATACCGGACCTCACCAACTGCGAATGCGGCGGCATTCTGGACATCATTTATGATTACGACTACATCAAAACCGTTCTGACCAAGGAGAAGCTGGCCGCCCGGCAGAATCCCACCATGTGGCGCTATCGGGAGCTGCTTCCCGTGGAGGAGGACACGCCCGATACCGAGCTCCGGGTGGGCTGGTCGCCCCTGTATGAGGCTCCCCGGCTGGCAAAGCTGCTGGGGCTCAAAAAGCTCTGGATTAAGGACGACGGCATCAATCCCACGGCCTCTTTGAAGGACCGGGCCTCGGCCATGGCGGTGGCTAAGGCAAGGGAAGCCGGCGCAAAGGTCATCGCTTGCTCCTCCACGGGCAACGCGGCCTCCTCTCTGGCCGGCAACGCCGCCGCGGCCGGGCTCAAGACCTATATCTTCGTGCCCTCCCGCGCCCCCAAGGGCAAGGTGGCCCAGCTCATGACCTTCGGCGCCACGGTCATCTCGGTCCAGGGCAGCTATGAGGACACCTTCGAGCTCTCGAAGCAGGCCATCGACCGCTGGGGCTGGTACAATCGCAACGCGGCCATCAACCCCTATCTCTCCGAGGGCAAAAAGACCGTGGGTCTGGAGATCATGGAGCAGCTGAACTGGGAGGTGCCGGACTATATCGCCATCTCCGTGGGCGACGGCTGCACCATCGCGGGCCTGTGGAAGGGTCTGAAGGACCTCTACGCCATCGGCTTCATCGACCGGCTGCCCCGGCTGATCTCCGCTCAGGCGGAGGGCTGCCACCCCATTAACCGGGCCATCGAGACCGGCGAGGACTGGTATCCCATGGAGGAGAACACCCTGGCCGACTCCATCGCCGTGGGCGTGCCCCGCAACGCGGACAAGGCGCTCATGGCCATCCGGGAGTCCAACGGCATCACGGTCAACGTCACCGACGAGGAGATCATGGCCGCCCAGAAGCTGCTGGGCACGGCCTGCGGCGTCTTCGGCGAGCCTGCCGGCGTCACAGGCGCGGCGGGCCTCAAAAAGCTCTGCGAGCAGGGCAGGATCCCCGCGGACGCCACGGTGGTCTCCGTGGTCACCGGCAACGGACTCAAGGACGTGGCAAATGCCATCCGAGCTTGCGGCGATCCCATCTCCATCCCCTCGGATATGGACTGCCTTCTGGGGGCCTTCGCCGCGGCGGGGATCAACCCCGACTGACTCGGAAAAAGAACCGATACCATAATCGCATGCAGGGCGTCCGGCCTATCGGACGCCCTGCGGATTGTTTACAAACTCTTTTTATTTTACGCGAATAATGTTCAAATTTCAGAGTTACAATGACGGCATGAAAAGAAAACCACTGCAAAGGAGCTTTGACAGATGAACGACTATGATTGGAACAATCACGATCCGCTAAAGGACGAGCTGCCGACCGAGGAGCCCATCGGCTCCGAGACAAACTTCCGGGCCCAGGCCCCCGCTGCGGAGCCCCCCTTCGCACAGCCCGACGGTGTTTACCGGGAGCCTGTCGGCGAGCAGCCTTCTGCAAATACCGCAAATACCGCCGAGCGGTCCATCTACCGCACCGCGCCGTTCTACCACAACGATTTCCGTGCTGCCGGCCCCGCCGGCGGCGAGCAGCCCGTCCGTCAGGCGCCGCCGGTGTATCAGCCGCAGAGCACACCCGCGGCGAAGCCTACCCGGCGTCAGGGCCGGTCCGGCGGCTTTTGGGGCAGGGCAGTGGCGCTGGTGCTCTGCTGTGTCCTGCTGGCCGCAGCAGCAGGCTTCGGCGGCGGGTATCTGGCCACGCGGGTGAAGGGCAGCCAGTCTGCGGGAGCTGACGGCGAGGCCACGATGCTGGTGGCCAATCGGGAGACCACCCCGGTCAACACGGTCCGCACCGATACCGGCAAGCTGCTCACGGCCTCCGAGGTCTACGCCCAGAACGTGAACTCCACCGTGGGCATCACCACCGAGGTCACCACCACCAACTACTGGGGCTTCCAGTCCACCGGCGCCGCGGCCGGCTCCGGCTTCATCCTCACCGACAACGGCTATATCCTCACCAACTACCATGTGATCGAGAGCGCCAACTCCATCACCGTGGCCATGTATGACGGCAAGGAATACCCCGCCTCCCTGGTGGGCTATGACGCCAGCAACGACATCGCGGTTTTGAAGATCGAGGCCTCCGGTCTGACCCCTGTGGTCCTGGGCAACTCCGACGATCTGGTGGTTGGCCAGGACGTGGTAGCCATCGGAAACCCCCTGGGCGAGCTGACCTTTTCCTTGACCCGCGGCGCAGTCAGCGCCCTGGACCGCACGGTCTCCCTGTCCAATAACGTTACCATGGACCTCATTCAGACCGATTGCGCCATCAACGCCGGCAATTCCGGCGGCGCGTTGTTCAACCTCTACGGCGAGGTGGTGGGCATTACCAACGCCAAGTATTCCTCCAGCGGACTGGGCGAAGCCAGCATCGACAACATCGGCTTTGCCATTCCCATCAATACCGTCCGCGGCATCGTCACCTCCATCATCGAAAAGGGCTATATCTCCAAGCCCTATATCGGCGTGTCGGTGTCCAACGTGGGCTCTGAAAGTCTGAGCTACGGCATGCCGGAAGGCGCTGCCATCCGCAGCGTGGAGCCCGGCAGCCCCGCCGAGGCAGCAGGGCTCCAGCCCAACGACATCGTGACGGCGGTGGACGGCAAGACCATCACCGCCTACACGGGCCTGTCCGAGGCGGTTTCCGCCTCTGAGATCGGTGATAAGCTGGAGCTCACGGTCTACCGCCGGGGCGAGACCCTGAGCATCACCGTGGTGGTGGGCGAGAACGTCCAGTCCGCCAACGAGGCCGCCAATCAGAACGGTCAGTCCGACCAGAGCGGCTCCCAGTCCGGAAACGGCAGCTTCCCCTGGGGCTGGGGCTACGGCGGTTGACCTGGGAGAACTGAAAACAGACGGCAGGCGGATCGACAGATCCGCAGCCAGGCAAAAGCCGCAGAGCCTCGGGCTCTGCGGCTTTTGCTTGCATTTTCCCGCCGGATGCGATAGAATAGGGAAAAACAGACCGAGAGGAGGGCGCGCTGTGCTGCCGGAGCTGTTTTGCGAAAAAATGAAGGTCCTGCTGGGCCCGGAATACGGCGACTTCCTCGCGGCCCTGGACCGGCCCCGTGCCGTGGGCCTGCGGCTGAACCCGCTGAAAACCGGCGTCTGTCCTGAGAAGACCGCCCTTCTGCCGCAGCTTGCTGCCTTCGGTCTCAAGCGCGTCCCCTGGGAGAGCTGCGGCTTTTTCTACGACCCTGAGACCCGTCCCGGCCTGCACCCCTATCATGACGCTGGCCTGTACTATCTGCAGGAGCCCAGCGCCATGGCCCCGGCGGCCCTGCTGGATCCGCAGCCCGGGCAGCGGGTGCTGGATCTCTGCGCCGCCCCCGGCGGAAAGAGCACCCAGCTAGCCGGCCGTATGAGGGGAGAGGGCCTGCTGGTCTGCAACGAGATCCACCCCAAGCGGGCCCGGATTCTTTCTTCCAATCTCGAACGTCTGGGCGTCGCCAACGCCCTGGTCCTCAACGAGCACCCTGCCCGGCTGGCCGATCGCTTCCCCGGGTATTTCGACCGGATCCTGGTGGACGCTCCCTGCTCCGGCGAGGGCATGTTCCGCAAGCACGACGCGGCCTTCACCGACTGGAGCCCGGAGACCGTGGCCATGTGCGCCCGGCGGCAGGCCGAGATCCTGGACTGCGCCGCCCGGATGCTCCGCCCGGGGGGCAGGCTGGTCTATTCCACCTGTACCTTTTCCCCCGAGGAGAACGAGGGCAGCGTCTGCGCCTTCCTGACGCGGCACCCCGAGTTCTCCGTTCAGACCGCGCAGGCCCCGTGGTTCTCTCCGGGCCGGCCGGATTGGGCGGACGGGAACGAAGCCCTGGCGAAGACCTTCCGCCTCTGGCCCCACAGGCTGACCGGCGAGGGACATTTCGCCGCGGTCCTGAGAAAGGAAGGCGGCGAGGAAGGGGAGGACCTGCCCGTCGAGCGAGCGCAGCCCATGCCGGTGGCTGCCTCGACCCTGTTGCGCACGCTGGGGTTATCTCTGCCGGAGGGGACCCTGCTGCGCTTCGCGGACCGGCTCTTTCTCGCCCCGGCGGAGCTTCCGGAGCTCCGGGGGCTCAAGGTCCTGCGTCCCGGCTTGGAGCTTATGGAGCTGCGGGGGGACCTGGCGTTTCCTGCCCATGCCCTGGCCCTTTGGGCGGGGCAGGCGTCCGGCTGCCTGGACCTCTGCGCCGACGATCCCCGCACCGACGATTATCTCAGGGGCCGGACTCTGCCGGTGAGCGCCGCGCTTTCCGGCTGGACCCTGGTCCGGGTGGACGGCTTCAGCCTCGGCTGGGGCAAGGCCGTGGACGGCGTGCTGAAAAACCACTATCCCAAGGGCCTGCGCCGGCCCGGGTGACGGGTCCGGGCCGGGAAGAGAAAGATTTTCCTTTACAAGAGCGGACCTCTGTGCTATAATACAAAAGTTATAATGCAGAATGAGGCTTTATGGCTTTCTATAATATTTCCTTCTGCTTCGGGAGTATACTATGATTAAATATGTGATCCAAGGCGGAAAACCCCTCAACGGAAAAGTGGTCATCAGCGGCGCGAAGAACGCCGCCGTGGGCATTTTGCCCGCCACCCTTCTGGTCAAGGGCGCGTGCCGCATCGAGAACGTGCCCGACATCTCCGACATCCGGCTCCTGCTCCAGATCCTGGATGAGATGGGCGCGTCCATCCGCCGTCTGAGCGCCAACACCGTGGAGATCGACTGCACCAACGTCCGCGACGTGGTCGCGCCCATCGAGCTGGTGCGCCGCATCCGCGCCTCCTACTACTTCATCGGCGCGCAGCTGGGCCGTTTCGGTCATGCCAAGGTCGCCCTGCCCGGCGGCTGCAACTTCGGTCCCCGGCCCATCGACCAGCACATCAAGGGCTTCGAGGCCATCGGCGCGCAGGTGGATCTGGTCAACGGCTACGTCTGCGCCGACGCCGCGGAGAACGGACTCAACGGCGCCCGGGTCAACCTGGACGTGGTCTCCGTGGGCGCCACCATGAACATCATGATCGGCGCCACCCTGGCCAACGGCACCACCTACATCGAGAACGCCGCCAAGGAGCCCCACATCGTGGACCTGGCCAACTTCCTCAACGCCATGGGCGCCAAGATCTCCGGCGCCGGCACCGACGTCATCAAGATCCGCGGCGTCCGGGCCCTGCACGGCGGCTTCTATTCCATCATTCCCGATCAGATCGAGGCCGGCACCTATATGGCCGCGGCGGCTGCCGCCGGCGGCGACGTGCTGGTGCAGAACGTCATCCCCAAGCATATGGAGTGCATCACCGCCAAGCTGCGGGAGATGGGGGCCAAGATCACCGAGTATGAAGACGCCATCCGCGTGGTCCGCACGGGCAAGCTCCGCCGGGCCAACGTCAAGACCCTGCCCTATCCCGGCTTCCCCACCGACATGCAGTCTCAGGTGGCGGTGTGCATGGCCCTGGCCAAGGGGACCAGCATCATCACCGAGGGCATCTACGATACCCGCTTCCGCTACTGCGGCGAGCTCAACCGCATGGGCGCCTCCATCCAGGTGGACACCAAGGTCGCCGTCATCGACGGCGTGGAGAAGCTCCACGGCTGCGCAGTCAAGGCCTGCGATCTGCGGGCGGGCGCGGCCATGGTCATCGCCGGCCTTGCCGCCGACGGCACCACCACCGTGGAGGACGTCCACTACATAGAACGAGGCTATGAAGCCATGATCGAAAAGCTCCGTGCCATCGGCGCGGACATCAAACGCATCGAAACCCCGGACCGGGAAAACGTCCGTTCCGCCGGCTGATCCGTACCTCGGCCCCTCGACCGAGGGACCGTTTCTGTGAAAGGAGGGTGAAAACATGTCGAATCCGAACAACAACGATACCGCTCGCGTTTCCGCCACGCCCCGTCCCGCTCAGGGCGGACGCGGCTGGCTGGACAGCAGCCTGAAGCAGGAGCTCTATGCGCAGCCCGAGGGGCAAAACCGCGGGACAAACCGGCAGACTCCTGCAGCAAACCGGCAAACCGCTTCCGCGCCGAGACAGGCGGAGCTGACCGGCCGGACTGAGCCGCCCCGCCGCAAGGCAGGTCAGCAGCCGGCCAGACGCAGGAACGGCTCCCTGCCGCCCTGGGTGCTGGTGGTGGTGTGCCTGCTCTACGACGCCTTTCTCTTCCACATCTGGACGGAAGACTGCTTCTCTGTGGGCAGGTTTCTGACTCTTGTGCTGCTGAGCACCGGCTTTGCCCTGCTGACGGCGCTGTTTGCCACCATCGGCCGCTCCAGGAAGATCCACAAGATTCTCGCCCTGGTGACGGTGATCTTCTGGCTGATCATGTATCTGATGGAGTATTTCATCTACGACTCCTTCAAGAACTTCTACACCTTCAGCGGAATCTTCACCGGCGCCGGCAACGCCGGCCAGGAGGACTTTGCCGCCCGGACCTTTGACCTGGTGGTCAAGAACATCTGGCGCATCCTGCTCTTCATCCTGCCCATTCCGGCCTGGTTTCTGGTCAACCGCTATCTGCGGCTGCCCCGGATCCTCACCAGGGGCGTGCGGCGGTATCTGGCCGTCGGGGGCGCGATCCTGATGCTGGTGGGCCTGTTCTTCGCCTCCGTCATCTCCCCCGACAAGCGGAAGATGGGCGAGTCCTACGATTTTACCGGCGCGGTCCACGGCTTCGGCCTTCCCATGGGCTTCGCGCTGGAGACCTTCGCCGGCGGCTCCGCGGGAGACTTTGACATCGACCCGCCCTACACCCTGCCGCCGCAGACCACCGAGGCATCCGGCGCCGAGCACACCGAGCCCCCGGTGGTAACGGATTCCAACGGCGAGACCGTCGTTCCCTCCACGCAGCCCACCGACCCCCCCGAACCCGCCAAGCCCTATAATATGCTGAACATCGATTTTGACGGGATCCTGGAGAGCACCAATTCCGACGACGTCAAGAACGTGACCCGCTATCTCAGCTCCGTGGCCCCGAGCAAGACCAACGAGATGACCGGCCTGTTCAAGGGCAAGAACCTGATCCTCATCACCGCCGAGGCATTCTCCAAGGAATTCATCACCGAGGATCTGACCCCCACCCTCTACCGCATGATGACCAAGGGCATCGAATTCACCGACTACTACCAGCCCGCCTGGGGCGGCAGCACCTCCTCCGGCGAGTTCTCGGTCCTGACCGGCATCGATCCGGCCCGCGGCGTCAGCTCCATCCAGCGGACCATCGGCAG
>JAEEGL015140766.1_pt1 | contig 10201 bp, 5 predicted proteins | sample 9134231 | NCBI WGS metagenome assembly JAEEGL01 (sample SAMN16246548, study PRJNA631951) | gut metagenome | biome: gut microbiome; feature: rumen; material: fiber-attached | host: Bos | place: Iran: Karaj | collected 2018-10 | reverse complement strand
TCAGTGTGTATTCAATTAACAGAATCTGCCCTGTTTCAATGGGCATGGGGTAGTTGTCGTAGGTCAGGACATTTTTTACAGATGGATTGTCTTTGAAATCATCATAAGCATTTTCCAGCCGCCAGAATCGTCGCGATTGATAGGCTTGGGCCAGTTTGCTCAGGTCGACTTCTCCAAAGTAGGATGCCGTGTATTCTTTTCCAGCAACGACCTTGGTTTCGACGGATATTGGCGCGTCGAAATATGGTGTTCCAGCTGCGTTGGCTAAATCTCTGGTATGCAGTGCTTCGCCGTAATATTGGGTAAGCTGATTCGCCATACAGGGAATTGTTCTAGTCCTGGGGTCCATTGCCTTTGGATAGGTATGCGCACCGCCAAAAATCCCCATCACATCTGCGCCATCCAGTTGATTGTATTCCCGGATAAAGTTTTCAACCATCTTGTTTTCCCGAAATACATGGTCTTGTTTGCTATAGTAGTGTTTTCCCTGTTCGATGCTTTCTTTGGCTTTTTGGTATTTTTCTGAAGATTTGCTTTCGCCGCTTTCGAGCAAATACTTGAGGTATCGTTCGCCTGTGCTTGCATATGCATGTCCAACGTCCACACCGTGAAAAATGGTTTCGGGACATTCGGACTTGATCTTTTTATAAAATTCGAAACTGGCTTCGCTGTAAGCAGCTGTACCTTTTATGTCATTAAAAATCTGCTTTAGAATCTCATCGTTGTCGGATTTCATCCAAAGGTTTAGATATTCTGCAGTAAAGTAGGGTAGTTCTACAAACAAATGCCGCATATTTTTGGTTTGATAGTACGATTTCCATAAATTGAATTCTGTATCGAGTATGATGGGATTGCTGTGTGATTCACCAAATAGATAAATCTGTCCCACTTTGATCTGTTCTTTTGGCAAGCTTTCAACAGCCGACTGGGGTTGATTGGCAGAAGATGAATTGGATGCACACGACGAAATCTGCGAAATCATTGCAATCACCAGTAAAAATAACAGGGTTGTGCGCGTTTGGGATCGGATGGTTTTGATGATCATTAGGGCCTTCGGCGAGTTTTTTGAAAAACACTGGGTTTCCGTGGTGATTGGTGATGGGGATTCCACGGGATGTTACCTGCACTTTTTTGAGTTGTGCGGGCTGAATTATAGCCACTTTTTAAGGTCGATGCGACTTTAATTATGGCTTTATTTAACCGTTGTGGATATTGCTTTCGCACCCGATGTCGGGAAATACAGGCTTATCGCTTGTGGCTTACAGATTGTAGTCGTCTAAAGCGCACTATAAGCCATAAGCTATAAGCCGTGAATCATGCGACTGCGTATTTTGATATCCGCGACCGTTTAACAGATATTTGATTTTGGTGATGCTGCAGACCGGGGCGTTGCGGGGTTTCCCCGCAAAGGGGGTAGGCGCGTAGCGAGCAGCAGAGACGCGCGAATGCACGTCTCTCAATGCGAGCAAGCGCCGTAGGGGGCGTTGCCCCCACAATATGCCCAAACTATGGGATTCTTTGCACCGGAAATGCCTGGGCGCAGAAGATGCCGCCAAATTGAAGGACCAGGGTTTTCAGGCGCTCATAAAACGTGTTGGCGACGATGACATTGCCGCGTTCCGTCGAGAATATGGGGACATCGCGCGCGAATGGGTTGTTGTTGATTTTGAACTCGAATCCGGTTAGGCGCGGAGACGTGAAGCCGAATGCACCCCAGGTGGCTTCGCCGTATGGATTGAAGTCGAGTTCGCAGTGAATCACCGGCAATCGCAGGCGATAATACTGGTATGTTGCAGCTTTTAGCACGACTGGTTTTTGGTTCAGCCACTGATGTGCGAACGAAATGGCATTGGAGGGATCGCGTTTGGCACTGACGATGACGCCGGTTTCGCAGGCAGTGCCATTGGGCACGAGCTGTTTGATTTGTTCGGCGCATCCCGGCATGATGATCAGCGTGCCGTCGGCGGAAGTGCGGATGGGCTCTATCTCAATTTTGAATTCGTCGGCAAGAATTTCGGCGATTTCCCAATACAGCGCCAGATCGCCGTTTGGCAGATAGCCGAAAATTTGCGGATAATTGTGAATGACATCGAGTTCAATCGGGGGATCGGTGTTTGCGATGTTATAGCCCATCGTCGATATGGGATAATGCCACTGGCACAATTCTTCCGAAAACACTGGGATATTGATGAGCAGTGACTGTTTTTTGTCCCAGGTTTTGGGGAAATCGTAGGTCATATCGGTACGAAGTCCCATCTGGGTATGCATAGTATATTGCATGCCCATGCCCTGTACATCGAGCAGCAGCTCATCTAATTCCGTGATTTGTAAAATCGTCGAATCGAATGCGCCCGTTTCAGAATCCTCTGAATTTGGCTCGGCAAGTATATCATCAACCGAAGCATCGCGGGAAACTTCGCGTTTCGGCATGATGTAGAACGGATCCGATAGCGGAAACTGGCGATATGGCTGAAGATCCGCACGTGATTCGGGAAAAAGGAAACCACATGGAATGAAGCATGAGTCAAATGGTGCAGCAATGGCCTCGCTCTCGCTTTTTACATGTGCCGGTAAACGAACGATTCTGTAGACTGTCATAAGCTCTAACTTTAACAAAAATGTTGGTATATACAGCGTTTTAACCAACGTACCCCAAGCAATACAGTTATCCGATTATGACTTTGTTGGCAACTTTGCGGGTTTTACAGATTTATGGGGCAGTTCCCTATTCACTATTCACTCATCTTTACAGTAATCTTTTTTTACTCGGCTCGATTTTGCCTTGTGTTATTGTTATAATGCTACAGTCTGTTTTCTCTGTGTGGAGGTTTTATGCGGAAGAAGCGATTTTTTGTCTTTTCAGCAATTCTGTCTGTTGCAGCGATGTATGGCTGTGAAGATGAGACTGGCGTTAGCGGAGGTGGCGGCAGTACTGGCCCCAAGACCTGCCAGCCTTCTTTGTGCCCATCGGGCAAATGTTTACCGTCTGGTGAATGTGATCCCGGTGATGTGCGTACCTGTGATCCGTCTTTGTGCCCATCGGGCAAATGTTTACCGTCTGGTGAATGTGATCCCAATGTCGATCCTGTTGTTGAACCCTGCGAAGACGAAGACTGTGAGCAGACTGTCACATATTTGAATGAAAATGATTCCTGTGATGCGGGTGATGATAGTGCGGTTTGCAGAGCACCTCTCATTTGCTATAACAATCGCTGTACATCTCCGAACGACAACAGACTGGGAAAATCTTGCGCTTCCGACGATGATTGCGCAGATCAGGACCCGTTTACAAAGTGCATGAGCAATGATCATTGCGGTTATGTCGCGAATGTGGGTGAAGCGTGTGAAGGTATAGATGGCGGCACCGTTTTTTGTGAAGATGGAGCCATTTGTAGTGGTGCCTGCATCCAGTATTTGCACGAAGGTGATCCATGTGATCGCACGAATGCCTGGCGCAAGTGTGATATATCCAACGGCGAATTTTGCATTGAAGGGGCATGTCACCAAACCGTCGCAAATCTTGGGTTAGGCGAAGAATGCAATGAGAACTATCGATTCTGTGACAATGCGCTTGAGTGTTTTAATCATGTATGCACGCAGATCGTCCGCGAAGAAGAATCCTGCAATCCCGATAATCACATCATTTGTCCTCCGGGATCTACCATCAAGTGTCTGAGTGGAACATGTAAGCGAACTGCAGGTTCATGCGCATCTTCTGCAGATTGCACGACTTCCGATACCTATTGCTGCTCCGACGAGGATAATTGCGGTGCAGCATTTGGCCAATGCATTCCTTACGAAGGCGAAGTCGTTAAGGATGAAACCTGCCGCTTCCAGACCAAACCCGGTATCTTTGAGGCCCAGGTGCAGTGCCGCTGGCAGCCGCCTTCGAATAAATATCCAGATTCAAAAAAAGTCGAAATGCCACCGCTTGTCGGAAACTTTGGAAACAAGAATAACGAAGAAAACAAGACGGTTATCGCTGTTTATTCATTCAAAAAGCGAGGCAGAGAGGTCCAGGATGGGAACAATGCCCCCATCACGGATGAAGATGCCGAGACTGTGATTCGCTTTATTGATCCGGTCAATTGCAATACGCTCGAATCCATCCGCGTGAATCTGTCACACTGGTGGAACAACTACCCGGCTGCAGCCGATCTCGATGGTGACGGTATTCTCGAATTTATCGTTCCGAACAGAGACCACTTTGCTACAGCCTATAAGTGGGATGAAAGCAAAAAGAAACACGTGGTGAAATGGACTGCAGAAGCGCCATCCAATGGCGCGATTATGGTCTATGATGTCAATGGCGATGGCAAACCCGAGGTTATCGGCGGAACTTCTGTCATAAACGGAGAGACCGGTAAAACGATCTTTAGAGGCAGCAATGGTGGCAGCACTACCTACGCAATTGGTAATTTCGATAATGATCCAAACGGATATGCTTCGCAGTTGCGAAAAACTGGCATCTATAAATGGAATAATGAATTAAAGAAATGGGAACAGCGATTGGCTATGGAAGGCGGCGGCAGCCACACGGCTTACGCCGATTTCGGTACGCCAAAGGATGACCCCAACAAGTTTGATTTCCTTCATCTCGATGGAAAACCAGAATACGTCATCTCGGGCGGTAGTAAACTGGTTGTGTATGCCGAACATACCAAAAAAGACGGATCTCTTGAAGCTCAGCTCATTATGAATGTAACTGGCTATGCCACTGGTGGACCAGTGACCATTGGTGATTTCGACAATGATGGTCTTCCCGAAATCGGCATCGCCTCCAAAGGCTTATTTGGTGTCTATGACCCCAGATGTAAGGCTGTGGATGTGGATGGCTGCGCAGACAAATACGTCCTTTGGGAACGCTGGAGCCAGGATAAATCTTCGGGTGCAACGGGGTCTTCGCTTTTCGATTTCGATGGCGATGGACAGACAGAGGCGGTTTATGCCGATGAATGCTTTACACGAGTCTATGACGGTAAAACCGGAGAGGTTTTATTCAGTACGAGACGAAGTTCAAGCACATCTATCGAAGCGCCGGTTATCGCTGACATCGATAATGATGGAAGTGCCGAAATCCTGATGGGCTCGGATGAAAACCAGACCTGCTATAATGATGATAATGCAAAGCTCGCCTATAATGATGAATCCAATAATGCCGTTGATCCCATCCACGAAGGCATCAAATGTGAGGATAATGAAGATTGTCCAAACAATAAATGTAATCAGGATATCGGCCTCTGTGTCTGCGACTCAAATGACGAATGCAATACGCAGTATTTAGAAAATGCCGATGGCTCCAAAACTCGCATTCAGCAATATATTTGTACTGCTCCAATTCATCCCCAGGTTGGCTTCATGAAGTACAGCAGCAAGGATGCGAAGCGAGTGATGGTCAAGAACATTGGAACGCGTCCTAGTGGATGGTCAGAATCCAAGGGCTATAAGGTTTGCCGTGCGACACGAAAACACAAAGATATTGGCGATGCCGATTTAATGATCCTCAAAGATCGTCTCGATCGTTGGGTTTCCTCTCGACCGCTTTGGAATCAACACGCCTACAATATCATTAATATCGAAGACAACGGGCGGGTTCCGACCAACGCAACATGGCTGTCTAACTGGGCCGACAAACTGCTCAACAAAAAGATCGACGGCACAGACCAGCCTCGTCCAAAATACAATAACTACCGTCTGAACAGCCAGGGCGAATACGGTGCCGGTATGGCCCCCGATATCACCGGAAAATTCAAACCGGGATCCATTTGCGGCCAGACGGCAGATGGCAAATACGTCATCAGCGCCAAACTCTGTAACCGCGGCACCAAGCCCGCTGGCAAAGATTTGCCCGCATCTTTCTTCTACTACGACGAAACGGCCCCCGATCACCGCGGCAAACGCATTTGCACATCTTACACCAACAAAGTCTTTGTGGATGGCGAATGCGCCGACGTCGGCTGCGAAATCACAGAAGAACAGCTTCACGCGCTCGAAGGCCAAAAAGTCCTGATGGTGACAAATCTTGACGAACACGGTCAACCTTCCACCGTCGAATGCAATGGCAAAAATAACACCGACGTCATTGAAATCGACACGTGCCAGGCGGAGATCGTCATTGTGAATTAGGTCGCTCGCTTTGCGACGTGCGAAACGCGCGTCGCTACAGCTCGCCAACGCCGCTATCCCTGCGGGATACGCGGCGTTTGCTTTATTTTGGCTGTGTACAGCGACTGCCTCAGATTCTAAAGAAATCTACCACAACCGTCGGAAATCGGCCGATGGACGCTTTAATCAGCCGCGCAACTTTATGGCGCACGATTTCCTCCATTTCGCCGTGATGTGCAGAGGTTGCAATCGTGCGGCGAATTTCTGGCTCGATTTCATCAAACCAGCCATTGTTTACACAAATGCCCAAATTGTGAATGCGCAAATCTCCGACCAATTCATCGTTCTGATTCAGTATTCCCGAAACCGTGATAATGCCTTGATGCGCCAGATTCTTCTTTTCCTTTAGAATGGCATTATCAATGCCATTCATGCATTTGCCAACGACATAACGACGAGATGCCATAAAGCCGTCTACGATTTCATGGTGATCTTTGTACAAAATCAGACACTGGCCTTCATCAATGATTTCCGTAATCATCTGATGTTCGCTGCCGTTTGTAATGCGTTGTGCCAGTTTCTCATGCAACGACAGACGTCTGTGATCCCCATGAATGGGCACAAAAATCTGTGGCGCAATCAAATCGATCAGCAGCTCCAGCTCGCGTTGATTGCCATGTCCGGAACTATGCAGCATCAAATCGGGACGATCGACCAGGCTTGCGCCCTGACGATAAAAACCGTTGATAATGGAGGTAATGCGGCGTTCGTTACCCGGAATCTGTCGTGCGCTGTACAACAGCGTATCCGTCGGACGCAATTTGATGCGGGGATGATCATTCTGTGAAATTTTAAACAGCGATGCCGTCTTTTCGCCCTGTGAACCCGAGACAATCACGACGAGGTTATCGTCATCCTTGGGTATTTCGTCTTCGCTCAGAATCTCAAGATTTGGTGGGTATTTGAGATAGCCGAGTTCGCGTGCAACTGTCATATTGCTGTGCATCGAACGACCACAAATCACGAGACGGCGCCCCGTATTGGCCGCAGCATATAATATCGACTGAAGACGCCCGATGTTCGATGCAAACAGCGTCACAAATACGCGACCCTCGGCCTCTTTGATACAGGTCTGGATATCGTTGAATACATCGAGTTCGCTCGTAATATCCGTATTATCTATCTCGACATTGGTGCTGTCGCTCAAAAACAGTCGCACCCCTTCATCGCCAAGGGCTTCAAATCGGCCAAGATTGGTTTTGGCTCCTGCCATTGGTGTATTATCGATGCGCCAATCTCCCGAGTGAACGATTTTGCCCACTGGTGTATCAAATGCAAAAGCCAGACTGCCAGGAATCGAGTGGCAAACGTCAATGCATTCGACATGCAAGTCACCAAACTGCATCGTCGATTTCGGTTTGACGGTATAAAATGCAACATGACTGCTCAAATCATGTTCATCGAGACGACGTTTGATCAGTGCATTGGTAAAATCACTGGCATAAATGGGAAGTTTGTATTTATGACCATTTTGCATCAGGGCCATAATCAGGTATGGAATTGCACCGATATGGTCTTCATGCGCATGCGTAACCAATAATGCGGTCGGCGGATTCTGTTCGAGAATCGAAAAATCAGGCGTAATTAAATCGACACCGAGATCGTCGTCGGCTGGAAACATCACACCTGCATCGATCACAATTCGTGTCTGACCGGATTCAAGCAGCAGACAGTTCATGCCGAACATACCTGTGCCGCCGATAGAGACGATGCGCACAAATGGGGAATCTGTGGATTGTAATTTGTCTGTCATGAGCATTCCTTAGCTTGATTGTCCGGGAGCTTCTTTACAAATACCCGGGCAATGCGGAGTCGTTCCATCGAAATAACTTCATAGGAAAGATCCTGATAAGTGACAATATCATGTAGTTTCGCGACACGTTCGAGGCGTTCCATAATAAATCCGCTCACGGTATCGCTTTCGGCCTCAATTTCCTTGATTTCAAGAGCCTCAGTCAGTTCACTCAATAATGTCTCACCACGAACGATCCAGCCATCATCATGGGCTTCGATGTTTCCCTGATGTTCGGGATCGAATTCGTCGTCGATATTGCCAACAAGACGTTCGAGCGTATCCTCGATCGTAATAATTCCCGATGTTCCGCCGTATTCATCCACCACAACGGCCAGATGCGATCGCTTTTGTTGCAATTTCTCAAGCACATGGCCAACTGTAGCGGTTTCGGGGATATAGACAATGCCTCGCAGCAATGATTCGATTGTGATCTCCGTTTTGCCAGCCTGTCGTGCCGAAAACACATCTTTGATATGGATGATGCCGGCAATATCGTCCAGATCGCTGCGATATACCGGATACCGTGAATGACCTGTCGTGAGCGCCATTGCCAGAAAATCATCGATCGAATCATCAATGGCTATCGCATCGATCTTGCCTCGAGGCACCATAATCTCTCGCGCAATCAGCGTCGAAAACTGAAAAACATTCTCCAGAAGCGTGCCCTGTTCTTTTGTAATGGTGCCGTCATCCGATGAATGCTGGGCGATGTTTCTCAGCTCCTCTGCAGAAACGCCGGCTGTATGCCCACCTTGTACTGGTTCTATGCGTATGATCTTCAACAGTAAATTACTCGTCACGACGAGCAGATACATAATCGGGTTGAATATCGTATGGAAAATCGTCATCGGGCGTGCGACAAACATCGAAACTTCGAGCGGTTTGGCTATCGCAAGACTCTTGGGGGCCAGTTCGCCGCAGACGATGTGCATGAACGATGCGAGCGAAAATGCAATCACATAGCTGATACCATGCGCCACAGACGGTTCAAGGGGCAGGCCGATCCAATCAATAAACGCTGAAAAATAGCGATTGATCGCGGGTTCAGCCAAGGCGCCAATACCAAGACTGGCAATCGTAATACCCAGCTGAACCGCAGATAAATACGAATCGATCTTTGAAACGATCTTTAAAACCCGTGCTGCGGTTTTGTTGCCTTCATCGCGTAAAACTTCGAGCTGTGAAACGCGTACCCGGACAAGCGAAAATTCTGCTGCTACAAAAAATCCGTTGCAAAATATTAAAAACAGACAAAGAAATACTTCGAGCATAAAGGATGTATCAAGTGCGTTTGGGGTTGGTCGGAACTGGTCTCACAGCGTTCTGGCTGTGCATAGCCCCCCAAAAAGGCATATTATTTTCGGCTCGTTGCCTCATAATATCAACACAATTCGTATTTTTTTTGCAAAACGATAAAAAATCTTGTAGTGGGGGGCTTGGTGACTAGTTTTCTGGTTCGCTTGGCACAGTTTTGGATTCTGTGTCAGTTCGGTCGAATGGACGACCCCAGAAACGATGGAGGGGGCTATGATTGTTATCCCTGATTACCTCATCATCGATGAAATTCGACGTCGGGAAGAAAAAAAATGGCAGCCGGAAACCATTCAGTTGCCTTTACCAAGCTACGAGATTCCTGATTCAGATCTCGAATACCCACCGCACGACTCGGTGAACAAGAAAAAGAAAGACAAAAATAGCCGGGTCATCATTATCGATATGAATTCTGGCATATTATAAAGTGATATCTCTCAAACCGGACCTCCAGTCCGGTTTTTTTTGCCAGGAAACATCCTTTCCCTCTTCACTCGCTGTGTTGTCCCCTCCTGACATAGCCTCCATACAAACGCATTAACGGCCAGGAACGGATAGGAACAACCCAGCCGCTGTACAAAATAAAAAAAACGCCCGAATTTCGGGCGTTTTGATGATTGGTGTGTTCCGTGGCTTATCTTCTGCGGCCGGTGCTGCCAACGCTGCGGGATGGAGCGGAACTGCGGGAGGATGAGCTGCTGCTGCCGCTATTGCTGTTGTCTTCTTCATCCATGTACTGTCTTTTGCCGGCAGGTGCATCGATTCGACCAGAGGGACGTACATTTGAGGTGCCCGTTGAAGGTCTCGAGAATGAGCTGCCAGAATTGCTGTTCGTTGAAGGGCTCGAGAATGAGCTGCCAGAATTGCTGTTCGAAGGTCTCGAGAATGAGCTGCCAGAGTTGCTGTTCGAAGGTCGCGAGAATGAGCTGC
>JAEEGL015124589.1_pt1 | contig 10201 bp, 11 predicted proteins | sample 9134231 | NCBI WGS metagenome assembly JAEEGL01 (sample SAMN16246548, study PRJNA631951) | gut metagenome | biome: gut microbiome; feature: rumen; material: fiber-attached | host: Bos | place: Iran: Karaj | collected 2018-10 | reverse complement strand
TCCCCAGGCACTCAGCGATGCGCTTGTAAAAGCCATGAAAGGACAGCTGTTTCCCTACATAAAACGCCCCAAATGCAACCAAACGCCCGTACTGACATCCGATCCGTACGGGCTTAAATGTTAATATGGGGATCGTGTGAGAGGAATAGTATTTTTCTTTACTCACAAACCACTTGCAACACAGAATAACTGCATGAAAGCGGAATCTTATCAAAAGCTTATCAGAAGAGATGAGTGAATTCGAAAAACTGTTGGTATTACTGGCTTTTTTGGATTTTTCGAATTATTCCCACTCGATGGTGGCGCTGGGCTTGGGGGTGACGTCCCAGAGGACGCGATTGACGCCGGGAACCTCGGAGGTGATGCGGGCGACGAGCTTCTGAACGAATGCGAAGTTCAGCTCGTAGGGCTCGGCGGTGACGGCGTCCACGGTGTTGATGGCGCGGATCACGACAGGCCAGGCATAGGTGCGCTTGCCGTCGGTGATGCCGGTGGTCTTGAAATCGGGAACCACGGTGAAATACTGCCAGACCTTTTCATCCAGGCCGTGCTTGTAGAACTCATCGCGCAGGATGGCGTCGGACTCACGGACAGCCTCCAGCCGCTCGCGGGTGATGGCGCCGACGCAGCGAACGCCCAGTCCGGGACCCGGGAAGGGCTGACGGAAGACCATGCTGTCCGGCAGGCCCAGGGCCTTGCCGACCACGCGGACCTCGTCCTTATACAGCAGTCTGACCGGCTCCACCAGCTCGAAATTCAGATCCTCGGGCAGGCCGCCGACGTTGTGATGTGCCTTGACGCCGACCTTGGATTCGAGGATATCGGGATAGATGGTGCCCTGTGCCAGGAAGGAAATGTCCTTCAGTTTGCGAGCTTCCTCCTCAAAGACGCGAATGAACTCCGCGCCGATGATGTGACGCTTCTGTTCGGGTTCGGCGACACCGGCGAGCTTGTCCAGGAAGCGGTCCACAGCGTCCACGTAGACCAGATTTGCCTTCATCTGATCGCGGAAGACGGAAATGACCTGCTCGGGTTCGCCCTTGCGCAGAAGACCGTGGTTGACGTGGACGCAGGTGAGCTGTTTGCCCACAGCCTTGATCAGCAGAGCAGCGACCACGGAGGAGTCCACGCCGCCGGAAAGGGCAAGCAGGACCTTCTTATCGCCGATCTGCGCACGCAGAGCGGCGATCTGCTCGTCGATGAACTCTGCGGCCAGGGCCGGGGTGGTGATGCGCTTCATTTCTTCGGGTCTGACGTTGGAATTGTAGTCGTAATTCATGTACACTCCTCCTGTATACTGTAGGCGGCCTGTGTGCAGGCCGCCATACGCATTATTCTTCGCGGAATTCGATATGATCCGGCTCGGCCTTTTCGATAACGGCCAGAGCATGGTAATTGATCCCCATGTCGCGCAGTCGGTCGCCGCCGCCCTGGAAACCCTTTTCCACGGCGATGCCGACGCCCACAAGCTCCGCTTCCGCCTGGTTGACAAGTTCGCAGAGACCGCGGACAGCCTCTCCCCTGGCCATGAAATCATCCAGGATCAAGACTCTGGTGCCGGGGCTCAGCCACTGCTTGGAAATCAGAAGAGTGACTTTCTTATTGTAGGTGTAGGACATGATCTCACTCTTGAACAGGCCGCCCTCGATATTGTCGGACTTGGCCTTCTTGGCAAAGATCATGGGCTTGCCCCAGCGGTAGGCGCAAACCGACGCCAGGGCGATCCCGCTGGCTTCCGCCGTCAAAATCAGATCCACCTTGGAGATATCGAAGATCTCTGCAAAAGCGTCGGCGATCTCACCCATAAAGGAGCAGTCAACGCGATGGTTCAGAAATCCGTCGACCTTGATGATATTGCCGGGCAGAACCTTGCCCTCTTTGACGATTCTATCTTTTAATGCCTGCATGATAATCCTCCGCAAACGATCACTTGTAGCACTCTTCCTTCAGGACGCCGATATACGGCAGATTGCGGTAGTAGTCCGCGTAATCCAGGCCGTAGCCGATCACGAACTCATCCGGGATCTTGAAGCCGTAATAGTCCACGTTGAAGCGCTCGGGCTTATTGACGTTCTTATCCAGCATGGCCACGGTGGTGATGGACTTGGGCTCACGGGTCTGGAAGAGCTTTACAAGGTATTCCAGAGTCAGTCCGGAGTCAATGATGTCCTCCACGATGATCACGTGGCGGTCAGCCATATCGATGCTGGAGTCCTTGACCAGTCGGACGGTGCCGGAGGACTTGGTGCCCTTGAAATAACTGGACGCGGCGATGAAATCCATGTCCATCAGCAGGTCCATCTCCCGGCAGAGATCGGTGAAGAAGAAGGAAGCACCGCGCAGCACGCAGATCATCAGAGGCTTTTTGCCGCGGAATTTCTCCGTAAGTTCTTTGCCGAGCTCACGGACACGGGCGGCGATCTGCTCACGGTTGAACATCACGTACTTGACGTCTTCTTTAGCGGATCGAATCAGCATAGTCAGTTCCTTTCTGTATAGGCGGGCGGGACGGATTACTCGTTCGTATAATTGTCAAAGTAGCCCTGGATATAGACGATGGGCGTGCCCTTGTCGCCGGAGCCGGAGGTCAGGTCGCACAGAGAGCCGAGCAGATCAGTGATCTGGCGGGGCGTCGTGCCCTCGGAGACCATGTGGCCCACGAGGCTCTCGCCGGTCTTGGCGCGGATGCGGTCGGAAATCGCATTCTTGAGCTCCTCGCCGGAGAGGTCGCCGAAATCGTTATCGGCAAGATACTTGAGCTTCAGCTCATTCGGAGTGCCCACGAGGCCTTCGGTATAGCCGGGAGAAACGACGGGGTCGGCCAGCTCCCAGATCTTGCCGACGGGATCCTTGAACGCGCCGTCACCGTAAACCATGGCCTCGATGCGCTTGCCGGAAGCTTCGCTGAGAATGTTGGAGATGCGTTTCGCAACCACGTCGCAGTCCCTCGGGAAGAGCTTGACGCTCTCCTCAGTGGCCTTATTGGAGCCCAGCAGGCCGTAATCGGCATTATAGCCGCTGCCGTCCACGGGGGCGGTCATCAGATCGTCAAGGCCGAGCACGCACCTGCAGCCGGCGCCCTTCAGAAGCCGCTTGGAGCGGAAACGGGTATGGATGTCGGCGGTGATCACGGCATCGGTCAACGGAATCAGAGACTGGATGCGATTGCCGAGAAGGATCTCCGCTTCAGCACCGCAGCTCTCGATCAGCTCGGTATAGAACTCGATATAGTCCACACCGGTGAAGGGATGCAGGATACGACCGAACTTCTCGCGGAATTGAGCGACAGTCAGAACGTCGGTGTAGGGGTTCACGCCGGCTGCGTCCACCATATCGATGTCCACAAGATGATTGCCGACTTCGTCGGAGGGATAGGAAAGCAGAACGACGACTTTCTTACTGGCAAGGGCAATGCTCTTAAGCAGCAGAGAGAAGCGATTTCTGCTTAAAATAGGAAACGCCACGCCTACAGTACCGCCGCCGGTCTTCTCTTTGACATCTGCGGCAATCTGCTGGATCGTGGCATAGTTGCCCTGACTGCGGGCAACGACGGACTCCGTAACAGCGACAACATCCCGGTCTCTGGCGGTAAAGCCGGCCTCCTTCCAAGCCTCCATAACGGCGTTGGCGGTGATGACGGCAATATCGTCACCCTGACGAATGATCGGCGCTCTCACGCCTCGGACAACGGTACCGATGGTTCTCATTGATCAGCGCTCCTTTTCCAGGCCCGTTTTACGGACCAAATTACGTGCAGTATTATACTATAAAAACCCAGAAAAAGTCAATCGGCGCTATGCCAAACCGACATTTTTGTAGAAGTGCAAAAAACGAAGGGATAATCAAATGATTCTTCTATGGAAACTGTCAATATGCGCAAAAAAGCGTCAAGCTTTCTGCCCGGAAGCGTAACGAAGATAGTATGTCAGGGCCGTTCCCATCAAGGCATGTGCATATTCTTCCGACCCGAAACCGGCAACCACCTCTTCGATCGGTACAAGGAACCAGCGCAGCACCTCATCCTCGTCAAGGTGCTGCGTACCGGAAGGCGTCAGATCTTCGGCAAGATAGACGTGGAAGCGGTTGCGGAACAAGGCGGGATTCGGGCTGCAGGTGCCGAGGTGCGTCAGTTTTCCGGCAAGGAATCCGGTCTCTTCCACCAGTTCCCTCACCGCTGTTTTCGCCGGGTCTTCGCCCGTGTCGTTGACTCCGCCGGGAAATTCGGTGGTAAGCCCTTTGTATGCGTGCCGCCATTGGCGGACCATAACGAAGCAATCTCGATATACGGGGATCGTCATCACCCAATCCGGCGCCTCCATGGCGACGTATGTCCCGGTAATCCCATCGGCAGATCGCTCATCCTGTCCGATCACATCGAAAACGGGAGTATGGAGAAGGAGCTCTTCCCTGTTCGTCTGCCAGATAAGTCTCTCGTCATTCAGTTCCGTTTTCTCATGCAGATGAGTCTTGTCAATCATCAGAAAAATGCTCCTTCGCATTCAGAATTTTACAGATCTGCTGATAATTCCCATAGACAGTGATGCGGTCACCGACCTCAAACACCGTTTTCGCGGTCGGAAGAACGGCCTTGACGCCGCCGCGCTCGACCAACATCACAAGAATATTATACTTTGGTTTCAGTCCGCTCTTGTCCAAAGTCACATCCTGCAGAAAATCGGGGATCGTTTTGAAGGTGACTTGGGCGATGGCGTTTTTTCCGATCTGATCGATGAGAACGACGTTATTAAGTCCGGAACTGCCGCCCAGCTTCGCCACAAAGTGTTCGACATGACGGTCGATCCAATTCCGTACCGCTCCGATCCGGGACAGCACGATGATCGCAACGGCGGCGGCCATCGGGATCAGCAAGCTGAAAAAAGTACCCTGGAACATATCGATCTTCATGGAAACAAAGAAGTTGACCAGCGCGGACACGATCGTCACATTGAATACGTAGCCGAACAGCATCGTAATCCTCGCAAGTCTTCTTCTTGGCTTGCTGGAGAGGATCATCTCGCTCTCATGGGTCGTAAAGCCGCAGCCGGTCAGAAGCGAGGTGACTTGGAAGCGCGCCTTTTCCTCCGGAAGGCCGATCAACCGGAACAGCATGGTAAAAACCTCGGAAATGATCCAATAGAGGAGGATCAGGACCGAAAAAAGCGAAGCAGCAACGTAGATATTCATGAGATCACCGTCTTCCCAGAATCTGAAACAATCTTATCATATCCGTCACCAGAAAACAAGCCCGATACCGGAATATAGGAGAAATCAGAAAAGAAAAGGTACGAAAGAAAAAATTCCTATGGACAAGTATCTGATTTGTGATATAATTATTTTCGTAAGATGGCCTCGACCATCAGACAATAATTGTAATTGGAGGTAGGACTATGAGCGATATTTTAAGCAATTTTCTGAAAAAGTGCCTGGAGCTCGTGGCAACATACGGTGGAAAGATTCTTTTGGCGATCGTCGTGCTGATCATCGGTTCCATCGTCATCAAAGGCCTGAACAAGTCTATCACGAAAGCGCTGAATAAGACGAAGATGGACGTAGTTCTGAAGAAGATCCTCGTCAAAACAGTCAAGTTCATCCTGAACCTCATCCTCATCATTGCAATCATCGACATCCTTGGCGTTCCCATGACCAGCGTGATCGCGATCCTCGCTTCCTGCGGTCTGGCTGTCGGTCTGGCCCTGCAGGGCTCTCTGACCAACCTTGCCGGCGGCATCATGATCCTTGTTTTTAAGCCCTTCAAGCTGGGCGATTATGTGGAAGCCTCCGGTGCTGAAGGCGTCGTCAAGGACATCAGCATTTTCTACACCACGCTGAACACCCTGGACAACAAGAAGGTCCTGGTCCCCAACGGCGCGCTGATGAACGCCAACGTGACCAACTACAGCGCCGAGGAGATCCGCCGTGTCGACATCGACTACAAGATCACCAACGACATCGACGCAGAGTTCGTCAAGAAGACTCTTGTGGAGGCTGCTGCCGGCGCCAACGGCGTGCTTGCCGATCCCGAGCCCTTTGCCCGCATGACCGCTGTCGACGACGATACCTACATCTTTACCGTCCGTGTCTGGTGCAAGTCCGGCAGCTACTGGGATGTCCGGTTTGACACCATAGAGGCCTGCAGCAAGGCCCTGCGAGACAACGGGATCGACGATCCCGAAGAGCGCATCGCCATCCGTATGGTCAAGGACGACGATTGACTCTCCGATTTATAAAGCAGCGCGGCCGCTCTGGTTTTCAGAGCGGCCGCGTTTCTTACTTATCAAGCACCGGAACCTGGATGGAAGCAACGGCTTGTTCCATGAAACGGACCTCGTCCTGTGTCAGCTCCACCTCAAGACAGCGGGCGTTGTCTTCCACATTCTGCGGCCTGCGCATTCCCACCAAAAGGCTCATCTTCTCATACTGCGTCAGAGCCCAGGCTTCGACGAGCTGCGCATAGCTGCAGGCATGAGCTTTGCAGAGAGGCTCCCAGGCAGCGAAAGCTCTTCGAAGACCTGCATGATACTCCGGCTTCACCCAAGGGATGCGGGAACGGATATCGGTCTTGGCAAACCTCTTTTCGAGGAACGACGGAGAGGTCAGGAAGCCTTCTTCCAGTACGCCGTAGGTCTGGAACGTAACGCCATATTTCCGGCACGCTTCAAAATAATCTCTTCCGTGGAAGGGCGAGAGAATGCTGAAGAACTCCTGGACAAGGCTGACGCCTTCCCGCCTGTCGGGAGCGGACTGATACTTCTCCAGATCCTTCGGCTGGCTGTTGGACAAGCCGTAGGCCCGGATCTTTCCCTCGCGAATCAGATCCTCCAGAGCGCCGACGGTATCCGCCACGGGAAAGCTCTTGCAGACGTAGTGTACGATCACGGAATCCAGGTAGTCCGTCTTCATACGGCGAAGGGAGTCCTCAACGTCACGTCGGATCGCCTCCGGGCGCGTGTCGTTATTGACGGTATACCCGTCGCGGGAGTAATGGAAATTTCCTCCCTCCCCTCTCCAATTCAGCGAGCATTTCGTCTGCAGGATAAAATCGTGCCTTCTACCTTTCAGAGCCGCGCCGAGAAGCTCCTCGCTGACGCCTGTGCCGTAAACCGGAGCAGTATCGATATAGTTGATACCCCGATCCTTGCATGCGTCCAGAAGGTTTGCAGCCTCCTGTGCGGTGGAGTCTCTGTCGGACCAGACGCTGCCTCCTCCGAGGCCCCAGGTACCAAGGGCCAAAACGGATACGTTCAATTCGGAATTGCCGAGCTTTTGATACTTCATGTGATCTCCTCTGATTTGGTTCAGTCGTTGTTTCCTGTAAGGATGCTGTCCAGCAGGTCAAAGAGCTCCTGCTCGTTCTGATAGGGATAGATCTTGAAATAGGGATCCCCCGTAAGCATGGCAGAGAGCTGGACCTGGTCTTTTCGGTAAAACAGATGACACGGCTTGCCCAACTGCTCGGCGTAAGCAAGTTCATATCCCACGCCGAGGGATGGGCAGGTGCATTCGGCGATCAGCAGGTCGCAATCCCGCAGCCAGGAGGTGTCCTGAAGATAGATGGCGCTGTCTGAGGCTCTACCGCGCTCCAGGACGGACAAGGACAGATCTCCGACGTGTTCTGTCAGGACGACGTGATTGCGCTGCAGATAGGCTATGATGCGGCGATAGAGGGCAGCGTCCACACGGCCCCCGCGGATCGATCCTGCAAAATAGATTTTCATCATTCTGGCCGCCTCCCTCCTATTCCGCTTCGATTTCTTTGATCACGCATTCGCTGCCGCGCAGAAGCCACGTTTCGCCGGAGTGACAGTAAGGACATTCCTTGCCGTATTTTACCGTCTCGTAAGTCTGTTTGCAGTTGTCGCACCAGGTAACGGCAGGGATGGTCTCCAGGACGAGTTCGCTTTCCTTCAGCACGGGATGCCGGACTTTGAAATAATTCCAGGCATCAATAAACAGATCCGTCATGATCCCGGAGACCTCCCCCACCTGCAGAACAACTTTGCCTATAGCAGTGAGGTGATTCTCCTCCGCCGTCTCATCCAGCGTTTTTGCCAGATGAAGAACGATTCCCATTTCGTGCATATTACTTATTCTTCTTGCCGAACAGGATCTTCATCTCCCGCTTGGCGGCATATTTCGCGACGACGCCCATCTTATCCTCGCAGCGGATCATTTTGGAGGCATCGGGAAGATCACGACTGAGGTGGATCGCGTCAAATTCGCAGCGAGTCGTACAAAGACCACAGCCGATGCAGCGGTTCAGATCCACAACGGAGGCGCCGCAGCTGAGGCAGCGGCCGGCTTCCTTCTTCGCCTGCTCCTCGGTAAAGGTCAGGCGGACGTCGCCGAAGGTCCCGCGGGCGTCGACGTTCTTCTTCCCGGGCACCTGACGCTTTGCAGTGTCGAAGCCCTCGGGGTCGATAAGAATATTCTTCTTATCCAGCTCCTTGAATTCCCGCAGATCGCGGGCAACGGTCTGAGACTGGCCGGGATGTACGTAACGGTGCATGGACTCGCAGCCTTTTTTGCCGTCAGCGATGGCGTCGATGGCGAATTTTGCGCCGTGGCCGATGTCGCCGCCGACGAAAATGCCGGGCTCGCCGGTCTCGAAGGTGACGGGATCGTGGACGACGGTGCCGTTACGATTGAGCTCAACCTTGGTCCCCTTCAGAAGATCGCCCCAAACGGCGGACTGGCCGATGGCCTCCAGCACGAAGCTGCAGGGAACGGTGACGGTGTCATTCTCATCATAGGCAGGAGCGAAGCGGTGCTGATCGTCGAAAACGGAGGTGCAGCGCTTGAAGACCACGCCGGTGACCTTCCCGTTCTCCGTGAGGATCTCCTTCGGGCCCCAGCCGTTCATGACCTTGATGCCCTCTTCCTCGGCTTCTTCGACCTCGTCCCTGGCGGCAGGCATTTCCTTCTCGCTCTCCAGGCAGAGCATGGTGATTTTCCCGCCGGTGGTGCGGGCAGCCGTTCTGGCGACGTCGACGGCAACGTTGCCGCCGCCGATGACCACGACGTCACCATCCAGGCGGATGCCGTGATCACGGTTGACGCGATTCAGGAAAGCGATGCCGGACTCCACGCCTTCGGCATCTTCGCCGGGAACGCCGGTCTGGCGACCGCCCTGCAGTCCGATGGCAAGATAGAAGGCCTTATAGCCCTGTTCTTTGAGTTCGTCTATAGTGACGTCCTTTCCCACCTCTACACCGCAGCGGAATTCCACGCCCATCTGGCGCAGAACGTCGATTTCGGCAGCCAGAACGTCCTTCTCAAGACGGAAGCTGGGGATGCCGTACTGCAGCATACCGCCGGGCTTAGGATCCTTCTCGAAGACCGTCACGTCGTAGCCGCGGGTCCGCAGGTAATACGCGCAGCTCAGTCCGGCAGGGCCGGCGCCGATGATCGCCATTTTATAATCCGGGCCCCACATACCGCCGTCGTCCTTCTCACAGATGGGAATGAAGCGGTGCTCCTCCTTCAGCTCGAGGGCGGAAACGAATTTCTTGACCTCGTCGATGGCAATGGGCTCGTCGATGGTGCCGCGGGTGCAGGCGTCCTCACAGCGGCGGTTGCAGACGGCGCCGCAGACGGCGGGCAGCGGGTTATCCTGCTTGATGAGCTTGAGCGCATCCATGTAACGGCCTTCCCTGGCCATCTTGAGATAGCCCTGAACGGCGATATGGGCGGGACAGGCGGTTTTGCAGGGGGCAGTACCGGTATCGTAGCAGTTGATCTTGGCGTCTTCTCTGTAGTGGATATTCCAGTTGTCGGCGGTCCACTTTTTGGCGTCGGGCAGCTCCGTCAGCGGATACTGGATCTCACCGTTCTTGGTGCAGAGCTTCTGTCCGAGCTTGGCCGCGCCGACCGGGCAGACCTCGACGCACTTGCCGCAGGCCACGCATTTCTCCTTTTCCACGTGGGCGCGGTAGGCGGATCTGGACATGTTCGGGGTGTTGTAGAGCTGGCTGGTGCGCAGCGCGTTGCAGACGCCGGGCGCGCAGTTGCAGATCGCGACGATCTTCTCCTCGCCGTCGATGTTGGTGATCTGGTGCACGAAGCCGTGGCGCTCCGCCCGCTCAAGGATCTCCAGCGCCTCGTCGTAGGTGATGTAGTGGCCCATACCCTTGTCGACGCAGTATTCCGCCATATCGCCGACGCCCATTCAGAATTCGCCTTCGATATCGCCGGTGCCCTCGCC
>JAEEGL014549318.1_pt1 | contig 10201 bp, 7 predicted proteins | sample 9134231 | NCBI WGS metagenome assembly JAEEGL01 (sample SAMN16246548, study PRJNA631951) | gut metagenome | biome: gut microbiome; feature: rumen; material: fiber-attached | host: Bos | place: Iran: Karaj | collected 2018-10 | reverse complement strand
TTGGGTGAACTCAGGCTGACGGTCGGCACGCAAATCCTCGTCACGGAAACATTTTACAATCTGGAAATAGCGATCGAAGCCAGCCACCATCAGGAGTTGCTTTAGCGTTTGTGGGCTCTGCGGAAGAGCGTAGAACTGTCCAGGATTCATACGGCTGGGAACAACGAAGTCGCGAGCACCTTCGGGCGTAGAACCAATAAGCACTGGTGTTTCTACCTCAAGAAAACCTTGTTTGTCGAGGTATGAACGAACCTCAAATGCCATTTTATGACGGAGCTCAAGGTTTTTACGTACGCATGCACGGCGCAAATCGAGGTAGCGATATTTCATACGAAGGTCGTCGCCGCCATCGGTGTTGTCCTCGATGGTGAACGGAGGCGTAACGCTCTCGTTGAGCACATTGAGTTTCGACACGATTATTTCGATGTCGCCAGTAGGAAGGTTGGCGTTTTTATTCTCGCGCTCAGCCACTTTACCAGTGACTTGCACTACATATTCACGACCGAGGTGCGAAGCTTTTTCGCACAATTCGGGGTCGATACCATCGTTGAAAGCAAGTTGAGTGATACCATAACGGTCGCGCAAATCGGCGAAAACCATGCCGCCCATCTTACGGGTGCGCTGAATCCATCCACTTAGGGTTACTTCGGTGCCTGCGTTCTGCAAACGTAGTTCGCCGCATGTATGAGTTCTATACATCTCTATTTATTGTTTTTTATATAGTTATTCTATTCTCTATTAGCAGTTTGCAACAGACTATTGTCGGCGTTGCGCAAATTTTTGAGCGTGACTTTCACGTTGCGAATTTGGCTCTTTATCTGCACAGTTTCGCGAAGCATAAGAGCTAAATAATATGTATCGCGAAGTGCCTGTTTATCAACGTCGTTCATTACATACGTACAAGGTGAGCCGCCACCAAAAGTGAGCACTATGCGGCGTTCGTAGTTACGAGCAATGAACTCAGCCGCGCCGTTGTCTGAACCATATTTATATTTTACCGTCTCCCACACCTGTCCGCCGTTCTCAAAACTATGGTTGAGCGCGTCGTTGCTGATGGTGTCGGTAGTTATGTAATCATCGCCAACTGCAACTCGGAGCATCGTGTGGTTGATATGTCGTTCACCGGTGTAACAACTTGCTATGTAGAACGTTCCGTTTCTATCTACGTATCCGCGTACAGTCGAGCGGTCGAGCGTGCGTGCTACGGTTTGCGTTTTATGTACATATATAGGTACTTCGGAGCGGTCGCCAACCTCAACAAAGTTCTGTTGCTGAGTTTTTATCTCATCTTCGCGCTTAAGTAGCAGACTATCAAGAAAATGAAGCGTGCGTTCCTGCTCGCTGCGATATACGATATTCTCAAAATCGTGAGCCTCACGAGCGATGCCTTCATATTGTGGATAGGAATGTATAACGCTATCAAGCAGCACTTTAGCTTTATTGTACTGCTTATTCATATAAGCATCTACAGCCTCGTTGAACACCTCTTTTGCCGTCGTTTCGGTCGACTCGGAGCAGGCGTTCAGCATAATAGCCAAAGTCAAGAGGAAGAATTTAGATTTCATGGATGTTGATTGCTGTTGTCTATTTGTTTTTGTGTAGATAGCAAGCCGCAAGCTGCCTGAATATCCTGCCCACGCGAACGCCTGATGGTAGCTACGAAGCCTCGGCGGTTGAGTAGGTCGCGGAAGCGTTCCATTGCTTGCTGCGAACTGCCTTTCAAGGTAGAATTTGGAAAACTATTGAAATGTATCAAGTTGACGCGGCAATTCATGCCAGCCAACAAGCGAGTTATCTCGTCTACGTGGCGCGGAGTGTCGTTCCAACCACTGAACATGGTATATTCAAACGTAAGTCGGCGCTGACCAGTCCAATCGTAGCCGCGGAGTATTTCTACCGTTTTGGCTATTGGGAACGCCTTTTGCGCCGGCATCATCTCTTCGCGTTCGAGCGGATTAGCGTTGTGCATACTTACGGCAATATGTACGTCGGTGCTATCGAGCACACGCTTCAGTTGCGATGTCACGCCGATGGTCGAAAGCGTTATGCGACGCGGACTCCAGCCGTAGCCCCAAGGCGCTGTAAGTATCTCTATGGCACGCATCACCTCATCGATATTGTCGAGCGGTTCGCCCATACCCATAAACACCATATTGGTCATCTGCTCGCGCTCTTCGATTGACGCCAACTGATTGAGAATTTCGTTTGCAGTAAGATTTGCCTGAAAACCTTGCTTACCGGTCATGCAGAACTGGCAATTCATTTTGCAGCCCACTTGCGACGACACGCAGAGTGTATGTCGGTCTTCGTCAGGTATATAGGCTGTCTCTATAAAACCTTTCGATGCTGCGAATAAATATTTCTTAGTGCCATCGGCCGAGGTAGCAACTTCGAGCGGCTCACGGCGACCAACCTCATAGTTTTCGGCAAGTTTTGCGCGGCTATTCTTAGCGAGGTTAGTCATCTCATCGATAGACGCAACGTTTTTTGCATAGAGCCAATCGGCCATCTGCTTGGCGGCAAAACGCTGCAGACCATTCTGCGCAGCCACATCTGTCAGTTGCGCGAGCGTAAGACCGAAAAGTACTGATTTATTGCTCATTGCAGTAATGTTATGCCGTCGTTATCTATACTTATGACGCCCTGTTTGTAGAGCGTGCCGATAGTCATTTTGAATGCCTTTTTGCTACAACCGAAAGCGAATTTTATGGTTTCGGGGTCGGTTTTATCGCCCACACGCATACGCCCGCCATTCTCTTGCAAGCGGCGAATAATCACCTGCTTCAGGTCGCCAACTTTGTCGTAACCAAGCGGCGTGAGAGTGAGGTCGATTTTATCATCGTCACGCACTTTGAGTATGTAAGCCTTGAGCTGCTGACCGATGCGCAGTTTCTGCCCAACCTCGGAGGCGTAAATCATACCAGTGTGCATATTATTAATTATGGCGCGATAGCCAAGCGGAGTACGTTGTGCCACAAGCGCTTGCACGGCCGTACCTTTTTCGTATTTAGGTAAAAGATTGTCGAGAAAACTGCCGTAGCGTTCGGTAGCCACCATGCGTTTGCTTCGAGCATCGTAGTATATATATACAACGTAGCTCTTGCCCTCCTCCATACGCGTAAGTTGCTCAGAATAAGGCACGAGCAAATCCTTAGCCAAGCCCCAATCGAGAAACGCGCCAAAACGCGAAACGGACTTCACGGCAAGGTAGGCAAACTCGCCAGCCATAGCGTATGGCTTCTCGGTGGTAGCCACTGGGCGGTCTTCGGAATCGATATAGACAAAAACATCAACGAGGTCGCCTTCGCGCACACCATCGGGCACGTAGCGTTTCGGCATAAGTATGTCGCCAGCATCGCCGCCATCGAGATACACACCGAAATCTACCAATCGCATCACTTTCAACGTATTGACGCGACCAAACTCAATTTTCTGATTAGTAAGGTTTTTCATAATTAGAGCGACAAATTTAGCAATTCGGCACGCATTTATATAGACAAAACTTTTTTCAAACGTTTCTTGCACAATATTTATACATACGTATGTATCAGCACATTAGCAGCATACATACATAAGCGCGACAATATTTATACAATTATTAACACTCATTTTACTGACATGTTAGTATTGACACGCGCCAAAGTTTGCCGTTATTTTGCAAGTCAGAAAAGAATGAATTAGAGAAAATCCACAAATGAAATTTTTACCCCTCTTTCTTGCTGCGATGGCGGCAACGACGGCTATCAGCGGCGAAACGAAGATATTCAAAGACAGCCTGCAAGTGACTGTTGGCGAAGTAAAAATCTACGCATCGGCCAAAGACGACCACACGATGGGTGCATTCGCCGTGGCGCAATCGGAAATAAAACTTAGCGGCAACGCGTCGGAGCCAGCCACGCTCAACCAGATAACCGCCACTATTCCTAACCTCAATATGCCTGATTATGGCTCAAGTCTCACTTCTGCAATATACATACGCGGCATCGGTTCGCGCATAAATACGCCAGCTGTCGGTCTATACGTCGACGACGTGCCCATTATCGACAAGACTGGATTTTCGTTCAACTTCGTAGATGTAGCGAAAATTGGCGTGATGCGCGGCCCGCAAAGCACTGTCTATGGTCGCAATGCGATGGGCGGCGTGGTAAATATTCAGACGATGAACCCGTTTACCAACTCAGGCACTACGCTCCGTCTCGATGGCATAAAAGAGAGCAAAGATTTTTCCGCATACATATCTCATAATCACAAGATTAACAACACCGCTGCTTTCTCAGTTGCAGGTTTCTACAATACACGCGACGGTTTCTATCGCAACCAGAATCTGGGCAATAGCGTAGATGATCGCAAAATGGGCGGAGGCCGCGTACGTACTATATTTATGCCTAAGGACAACTTGCTCGTAGACGTCTCTGCCAACTTTCAGCACACCGACGAGGGCGGCTATGCATACGAATATCGCGGTGCAACAACCGACAAAGTAGCTGACCCAGTGGCTATTGGCGCTATAAGTTCTAACAAAAAACCTACATACTGGCGTTCGTTAGGCTTTGGCGGAATAAAAGTGCAATACGTTGGAAGTAAGAATATTATATCGTCCATCACAGGTTTCAACTTGATAAACGACAAGATGGACATCGACCAAGATTTCTTGCCTACCGACACGTTTGAGCTCTCGCAAGCACAACGACAACGCACTGTGAGCGAGGAGATTATAATAAAATCATCGCGTGCGGGTCGTTGGCAATACACTAACGGACTATTTTTCTATTATCAGTGGCTCAAGACGGCAAGCGAAGTACAATTCTTCGAAGGCGGCGTGCAGATGATAAACACATCGATGCAAGCTGCAATGGAGGCTGCCGGCTCGCCCGTACACGTTACGCTCACCGATGATGAAATGGATATTCCCGGCACATACAAAACGCCAGCGCTCGGCATAGCTCTCTACCACTGCTCTACCTTCGACATCAGCGATCGACTGACGGCGCAGGTTGGCGCACGCCTCGACTATGAACGCACGAAGATTGACTACAACACATGGTCGAGCGATGTAGAATACGTGATGGACTATTACGGACAAACTATACAAAATGCTTTGCCAGGCGCCGTGTACAAAGGCTCTACAGACAATAGCTACTTCAACTTTTTGCCTAAAATCTCGCTCACTTGGCACTCTCCCACTGGCTATTCTATATACGCCAATGTAGCAAGCGGCTATCGCAGTGGCGGCTACAATGTGCAAATGTTTTCGGACATCGTCAGCGCATCGTTTCGCCAGCATAATGCATCTATCACCGAAGAAGAAATTAACGACATAATTACGTATAAGCCAGAGCATTGCATCAACTACGAGATTGGCAGCCACATTCGTCCGAACAGCCATTTAGCTATAGAAATTGCTGCATTCGTAGCCAACATCACCGACCAACAAGTTGCACAATTTGTAGAGAGCGGTTTCGGGCGTCGCATTGTGAACGCGGGCAAAAGTCGTAGCATTGGCGCGGAGGTTTCATTTATGGCTAACGCGATAGACAATAGGCTGATACTCGCGGCTAATTATGGTCTTACCGACGCACGTTTCACCGATTATATTACGTATGAAAATGGCGAAAACCTTTGCTACGACGACAATCGCGTACCTTTCATTCCGCAACATACCATTGGTTCAACTATCGATGGCGTAGTGGTTCGCAACAACGACATCAACATAAATATTGGTCTATCGCTCAACGCATTAGGAGATATTTATTGGACAGAGGATAACCATTGTAAACAAGATACTTACGCGCAACTTGGTGCTCACGCTGATGTGAAATACAAATCGCTGAGCATAGGCATCTTTGGCCGCAACCTCAACGACGCCCAAGCCGATACGTTCTATTTTGAAAGTCTCAACCACAAATTTGCGCAATCGTGCAAGCCGCGCCACTTTGGAATGAGCATCGGATATAAATTTTAGACACCAATGTGGTTTGGGGTACTAACCGCAATAAATAAGTAGCACTGAAATCGCTAATCATCGGTATAGTTTTGAGCATATACTTTTCATAATTTTGCGGCTGAAATTCAGAATATCTATTTATTATGGAAAATCCATTATTGATTTATAATACACACTCTCGTCACAAGGAGATTTTCAAGCCTTTGCACGAGGGTCATGTAGGTATGTACGTATGCGGACCTACGGTTTATGGCGATGGTCACCTCGGTCATGCGCGTTCGGCCATCACTTTCGATATTGTATACCGCTATTTGCAGCATCTTGGCTACAAAGTGCGCTACGTACGTAACATCACCGACGTTGGTCACTTGGAACACGATGCCGACGAAGGCGAAGACAAAATTGCCAAGAAAGCACGTCTCGAGCAGAAAGAGCCGATGGAGATTGCACAATACTACACCAATCGCTATCGTGATGCTATGCGCGCGCTCAACTGTCTTCCGCCATCTATCGAACCTCAGGCGAGCGGACATATTATCGACCAGATAGCATACGTAAAACGTATTTTCGACGCTGGCTATGCCTACGAGAGCGAAGGCTCGGTATATTTCGATGTTATGAAATATTCCAAGGAGCATAATTACGGCAGCCTTTCTGGTCGAAACGTAGAGGAACTCCTCGAAACCACCCGCACGCTCGATGGTCAGCAAGAGAAACACAACGCCTGCGACTTCGCATTATGGAAAAAGGCTCAGCCAGAGCATATTATGCGTTGGCCAAGTCCGTGGAGCGATGGTTTCCCTGGTTGGCACCTCGAATGTTCAACCATGAGCGAGAAGTATCTTGGCGATACGTTCGATATTCACGGCGGCGGTCTCAACTTGCTTTTCCCTCACCACGAGTGCGAAATTGCGCAAAGCGTAGCCGCTCAAGGTCACGAAGCCGTTCACTATTGGATGCATAATAATATGATTACCATCGACGGCAAGAAGATGGGCAAATCGTATAATAACTTCATCACGCTCAACGAGTTTTTCAATGGTACACACGAGAAACTTGCTAAGGCGTATGCACCAATGACGATTCGTTTCTTCATTCTTCAAGCGCACTATCGTAGCACGCTCGACTTCAGCAACGATGCTCTGCAAGCTGCCGAAAAAGGTCTCGAACGCCTTGCCGAAGCTGAGGCACGTCTCGAGCGCATCAAACCAGGCGCTGAGACAACAGTTAATGCTAAGAATCTCCGCCAGCGTTGCGAAGAGGCTATGTGCGACGACTTCAACACTCCGATAGTCATCAGCCACCTTTTCGATGCGGCTCGCGAGATAAATATCCTCGTCGATGGCAAAGCCACAATCACGAGCGAAGACCTCGAAGAACTCAAACGCACCTTCCACGAGTTCACTACCGATGTGCTGGGCTTGAACATCAGTTCTCAAGGCGGCAACGACGCCAACAATGAGGCATACAAGAAAGCTATCGATTTGCTGCTATCGATTCGCCAGCAAGCGAAAGCCAACAAAGATTGGGCAACGAGCGACAAGATTCGCAACGAGATGGCTGCCCTCGGCTTCAGTGTGAAGGACACTAAGGACGGATTCGAGTGGTCGTTATAGCATTGAGAATTGCCGGTTAGAATTACGGACAATAAAAGATGGAGCCCTGCGCGGAGCCATTGAACACGTTCAATCTGCGTTCAGAAACTCATAATTCATAACTATAAAAGGCGATAGATAGGTAAAACTATTTATCGCCTCTTTTGTTGTGTTTAGTTGGGTAAAAATGGGGGTTCACAGAAAACAATTTGCCGTTGTTGGTGGCGTAAATACTATTGCAATCGCAAAATCGCAAACAACAATGGCAAGCACATCATCAAGCATAAATATAGAGGCTCTGCTCAGCAGCATCTTGAACAGCTTTGAGCCTATCACGCTCGACGAAATGGGCAAAGTGAAGTTGATGAACCGCATCGATACTAAATATGTAGTATCGGTTTCTCAGTTGATGTCGATTTTGCGATGCATGAAGGACAATTACCGCGTGCAAATTGTAGAGCAGCATAAAATAGCTACATATCGCACCATCTATTTAGATACCGACAACGCCACAATGTACCTAATGCACCAAAACGGGCAAAAAACTCGCGAAAAGATTCGTGTGCGTACCTATGTAGACTCGTCGCTGACATTTCTTGAGGTTAAGAATAAAAACAACCACGGTCGCACCAAGAAGACGCGCATCAGAGTGAACTCTGCGGAGACTCTCGCGCAAGATGGAGCCGAAGCATTTCTTGCCAGCAACGCATGGTACAACTTGCAAGAACTCTCGCCACGTTTGGAAAACCATTTTGGTCGTATCACACTCGTAGATAAGGATATGACCGAGCGACTAACCATCGACTTGGGCATAAGTTTCAAAAATCATAAAAATGGTCGAGAGACGTCGTTGCCACAAATTGCTGTGGTCGAGTTGAAACGCGAAGGTCAGAAGCCGTCGTTTGCGCTCGACGTACTAAAAAATCATCGCATTCAGCGCGCATCGTTTAGTAAGTATTGCATGGGATGCGCACTCACCGACACAACGCTGAAGCAAAACCGATTCAAGCCGAAAATTCGCGCCGTACAAAAGATTATCGCACTGTAAATAAGATTATTAACAATCCAAAATAAGCAACAGAATGAACGATTTATTTGAGACAACCGACTTTGCCAAGTCCATTCTCGACACGTCGGAAATGTATGAACTCTTCATACGATTTGTAATAAATACATTAGTTATTGGTGGGCTGATTCACTTTTTCTACTATCCCAAAAGCCAACGTAGAGATTACTATTTCACGTTCTTCATAATTAGCGTAAGTGTCTTTTTGATGATATACTTACTTGGCAGCGTGAAGCTCAAAATAGGTTTCGCGTTAGGCTTATTCGCCATCTTTGGCATCATACGCTACAGAACAGAATCTATGCCAGTGCGCGAAATGACCTATCTGTTTGCCATCATAGCCATGTCGGTAATCAACGCGTTGGCCGAGATTGGTTACATCGGACTACTTTTGGTAAACCTATCATTTATAGTATGTATATGGCTTACAGAATCGGCCAAATGGATCAATTCTGAATCGTCGAAACTTATACAATATGACCGCATAGCACTCATCAAACCAGAAAATCAGAAGGAACTCATCGACGACCTTAGAGAGCGCACAGGTTTGAACATTACAAAAGTTGAGGTCGGAAGCATCGACTTCCTTCGCGATACCGCAGTTTTGAAAGTATACTACATAAACTCCAGCGCAGTGCCGAACACCATCGGCGATGCTCTTACTTTCAAAGACGCAAAAAAGTTGTAAGTTTGCTATGTGTAATTTGCAACACATCAAAGTGGGTACAAAGAGCACAAGTAGAAAAAAGAAATGTTTTCATGTTATATTTGTTTGAAGAGACGCACGATGTGATATCGTGCTCTCTTTTTCACAAACGAATTTTATGAGCTATGAAAAAAAAATTACCATCTCTTATAACCATCATATACATAGTTGTTTGGCTATTCGTGCTGGCCATTCCGCCCATTTACGAGGCAATTCTCATCAATCTGGGATTGTCCACCGAAGTTTTCTGGAATCGCATGATTGGCAATTGGATTTACATATTGCCGATATTGATAATATTTCTTGCCAACAACTACATATTCATACCATACATACTTAAGTATGAGAAGATTACAGAATACATAATCACCGCACTAATTAGCACTTTCGTAGTGGTGCTTCTGTGTGAGATTGTGTTTGAGGCGGCATTCTTATTACCCAAGATGGAAGCCGATGACAGACATATGCGCAACGAGCGCTTCGACGATCGACCAATGCGAAAATTCGACAATATGCCGCCGATGGGCGACAACAATATGGGTGACCGAGGAATGCGACCACATCCGCGAGGGAAAGAGTTCGACGATCTGAAATTCATCTTCGGCCGACCATTGGATTCGTTTTTAGTGCATCTGCTGACGGCCTATTTGGTGGTGGCTATAAATGCTACTATATATATAGTTATGAAGTCGCAGCGCGAGCGCAAACGCATGGCACTGGCCGAGAAACAGACAATAGAGGCGGAGCTTCAATATCTTAAGTATCAGATAAATCCGCACTTCTTCATGAATACGCTCAACAACATTCATGCGCTTGTCGACGTTGATGCCGAAAAAGCTAAAGACACCATACTTACACTCTCGCAGCTAATGCGCTACTTGCTCTACGAA
>JAEEGL014390001.1_pt1 | contig 10201 bp, 4 predicted proteins | sample 9134231 | NCBI WGS metagenome assembly JAEEGL01 (sample SAMN16246548, study PRJNA631951) | gut metagenome | biome: gut microbiome; feature: rumen; material: fiber-attached | host: Bos | place: Iran: Karaj | collected 2018-10 | reverse complement strand
AATTTTAAAAAATAATAATATTTAATAAATCAATTCAATATTTTAATTTGATATATTAAAAGGCAGAGACAAAAAAAAACAAAATTTATTACAAATTTAAAGATAATCTATTTTTTAAATCAAAATTTTTATTCAATCTTTATTTTAATTTCAATATTCTAAAAAGTAATATAAGAACAATTAATTTCCTTATCAAAAAAAAATTATAATTTAAATAATAAATAATTATTCAATAAATTTTCCTTCTTTATAAATAGCTTCATAATTATCACCATCATTTCCATAAAAAAACCCATTTCCATTCATTTGATTATTAATAAAATTTCCTTCCCATTTTGAACCATCTTTCCAAAAATAAATTCCTTTTCCTTCTCTTATATCTTCTTTAAAATTCCCTTCATATTTATCACCATTAACAAAAATTAAAATTCCATTTCCATTTTTTTTATTATTATCAAAATTACCTTCAAATATTATTTTATCTTTATTATCTATTAATTTCCCTTTTCCATTTTTCATATCATTTTTCCAATAACCTATATAAGTTAAATTTTCAGGAGATAAATATTTAAAAACTCCTTTTCCTTCTCTTATTATTTTATTTTCTTTTTTTATTGCTTGTCCTATATAAAATCCATTTTCTTTTTTAATGTAAACCCAAATTAATTTATCTAAATTTTCTTCTTCAATATCTTCTAATTCCAATAATTTATTCATTAATTTTTCTTCTTTCTTTTTTAATTCTTCTATCATTAAATTATTTATTTCTTTTTCAGAATATTTTTTCCTTTCTAATGCTTTTTCTTTACTTATTGAAATATAATTATATTTAAATCTTTTATTATTATCAAATATAATATATTTTTTAATATCAAAAGATTTGAAATTTTCTTTTTTTTTTAATTCTTCTTGATTTGAAGTTTTATAATTTTTAATAGAAGATTTTAAATTAAACCAATAAGAACCATAAGTTCCTTTTTTCATTCCTAAACAAATATTTTCACTTTTTGGATAAACAGTAAAAATAAATTCTATTTCATTTTCATAAGGATATAACATAAACATATTTATTATTTCTTTAGTATTATTTATCCACTTTTGGTAATTATTAGTTAAAGGATTTATTACTATTCTATATCCAATTCCACTATTACAAAAGTTATTATTTATATCATAGTAAATATCATTATTTGGTATTTCTGAAGTATTTTTTTCTTTTATTGCATCTATAAACATATTATTTAAAAGATTAAATGAATCATCTAAATTTAATTCATTTAATTCATTTACTAAAATTTTTTCATTACTTATAATTGTTATAGTATATTTTTTTGGTTTTGGATTTGAATGATCATATGAAAGAAAAGTAAAAAATATATATTTTCCTTTTGTTAATTTTATTAAATTTATACTACAATCTTCACAATCAGAATAATTTGCATTAAATTGAGTAAAATTATTTTTTTCTTCATTATATTTCATTATAATAATTGATGAAGGAATTGACAAATTTGAAGGTAATGATTTATTAAATCTCCAATTTTCTTTTGATAACATTAAAGATAAATATGCGTTATCATTTGGAATTTCAATATTAAAAATATTTGGTTTATTTTTTATATTTGTTTCTTTTTCAAAATCATATATTTTAGAAATTATATTTGCATTAAAAATAATATGAAAAATATCAGTTCTTATAAAATATTTATTTAATTCTTCTAAAGTAATATAAAATGAATTAGAAGAATTTAAATATTTATTTTTGTCTTCTTCAATTATATTTTCCCAATTATTATTTTTAGAATACATTCCTTTCCAATTATTATTTCCAAAAGGATTTTCAATTTCCAATAAATTAATTTTTTCTTTGTTTACATTTTCAATGGAAAAACACTTTAATACAAAATAAACATTTCCTTTAATTAAACCTTTTTTTTCAATATCAGCATCATTATTTTTTTTAGAATCATTTCTTGAAATAATATAAATTAAAGAATCACTAAAATTGGAATAATTAGAGATATTAAAAAATAAATCTTCAATATTATTATCAAAATTATCATGAATAAAATAATTAGAAGGAAACCCAGTTAAACAAATTAAAAGTTCACTTGGCCAACCATTAATAATATTAGTATAACCACCATTAACTTTAGCCCAAGCTTTTTCTAAAAGAATAACCCAAATTTCATTATTATTTGGTTTACTAAAATAAGGTTCATTATTTGCTTTTAATATTGGAATATAATCATCTATTAATATTATTTTATAAGAACCATCAATGAAAAATATTAATTCATAATAACATTGATTATTACTTTCTTTTGTTTTAAAAATTTGAAAAAGTAATTTTTGATATTTTGTTAATTGAGCTAATGTACTTAAAAAATAGCATATACCTAATTTTCCTTGTTTTATATCTTCAATATCCATATTATCTTCATATAATATATTATTTGGGTATAAATCTGAAATTCTTTTCCACTCTATTTCATCTTTATTTATTATTGATGCAAATTTTGCTCCATTTTCATTATCTGAATAAGTTCCATTTACATTTCTTGAAAATAAGCTTTGTTCATTTGGAGGAAATAATTCATCAGTAAATTTCTCATTTATTTTTATATTTTTAGGATTTTGATTTAAATAATATTCACTTATTATTTCATAAGGCAATTTTATTTCATCATTCATTTAAATTTAAATTTTAATAAAATATAATAAAATAATTATATTTACGTACATTATTTACCTCGAAAATAATTAAAAATCAAAGAAAAATATTCAAAAAATAAATTTTTTAGAATCTTTTTTATTTTTTTTCTAATAAAAACCCAAATTAAATTACATAACTAAATAAAAAAAAGAATAAAAAAATGAGTGAAGGTAACGTAGAAAAAGTAGAGGATCCAGTAGAAGATGGTGAACAAAAAGGAATTGAATTATCAAATATGATGTTGAATATTCCTGATTTAATAGGAAGACCATTTAATAATCCTTTTGATGTTGAAGTTTTTGATAAAAATAAAAATACTTTAAATTTATTGGATTTATCTCCTGAAAATATTACAGAAACTACAATTGAAAACTATTCTCCCTTATCTAGTTATTGTAATGGAAATAATCATTTGTATATTTCAGGAGGAATAAATAAGGATAATGCCATTTTAAATGATTTTTGGGATATAGATTTAAAGAATAAAACAATAGAAAAAATACCAGAAGGAATTTCCCCAAAAAAAAATCATAGTAGGATTTTTATTCCTGAAAAATATGTTTCTATTGAAGGTGGAAATGATAAAAAAACATTTTATTATGATATAGAAAAAAAAGAAATAATAAATTGGGCAGATTTAAATATTGAAAGAGTAGAACCTGCATTAATAGTAGCAAGAGATGAATTATATTGTTTTGATAATATTAAAAGAAGAAGCAATGAAATTACTTTTGAAAAAACTAATTTAGTTAAAAGTCCTAATTGGGAATTAATTAAACCTACATTAGATCCTTCAATTAATGAAAATGAATTTAATCAAAAATTTTTTGGAGCTTCTAAAATTGATAATGATAATATTATTTTCTTATGTGGAAATATGAGTGATAAAAATTCTGATAAGAATTATATTTATAATATTTCTACTAATACTCTTTCAAAAAGTGATGTTCCTTTTATTGAAAAAAATTTAGCTGAGAAATCCTTTTTAAATTATAATGATCATTTAAACTATTTATTACCTGATTATAATATTGAAAATCCAGAAATTATTTTTTTTAATAAAGAAAAACAAAAATTAATTCCTGTTAATTTTGAAGAGAAAAAATTAGATAAAAATTTATTGAGAGGATCCAAATTTAAAGTTAAAAAGAATAAAACATTTGATTTTAATATGCCTGAAAGAGTAACAATAACTAATGATGAATTAAATAAAATAAATTTAGAAATAAAAAATGAAGATCCAGTCAAAGAAAATAAATACAAAATAGAATTAAAAAAAACACCACATAATATAAATAACATAGAAAATGAAAAAGCAAATTTTGAAAATGAAATAAATGATAAATTAGAAAATATTCCAGAAGTAGATGAAAGTAAAATGCAAACTCAAAATATTGAATTACCAAATAAAACAGAAAATACAGAATATTATTTTAAACCAATAGATAAAAAGAAAAAAGAAAAAGAAAAAATAATTAATTCAAATATTCAACCAGCAATGATAATAGATAATATAAATGAAAAAAAAGAAGATAATGAAAAAGATAATCTTAAAAATAAAGATTATAATGCTGAGTATCTTGGAAATGGACATTTATTAGTTTCTTCTATGATTACAAATAATAAATATGGAAATATTAGAACAAAAAATTTACCTAAAGTTGATAAAAGTAAACTTTCTTTTAAATCTTCTAAAATTGGAAGTGCAGGAGAATTTAATTCGAGTGATTTCAAAAAATTATCTGAAAGTGTTAATGTTGGAATTAGTGGTAAAAAAGCTGGAGCTAAAATTTTTTCATAGATTAAAAAACATTTATTTTTTTATTTTTATATTTTTTCCTTTTTTTTAGGGTAAAATTTTTTTTTTTTACTTTGCAATAAGATAATTTCAATAATATTTTAAAATATTTTTTTTATATTTATTTTATAGAGTTTTTTATTTAATATTGTTTTTATTTAAATAATATTATTTAAAATGGAACAAGATAAAAAAGAACAGGAGAAAATGAAAAGAACAATAAAATTAAAAACTTTAGATAATAATAAAATGTTAGAATTAACAGTTGATAGTGATATAAACATAAAAGAATTAAAAAAAATAATAAGTGAAAAATTTGATAATATTGCAATAGAAAGGGAAAGATTAATTTTTAGAGGAAAACAATTAAAAGATAATGAGAAATTAAGTGATCATATAAATAAAGATAATGAAATAATTCATTTAATGTTTAAAACAATAGAACAAATTCAACCAAACCAAACTCCAACAAATAGTAATACCAATAATACAAATAATAATAATAATAATTCATCACAACAAAATAACTTTTCAAATATTTTAAATAATCTAATAAATAATCCAGCAATAATAAACATGACAAATATGATAGTAAGTAATTTTGATTCCAATAGAGGAGGATTAGTAATTCAAAGAGAAATTCCTTTAACAACAAATGTATCATCAAATAATAATCAAAATCCTCAATCAACAAATTCCAATATAAATAATACTAATAATATTCAAAGAAACATAAGAACTACAACAAGAGTAATAAACTTCACAAATCAAAATCCAAATCTCAATAATCAAAATAATAATCAAAGTATAAATCAGAATAATAATCAAAATATAAGAAATAACCAAAATCCAAATTTATCATCTTCAATACCACAACAAGGAATATCTCCTTCTCAAAATTTAAATATAGAAATAGAAAAAATGAATGAAAATAATCCTTTCCCAATCCAACTTAGTGAAAATGATAGAAAATATGAAGATATCCTGAAAACAACAAATTCAAAAATTCATAAATCAATTCAAACCTTAAGTAAAGAAACTCCATTAGTAAATCTTCCTTTGTTAAATACTACTCAAAATGTTTTAACAGCAATAAGTAGAACATTAAGATATTACATAATGACAATAAATGAAATATTACCGAATTTTCTTCGTTTAAGTGAATTAATGGAAAGAGAGCAATTTCTTCAAAATATAAACGATAGGAAAAATGCAAATGAATTATTGAAAAAATGTACAAATTCTTTAAGTGATTTTTCTCAGGCAACAGAATCATTAAAAAAAATATTAAAAGCAGTAAATTTTGGTGAATCACCTAATACAGGATATATTAATGTCATTTCTACAGATTTTGGTGTTATTGCTACTAATTCGAGAGGTGAAGCTATTGAAGGAACTACTTTACTTTCTTTTAATGGTCCTAATCCTAATCCTGGGAATGATAATAGAGTTATGAACTTTGGAAATCCACAAGATGAAGGCATTGTTAATAATCTTGTTCAACAGTTAATCAATTCTGAAGGTTTAAATAATATTGTTGGTGGTATTGTGACTGGGAATGGAAGTGGAAATGGTAATGTTAATATTACAGGAAATATTGAAATTCCACTTGAAATTAATTTAAATCAGTTTGGAAATGTTGCCAATAATAATAATGGAAATGTTAATAATAATATGAATGTTGTTAATAATAATAGTTTAAATGTTAATAATAATAATATGAATGTTGTTAATAATAATGTTAGTCAAAGTGATAATAATATTAAGAAAGAAGAAAAAAAAGAAAAAGGAATTGAATTATTAAGAAAAATAATGAACGATAAACCCAATAGGAAATCAATTTACTTAAAAGATATTTCTGATGTTGCAGAAATGAAACCAAATAAGGAATTTGAATTATTTTCAAAGAAAATATTATCTCATTTGACAATAGAAGAAATAATAAATTTAAATTCAATGAATATTATTGGATTTACAAGACAAAGAGGAGAAATTCAATCATTAATTTCTGATATTCCATCATCTACAAAAAAATTATCAGAATTAATTTGTGAAAGAATAATTTTAGTAGAAAATAATTTAGACAAATTAATTCCAGATAATCAATTTGATATAGAAAAATTCTTTAATGAAAATTTAATACAATTTATAGAAATCTTATCAAATAAAAATATATCTGATTCAGAATGGGATGAAAAAGTAAAAACTTCTTTTTTAAAAATTATATTAAATTTCTATAAAGAATTAATAAATATATATGAAACTAAAGAAGATGGAGCAAAATATTGTCTTGAATTTAATTTAGAAACAATATTAAATGATTTAATTGGAGAAGATTTTATTAAAATAATAAAAGAATATAATGAAGATTGTATTATTAATTTCTTAGAAAATACAATTTCAATTGCTGAAAATACTAATTTTGATGATTTAAATGATAATAATAATCAATTATTATTATCTATGGAAGAAATATTTAATATTGCTTTAAGAGATAAGAAAAAAATAGAATTAGAAGAAAATAAAAATAAAGAAGATAAAAATAAAGAAGAAAATAATAATAAAGAAGAAAATAATAATAATGAAGTAAATAATAATAATGAAGGTTTTTCTGAATTTTATAAAAAAACAAGTTTATTTCAAAATTAAATATATTAAAAAAAAAAATTAATCTAAATTAAAATATTAGGAAACACTTGTTTAACAAACTAAAAAAAATTATAAAAAATATCTTACATCATCATAAGAAATTTTTCCATCTTCATCAACATCAAATCTTCTAATTAATAAATTACTTTGAAATTTATTAATTCCAAAAAAATCTTCTAAATCTAAATTAATAATATTAACACCATCTTTAGAAATATTATTAAAAATATTTTTTGTATTAAAATGACTCATCCTATTTAATTTTTGTCTAAAATCTTCAATTTGAATTTCATTAGTAATAGCAATTTTAATAGTATTAATAATTTTATCTTTTAAATTTTTAGAAAAATCATTATAATTATGAGAAGAATCATTTAAATTAGTTTCTTTAACATTAACACCAATAAATTTGTTAAATAAATTATAATCCATATTATAACCTCCTTTAGAATATCTTTCATAAATAATATCAACTGCTTTTTTTGATATTTCAATTCCAAATAAAGTTTTTAATCTTTTTGCAAAATCATCTAATGGAATTTGATTATATGGTGTTATATAATTAAATAATGTCGCTGGATTAAATAAATTTTCTTTTGATAATATTAATGTTAATTTTGTATCTTTTTCTATTAAAAATTTGATAAATGCATTAAACATATCATTTTCTATTTTTTCTAATTTACCATAATTTTCTTCTTTTGTTTTATTTATTGCATTATTTATAATTTCATTTATTTTTATTGCATCTAATATTGAATTTTCCTTTAAAATGTCATTTGCTATTTTTGATTGTAACACAAAAAATTTACTAAATTGAAATAATGTTATATTATTATCTACTGTATTACAATTTATTTTCATAAATATATCTTTTGCTTTTTTATTTGAATTTATTCCAAAAAATTGTAAAAAGTTTTTTATTTGTTCTACTGTTATTTCATCATTTTCAATTGATATTGTATAAAATAATTTATCTGGAATAAAACTTTTCTCTATTGAATATAAATTTTTTAAATTTGAATTTATCATTTCAAACATTTCTAAATTTTTAGATAATATATTTATAAAAGCTTTATTAAAAATTGAATTTTCTTCAAATTTTGCTATAAATTTAAAAGGTATTACTGAAAAATTAAATAAATTTGAAAACTCTTTAATTGAAAGAAAAGAATCATTATCAATGTCATAAGCATTAAAAAAAATTCTTAAATTTGGTAAATTAAAATATATTTTTTTATATTTTAAATAACGATAAAAATCACCTAATGTTAATGAAGGTTTATCATTTGATATTAAATAAAAAGTTTGTTGTAAAATTACATTTAAATCTTGTTTTTTAAAACTTTGATGTAATTCAATTTGAATTTGTTCTATTTGACTTTGATAAGACGATAACAATTGGAAAATATTTTTTAACATAGGTTTAATTCTATTAAAGGTTTCATTATTCATTATATTTTAAAAATTAATACAAATTATTTAATAAAAATTAAAAAAAAAATATTTTAAATAAAATTAAAAGATAGAAATAAATTAGTTTAAAAAAAAGATAAAAAAAGGAATAAAATTTACTTATCAGTGATATCTAATAAATCTAGAAATTCATCAATTCTTTCTTTTTCTTGAACAGGATTTAAATTAGCCATAACATTATGTTTCTGAATATAAGTTTTCCTAGTTTTAACATTATCTTCTTGTAAATTAGGAGGAATGACAATTTTAGTAGTAGGTAAATTAGTATTTTTTTCAGCAGCAGCTTTTTTTTCTTTTTCCTTTTCTTCTAACTCTTTCTTATCAACAGTAACTCTTAATGGTTCTGCCATTTTCCACAAATGAACTTTTCCTCTATCATTTCCAGTAATAAACACAAATTCATTTTTATTAAAAGCAATATGATTAATTGCAGTATCCTTATATCTCTTTGGTTCTAAAGGAGCTTTCCTTGCTCTATTTAAATCAAAGAATTTTATATCTCCACTTACATTTACTGTTGCAAATATTGTTGAACACCAAGGACTCCAACTTAAATCACCAACTGCACTTTGCATATCATATACTATTAAAGGAGCATAATTTTTATAATGCCATACTTTAATGGTCCAATCCGCAGAACATGATGCAAATACTTTTGGATGAAATGGATTCCAACTTATATTATAAACTCCCATTGTATGACCTTCAAAATTTGATATTGTATGTTCTCTATGTTGAGTTGAACATAAATAAATTTTCCCTTCTTCAGTTCCTATTACAAAATAATTCTCAAATCCTTTATGATGATTAAAGGAAAAACACATTCCTCCTGCATTTCCAAATGCAAGTGCCTCATCTTGTTTTTCTTTACTTGCACTTTCAGTAAGAGAAACATTATTTTCATTATTATTGGCATTTTGATTTTGTTCTTGTTGAAGAACATCAGAATATTTTAATAAAATAACTTCTTCAGTTTCTAAAGTAGATTTATTATTATAAAAAGACCATTTAATAACACGTCCATCAGAACTAATAGAATAGAAAACATATTCTCCAGGTTCATTAAAATGCATATACCATTTAACTTGCCAAACAGGATCCATATGTTTTTGAGTTCTTATATCACAAGTAACAATTGGAGTTTTTATTTTTTGACTTATATCAAATACTGAAACTGTTCCATCATAAAATCCAGCAACTAAATATGAAAAAACTTTAGGATGAAAATCTAAACTTAAAACACCTGATTCAGTAGTATATTTCATTTCAGGGTAAAAATTATTTTTAACTGAGAAAACATATATATAACCATTTTCCATTGTTTCATCATTTCTATCATCTAATTCACCTTTTTCTTCTTTTTTTGTTGGAAAATCATAACTACCATATCCAACTGCAAATAAATCTTCAAATTTAGTATTCCATGTTAAAGCTGTTACTGCTCTATTTTTTATTCTTGCATTTTGAGGAAATGATAATAACATATATAACATTTTTGAACTTTCTTGTGAATCATCAAATTTATTCCATTCTCTATAAAATAAATATTTATCTTGATTTTT
>JAEEGL013043420.1_pt1 | contig 10201 bp, 8 predicted proteins | sample 9134231 | NCBI WGS metagenome assembly JAEEGL01 (sample SAMN16246548, study PRJNA631951) | gut metagenome | biome: gut microbiome; feature: rumen; material: fiber-attached | host: Bos | place: Iran: Karaj | collected 2018-10 | reverse complement strand
CGTACACATAGCCCCACTCGTCCATGAAGGCGTCCTTGATGCCCATGGCCTTCATGTCCTCGACGATGATCGCGCCCAGCGTCTTCTGCACGGCCGTCGAGGGGATCGTGGGCGACTTGGGATCGGAATTGGTGCCCACGGCGACGTATTTGAGGAATCTCTCCATCATGTCCATATGCGTGTTCTCCTTTATTCAAATTGATTATTGCAGCAAATCCGCGATGCAGGCGAAGGGCAGCTCCAGCAGCGTCTCCCCGCCCGGCGCCAGGCCGGCAGGCAGGCCGATATAGACCGTCTCGCGGTCGAACGTCAGCTCGTCGGACGACAGCGCCTCCTCGAGCCACGACGTCTCGCAGCCGTGCTCGGCGCACCACGCCTCCGCGGCCTCGGTCAGCGCGGCGAGCGCCTGCTCGCGCTGCGCGCCGAACAGATCGTCGAAGCGCAGCGGCCAGCCGGTCGCGGCGCTGAACACATCGCCGAACCAGCGCGTGGGACTGCGGCCCAGCGCGTCGACGCTGTCGATCGTGCCCAGCACGCAGACGTAGCCCTCGGGCGCATCGAGCAGCCGGAAGCCGGTCGCGCTCTCGCGCACGGTATCGGCCGGCTTCTCCAGCGCCAGGGCGAACAGGCTGTCCTTGTCCTGCCGCAGCGCCTCGAGCTCCTCCTCGTAGTGGGCGTCGACGTTGCGCACGGCCTGCTCCTCGCCTCGGAACCACGGCAGCGCGGCGCTGCAGCGCGCCACGACGGCGCCGTCCGCGTCGGTGCAGGTCTCCTCGAAGCGCAGGCGCGTCTCGTCGAGCCGCGCGGCGAAATCGGGCGCGGGCGCAGGCTCGGCGCCGAGGCTCTGCTCGTCGGCCTTGACCTCGTCGGGGTCGGCGAAATGCAGCAGCGTGCAGCCGGTGAGCAGAGGCAGGCAAAGCGCCAGCGCGGCCAGACGCATCAAAACGGTCCTTCTCATGCGGGCCTCCGGGCGGGAGCTTATTCGGCCAGCAGGCGCGCGAAGGCGGCGCCGGCCTGCTCGAGCGCGGGCAGCATGTACGCCTGATTGAAGCGGATCACCGGCAGGCGCTCGCAGGTCCTGAGGCCCATGTGGCGCATGCAGTCCTCCATGCTGTCGAGGCACTCGATCGCGCCGTTGCCAGAACCGCCGGCGCAGGCGACGAGCATCACATGCTTCTGCCCGAGGCGGTGGTCGTCGTGCGAGTTCTCACAGCGGCGCAGGCGGTCGACGAACGTCTTGAGCTGCTCGGTCATGTCGTGCCAGTAGACGGCCGTGACGAACACCAGCCCGTCGGCCGCGATCAGCGTGTCATAGGCGCTCCGGAAATCGTCGTCGATGACGCACGTCCCCTGCGTGCGGCAGAGGCCGAAGCCGTTGCCGCAGGCGCGGCAGTGCTCCAGGCTGAGCTTGTTGAGCCAGACCTCGTTCACCTCGCAGCCCTGCGCGGCGAGGCCGGCGGCGACGCTGTTTTTGGCGGAGGCGGTCAGGCCGTTTTCATTGGGCGTCGACCAGATCAGTGCGATCTTCATTCTACCACTCCGTTTCTGATGTTCTGCTGATACTCCTGCGATAACGTTTTCTTTTGTGCCGATAAGTTTTGCTTTGCGGTGTTCTGCGCGCACAGATCGATGAAATACTTGAACAGCGGCGCGAAGTCGGGGGTGCGGTCGTCCCACTGCAGGTTGGTCAGGCGCTCGGGGTGGAACTGCGTGCCGAAGATCGGCAGGCTCTCATGTTCATAGCCCTCGACGATGCCCTCGACCGACCAGGCCGTCTCGATCAGGCCTTTGGCCAGGCCGCGCACGGCCTGATGGTGCGTCGAGTTGACGCGGAAGTTCTCGCCGAACAGGCGGTACAGCAGGCTGCCCGGCTTGGTGCGCAGCGGGTGGCGGATATCGATGTTCATGTGCACGAAGCCGCACTGCTCCACGAGATCCTGATACAGCCCGCCGCCCATCGCGACGTTGATGACCTGGAAGCCGCGGCAGATGCCGAAGATCGGCTTTTTCTTGTCGTAAAAGGCCTTGAAGATCTTGAGCTCGAACTCGTCGCGGATGTCGTCGAAGCGCACGGTGTCGTTGAGCTTGGCCTCGCCGAGGTACTTGGGGTTCATGTCCTCGCCGCCGGTCAGCAGCAGGCCGTCGCACAGCTCCGCCATCTCCTCGATGCACGTCTCGCTCGTCAGCAGCGGCACGCCGCCGGCCAGCGCGATGGCGCGGGGATAGGCCGAGGGGGATACGATCTTGCGCTGCCCGAGGGTCTTGACGTTGTTCGCTCCCGCGCCGTCGCCGAAGGTGGCCAGCGCGTCGGATGTGTTGGTGACGCAGATGATGGGTTTGCCCTGAATCATGATGATCTACTCCTTTTGTCAGCCCGCGGGCCGTGTTGTCAGATAACTATATTATTTTAGCAGAAACGGCGGCGCTTTTCAACAGCGGCTGCGCGCGTTCATCAATAATATAAAACTTTTTTATGACCCGATAAGTCATTGACTTGTACAATCGCATCGTTTATAATATAGCCGTTTGCGAGGAATGTAAAGGGTTCGCCGCCGAGGATGCGGCGAGGAAAGGAAACGAATATGACATGGTTTGATTATCTGACGCTCGCCATCAAGTTTTTCGGCGGGCTGGGGATCTTCTTTTTCGGCATGTCGACCATGAGCTCGGCGCTGGAAAAGCTGGCCGGTGAAAAGCTGCAGAAGGCCCTTGAGGCCATGACGGGCAACATCGTCAAGGCCGTGCTGGCCGGCGCGCTGGTCACCGCCGTGATCCAGAGCTCGACGGGCACGACGGTCATGGTGGTCGGCTTCGTCAACGCCGGCATCATGACGCTGCGGCAGGCCGTGGGCATCATCATGGGCGCCAACATCGGGACGACCGTCACCGCCCAGCTCCTCAGCCTCGATTCCGGCTCGGCCGGCAGCGTGATGGGGCTGCTCAAGCCGGCGGTGCTGTGCTACATCCTGCTGGCGCTGGGCGCCATCACCAAGACGTTCATCAAAAAGAAAAAGGTCGCCACGGCCTGCGAGATCCTGATCGGCGTGGGCCTGCTGTTCGTCGGCATGTCGACGATGGAGAGCGCCGTGTCGGTGCTCAACGACCTGCCGGCCTTCCGCCAGGCCTTCATCGTGCTCAAGAACCCGGTGCTGGGCGTGGCCGTCGGCGCGGTGATCACCGCGCTGCTGCACAGCTCGGCCGCCTCGATCGGCATCCTGCAGGCGGCGGCCGCCACCGGCGCCGTCACCTACGCCGCGGCGCTGCCGATCATCATGGGCCAGAACATCGGCACCTGCTGGACCTCGATCGAGTCCTCGATGGGCGCGACGAAGAACGCCAAGCGCGCCGCGATGGTGCACTTCTTCTTCAACCTGATCGGCTCGGTGCTGTTCATCATCGCCATCTACACGATCAACGCCGTGATCGGCTTCGACTTCTGGAACGAGCCGGTCAACAAGTCCGGCATCGCCAACTTCCACACGCTGTTCAATGTGACGGTGACGCTGCTGTTCATCCCCTTCCGCAGCCTGCTGGTCAAGCTGGCCGAGAGCGTCGTGCGCAACGCCGAGGTCGAGCCGGAGGAGAAGCTGCTGAAGATCCTCGACCCGCGCTTCTACGCCACGCCGGCCGTCGCGCTGGAGCAGTGCCACAAGGTCATCCACGAGATGGGCCTCATGGCGCTGGAGAACGTGCGCCTGACGATCTTCGCCATCGTCGACCACACGGAGCTGGACAGCGAGAAGTTCGAGAAGAACGAGGATTACATCGACCTCTGCGAGGCGCGCGTCAACACCTATCTGCTGGGCATGAAGGACAAGGACCTGTCCGAGCTCAACAAGCGCAACTACAACGAGATCATGCACGCCGTGGGCGAGTTCGAGCAGGTGGGCGACTACGCCGAGAACCTGTATGAGCAGTATCAGTACATCATCGACAACGACGTGCGCTTCTCCGACGAGGCGCTGTGCGAGATCGGCGTCATGGCCAACGCCGCCGAGGAGATCATCCAGCTCACGGTCGAGGTCTTCGAGACGGCCGACACCTCGCTGATCGGGCGCATCGAGGCGCTGGAGGAGGTCATCGACGCGCTGAAGGAGACGCTGAAGAGCCAGCACATCGCCCGCCTGCAGGCCGGCCAGTGCACGGTCAAGAACGGCATCCCCTTCCTCGACATCATCCACAACCTCGAGAAGATCGGCGACCACTGCTCGAACATCGGCATCTACGTGCTGATGTTCAACGACCGCACCAACGACTTCGACATCCACGAGTACCGCAAGATGGTCGAGCAGGCCAACAAGAGCCTCAGCGTCGACTGGTCGCACCACTACGAGCAGCAGTATCTCGACATGGTACTTCTTGCATGAGCACAGAACGCAAAAAGCCGCCTCCGGGCGGCTTTTTTGTTTAGTTGACTAAACGCGCGGTTTGTGGTATCATCCTGTTAGCAAATACTAACTCGGAGGCGATGAACATGACGAGAAAGGAACGGATCCGCGGGGCTTACCGCGCGCTGGGCGACAGCGCGACGTTTTACGACGGGATGATCACCTGCTCGACGGTATCGGGCCGGGCCGTCAGCCGCGCGGTGTGGTCGATCGGGCCGAGGGAAAACGAAGCGTATCTGGAGCGCGCGATGGCCGGCGTGCCGGAGGATTTCGCCGGGAAGCTGCTGGAGGTGCCCGTGGGCACCGGCGTGCTGACGATGCCGCTCTACCAAGGGCTGCCGCAAGCCGACGTCACCTGTCTCGACTACTCCGCCGAGATGATGGCCGCGGCGCAGGCGCGCGCCCGGCGCGCCGGGCTGCGGAACGTCGCGTTCATGCAGGGCGACGTCGGGGCGCTGCCGTTCGGGGACGGGCAATTCGATATCGTGCTGTCGCTGAACGGCTTTCACGCCTTCCCCGACAAGAAGGCCGCCTACCGCGAGACGTACCGCGTGCTGAAGCCGGGCGGGACGTTCTGCGGCTGCTTTTACGTCAAGGGGCAGAACCGCCGCACCGACTTCTTCATCGATAAGCTCTATCGTCCTCTCGGCTATTTCACCCCGCCGTTCGAGACGCGTCAGAGCCTCGCGGCGCGCCTCAAGACGATGTACCGCAGCGTCAGCGTCGAGTGCTTCGAGTCGATCGCCTGCTTCACGTGCGTCAAATAGCCGAAACAATGCTTGCACGCAGGGCCGCGGAAGGGTACAATAGAGGAAAGAGATCCTCATTGACCCGGCCGCGCGGCCGAAAAGGAGACAGCCATGAAGACGTCAAAGCTCATCAAACGCTTCCGCCCGGAGCTCGTGCGGCGCTACGGCCGCGAAGAGGCCACCAGCCTGATCGACCGCGGACAGCTTGAATACAACCGCCTGCTGATGGAATACGCCCACCTGCCCGACGGCGTGATGTGGCACGCCAAGCGCGCGATCATCCCGATGGTGTCGATCTACCGCCAGCTCCACATCGAGCACCCCAAGGAGGCGCTGGAGATCGCCGAGATCGTGATGAAGCGCCGCGCCGAAAGCGCGGGGCGGCGGCTGGACCTCCTGCTGCACATCCCCGGCGCCAAAAAGCTGACGATGAAGGTGCTGCCCTGGTTCGTCAACCGCCTGTACGGGCAGTACAAGGGCTTCCGACTGAAATTCCTCGAGCGCAGCGAGCAGGCGATGAGCGCCGACATCACGCGCTGCCCCTATCAGGTTCTGACGGCGCGCATGCGCTGCCCGGAGCTGTGCGCCGTGTTCTGCCACAGCGACGACTACGCCTACGGCAATCTCAGCGGCATCCGCTTCATCCGCAGCGGCACGCTGGGCACCGGCGCCGACAAGTGCGATTTCCGCGTTGAGCGCGTACAATAAGAAATGAATATATATCAAGGCGGCGGGAGCATGGCTCCCGCCGCCTTTGCATCCTGTTATTCTGTTATTCGTCCTCTTCCTCGTCCGCGCGGGGGCCGACGTCGACGGCGAGCTTGGTGATGCGCAGGTCGTCGACCTCGTGGATCGTGATGTGCAGGTTCTTGTAATCGAAGCTCTCGCCCTTCTGCGGGTCGCCTTCTAGCATCTCGATGGCCCAGCCGCCGACCGTGATGTATTCGGTATCAAAGCGGTGGTCGCTCAGCTCGAAGTATTCGAGGAAGTCGTAGATCGACATGTCGCCCGAGATCAGATAGCTGTTGGGCGCGAGCTCGGTGATGTCGCTCTCGATCTCGTCGGTCTCGTCCCAGATCTCGCCCACGAGCTGCTCGACGGCGTCCTCCATCGTGACGATGCCCATCGTGCCGCCGTATTCGTCGAGCACCACGGCCAGGTGCGTCTGGTGCTTCTTGAGCTCACTCATCAGCGCGGGCAGCTTCATCGTCTTGTGGACGAACACCGGCGGCATCAGCAGCTCGTCGATCGAGGCGAGCTGCGGCTCGTCGACGAGGCGCTTGAGCAGGTGATCGATGAACAGCACGCCGATGATGTTGTCGACGGTGTCCTTATAGACTGGGATGCGCGAGTGCGGCGAGTCGAGCACCTGGCGCACGACGTCCTCCATCGGGTCGTCGATGTCGATGGCCTCCATGTCGACGCGCGGCGTCAGGATCTCCTGCGCCGTGATGTCGGAGAACTCGAGCGCCGACTGCAGCAGCTCGCTCTGCTCCTCGTCGATCACGCCCTCGTCCTCGATGATCTCGATGATCGAGGCCAGCTCCTCCTCGGTGACGGTGGGGCTGTTCTTCGCCTTGCCCCACAGCCGCTCGAACAGCCCGACGATCCACAGCACGACGGCGTTGACCGGCTTGAAGACGAGCATGACGAGCCTGAGCGGCCAGGCGACGGCGACGGAAAAGCTGTCGCTGTTCTTTTTGGCGGCGATCTTGGGGACGATCTCGCCGAAAATCAGGATCAGCACGGTCATCACGGCCGTGGCGATGATCGGACCCTTGGAGCTGTCCTGCCCGAAGATCGACAGGGCGACGACGGTGGCGACGGACGAGGCCGCGATGTTGACCAGGTTGTTGCCGATCAGGATGGCCGACAGCGCGCTGTCGTAGTGTTCGGCGATGTCATAGGCGACCCTGTCGCGGCCGCCGTTCTCGGCGTTCTTTTTCAGCCGCGTCTTGTTGGCCGCGGCGAAGGCGATCTCCGAGCCGGAGAAAAAGGCCGACAGGGCGATCAGGATGACGATCCAGATATATGGCCAGTAGCTACTGTCCATGATGTAAAACCAACTCCTGTATGTAATGAAATCAGAGCTCCGGCTCGGGCCGGCGGCGCTCGAGCACCTCGACGGTCAGCAGCTCGATGCGGTTGCTCTCTATCTTCTTGACCGTGACGCGCAGGCCGCTGCGCTCGAAGCTGTCGCCCTGCCCGGGGATCGAATCGAACGTCTCCAGCGCCCAGGCGCCCATCGTCTTGTGCTCGAGCTCGTCCTCGTCAAAGGGGACGTCCATCTCCTCGAAGGCGTCCTCGGCCAGCATGTCGCCCGACACGTCATAGACGTCGCGCGAGCGCTGGACGAGCTCGTTCTCCACCACGTCGTCCTCGTCCCAGATCTCGCCCACGAGCTCTTCGAGGATATCCTCGACCGTGACGATGCCCATCGTGCCGCCGTAATCGTCGGTGATGACGCACATGTGGGTCTTCTGGCGGCTCATCTCGTCGAGCAGCTCGTGGATGTTGGTCTTTTTGTGGACGAAGTGGACGGGAGACAGCAGCTCCGGCAGCCTGACGTCGTGGTTTTTCAGGTACGCCTTGAGGTATTTGCGCGTTTGCAGGATGCCGACGATATCGTCGATCGTGTCGCGGTAGACGGGGATGCGGGAGTACTTCTCGGTCTTGATCATGTCGAGGATCTCCGCGGGCGTGCTCTCGATGTCGAGCGCGGCCATGTCGACGCGCGGCGTGAAGACGTCCTGCACCGTGGTGTCGCCGAAATCGAGCGCCGACTGCACCAGCTCGCTCTTGTCGGGCTCGAAGCCGCCCTCCTCCTCCATCGTGTCGATGATGTCGTGCAGCTCCTCCTCGGTGACGGTGGGCATGTCGTCGGCCCCGAAGAGGCGGGAGGCGAGGTCGCTGACGCCCTTGAAGAAGAACGACAGCGGCGACAGCAGCTTCATCAGAAAGGCCATCGAGCCCGCGAAGCCCAGCGCCAGCTTCTCGCTGTGCTCGCCGGCGTAGCTTTTGGGCAGCATTTCGACAAACAAAAAGACGAACACGGTGGCCCCCACGGTCATCGCAGGCACCGAACCCGGCCCCCACAGCCGCGTGGCCAGCAGCGTGGTCAGCGAGGCGAAGGCGATGTGGGTGATGTTGGTGCCGATGAGCATGGTGATCAGCGCCTTGTCGAAGTCGTCCGCGATGCGGATGGCGCGTCTGGCGTTGGGCATACCGTTTTCGGCATGGTTGCGGATGCGTATTTTGTTCATGGAGGAATAGGCGGTCTCGGCGGCGGCGAAATAGGCGCCGGCCAGCGCAAGAACGACCAACAGAAGGTAGATCAAACTACCGCTACTGTCCATAGGAACGAACCATCTCCGTCAAAACCAGATTCCCGCAAATGGGGTACAGTATTATACAAAATAGATTATACTATATCTCCCCCGCTCTTTCAACCATAATTTGCAATGACGTCCTTGCGCAGAAAGCAGAGGCGAAAAGCCCCTGCTTTCTGCGCGCCTTGCGGCGCTGTATAAGAGAAAAGAGAATGGGAAAGGCGATCACTCGGCCCAGTACAGATCCTCGAGGCGGCTGGCGCCCGCGGCGCTCACCTTGAAGCCCTGCAGCGCGCTGTCGGCGGCGCGCACCACGCGCGACTGATACAGCGGCACGAGGCAGGCCAGGTCGTTGAGATACTCGTTGACCTCGGTCAGCGTGGCGGCGCGCTCGGCGCCGTCGATCTGGGTCTTGCTGCGGTCGATCAGCGCATCGACGTGCTCGTCATTGAGACGCGTCAGGTTGGCTGCGTTGATGGCGGCGGAATGATAGAAGCCGGACAGATAGATGCAGGGGTGGCTGGAGGTGTAACCGATGATGCTGGTCTCGTAGCTGCCGCTCATGATGGCGGTGAGCTGGGTGGCGTAGTCCATGTTCTCCACCTCCATCGTGACGCCGAACTCCATCAGCTCGGCCTGGATGACCTCGGCAGCGCGGCGGGCGGCGTCGTTGGAGACGATGCAGGAGAACGAGATCGCCTCGGGGTCGACGCCGGAGGCGGCCAGGTACGCGGCCGCGGCGGCGGGATCGCGATCGACGGCGTTCTTGTCCGTGCCGCCCTCAAAGATGACGGGCGTCTGGGCGACGGCCTTCGTCGCCTCACCGCTGCAGGCCACCTCGACGACGGCGTCGCGGTCGACGGCGGCGTTGAGGAACTTGCGGAAGTTCCGGTCGCTGAACGGGTAGACCTCGTTGTTGAGCGAGAAGAAGTTGAGGCGCGTGCCGTCGACCTTATAGACGGCGACGTCTTCGTTCTCGCCCAGGCGGGCGACGTCGTTGGCGTCGGGCTCGATGATCATGTCGATCTCCCCCGCCTCGAGCGCGATGGTGCGCGAGGTGCCCTCGGGGATGATGCGCCAGGTGATGCGGGCGATGTGCGGAGCGCAGCTCCGGTCGAAATAGCCGTCAAAGGCCTCGAACGTCAGGCGGTCGCCCAGCTCGTAGGAGATAAAGCGGTACGGGCCGGAGCCGATGGGGTTCTGGTTGAAATCGTTGCCGGCGTCGATCAGCGCCTTGGGGATGATCTTGATCGAGGAGAGGTTGTTGAGCGTCAGGGCATAGGGCTCGCCGGTGTCGATCTCGATCGTACGGCTGTCGATGCGGCGCAACGAGGTCCAGAACGAAGTGTAATCAGCCGTGGTGGTGAACGTGCGGGCATATTCCATCGAGGCCAGCACGTCATCCGCCGTCATGGGCGTGCCGTCGTGAAAGTGCACGCCGTCGCGGATCGTGAACTGCCACAGGCTGTCGCTGAGCTGCTGCCAGCTCTCGCAGAGGTCGGGCACGGGCTCGAGCGTGTCGAGGTCGAGGCGGAAGAGGCAGTTGTAGGTCAGGGCGTTCATATACCCGGCCGTGACGGCCTTGTGGTCGAACGGGTGCAGCGTCGGCGGCTCACTCTCGATGGCGATGATGAGCTCGTCGCGCGCGGGGGCGGGCTCGGCCTCGGCGGGCTGCTGCGCGGACTTCTGCGCGGTGGGCTTCCCGTCGGTGGCGGCGGCCTGCGCGCAGGCGGTG
>JAEEGL012967962.1_pt1 | contig 10201 bp, 8 predicted proteins | sample 9134231 | NCBI WGS metagenome assembly JAEEGL01 (sample SAMN16246548, study PRJNA631951) | gut metagenome | biome: gut microbiome; feature: rumen; material: fiber-attached | host: Bos | place: Iran: Karaj | collected 2018-10 | reverse complement strand
GTGCCGTCTTTTGAATACTGCCACAGTTTATAATCGTATATAAATGAAGGGGCGCCTTTATATTCCGCCAGCCAGAAATGATAATCCTTGATCATAGAAAGATCGTAATTGAAATATCCGAGGGAGCGATTGAAGTAAATTACCGGCGTATAGCCCGCCGCGGATATTTTATCACAAAATCGAACAGCGCACTGTGTAATGGTTTCATTGTCCAGCCCGTCTGTTCTTGCGTTATCATAGTCGATTGTTTCGCACTCGTATGCACCGCGGTACTGAATCTCACAATCCTTGATCAGAGAGAGTACGTAATCTGCTTCCTCTTCGGCTTCATCCGCGGTTATTGCCTGTGAGAAAAAGTAGACGCCCACGTTCAGCCCCGCCTGCAATGCGTTCTCACAATTTTTTCTGAAGTTTGCATCTTCGTTCAATCCGCCCTGCGTATATCCGCGAAAACCTACGCGTAAAATAACAAAATCAATTCCGTCGTTCTTTACCGCTTCCCAGTCAACGTCTCCCTGAAAAACAGAGATATCGATGCCGGAATATATTTTTACAGAAGGATCCGAATACCGGACGCGTCCGTTTTCATCCGTATAAAACAAACCGGGATCCAGTGCGGTAAGTTCCACGTCACTGTAAACAGGAATTTCATTGCCGTTATTATCCCGCGGGACTGTTGTTCCGGGAACTGTCGGCTCATTCCGGAAAAACATTCCGCAGGATGATAATATCAGCAATGCCCCTACAACCAATACCATGATTTTTATGTATCTGTTCCACATCCCAAATTAAACTCCATTTTCTTTCCTTCAAGTTGATATTATATATTGACCCGCATGTGAATTCAATCATAATTTTACAAATATGTTTAATAAATTCTTATTTTTTTATTACATATTATTTACAATACTAAAACCATGTGATAAAATTATAATATCATTATTGTAAGGAGCGAAACAACCGTGAAACCCACCAAAAAAATAATTGCACTGATACTATGCTGTATTTTGATTCTTACGCCGATCGTTTCCTTATCGGCATCTGCCGCCGCTGCAAAAAGGGATATTCCCATGATCGACGTGCACGGTTTCATGGCAGGTCAGATTTACAAAGACAAAAACGATCCTTCACAGGGATATATCTGGGATTGGTCTCAGGAAGAAATACTCGATCTTATAAAGAAAGCGCTTCCGATCATCGCAAAATACTTCTTTTTGGATGATTGGGACGGTATGGCAAACGCTGTTCTGCCTCTGTTCCTTGACTTTTTTGACGGCTGCATTCTGGAGCCGGACGGTTCCCCTGCAGGGAACACCGCTGTCAAATTTGATTATCCCGCTCCCGGAACGATCAAAAAGGATTCCGTGCTGAGTTTCAGTTATGACTGGCGTCTGGATCCGCTTGAGAGCGCCGCTGAACTCAACAAATTCATCGATTACGTTCTCGAATGCTCGGGCGCTGAACAGGTAACTCTTTCCTGCCACAGCCTCGGCGGTGTTGTAACCACTGCGTATATTACCGAATACGGCGATGAAAAGCTCAGAAGTGTTTGCTACAATACTACCGCAATCTACGGTGAAACCTACACCGGCGAGTTGCTTTCGGGCAAAATGGTGCTTAACGGCGACGCAATCCAATACTATCTGGAGTATGCCTTTGAAGGCATGGAATACGAAAAGCTCTTAAACGGTATTGTTTCCGTAGTAAATGGCCTCGGGCTTCTTGATTTCGTCTGTGATTTCGGCAATCTTGCGCTTGAAAAACTATCTCCGATCCTTCTGCCCCAAATCGTTGTTCCGCTGTTTGCCGGGATGCCCTCGATCTGGGCAATGGTGCCGGACGAGTATTTGGATGCTTCCAGAGATTACGTATTCAACGTTATTTACAAAGACGACGAGATTGACCGTTCCGGTCTGATTGAAAAGCTGGATGCTTACGACGAAACCGTAAGAGCGCATAAAACGGAAACCCTGCAAAAACTGAACGACGACGCAAATCTTTATGTGTTTTCAAGATACGGATATTCTTCGATTCCGATTGTACCGTCTTATACCCGACTCACAGACAGCGTTATTGACACAAAGTATTCCTCCTTCGGCGCAACAACGGCAGAATACGGCAGCAAACTTTCCGATGCAGACATTGAAGGTAAAGACCCTGCATATATCTCGCCCGATCGCATGATTGACGCGTCTACTTGCCTGTTCCCCGAGCAGACCTGGTTTTTTAAGGACTTCCCGCATTCGACCAATGCGCCTTTGGATGAGATGATCGAAACGTTGCTTTATACCGACTTCCAGGCGACGGTAGATACCTATGAAGAGTATCCGCGGTTCATGCAGTTCAACAGAGAAACAAAAACCGTTTCTCCTTATACTGCTGCTGACGCGGCCCAGGATGTCACCTTTGTGGATAAGGTGCTCAACTTCTTCCGTGTTTTAACAGAAAGACTTCAAACGCTCTTTGAACGCATCAAAGAAGTTGTTTCGGCCTTCAGAGACTGAACGATACCCGCAAAGAGCTCCCCGGCCAATACCGGGGAGCTTCTTTTATAAAAAGAGCCGACGCTTTGAATACGTCGGCCTATTCTTTTATTCTTTGGTTTCGTCGATCTCGCTCTTTTTGGTTCTGCGCTTACCGGCTTTTTTCTCTTCTTTCTCTTTTGCTTTTGCGGCGTCAAGCGCAGCTTTTTCTTCTGCTGCTCTGGCGCTCGCTGTGTTATTCGTCTGAATCGCCCAACGCATGAACTCCAACTTTGTTTTATCTGCGCTTGTAACGATCACAATCGATTCATCCCGCACAGTCACGATCTTTCCTGTGATACCGCCGATGGTAGTGATATCGTCACCGATCTGTACGGAATCGCGCAGTTTCTGCTCTTCCTGCTGTTTTTTCTTCTGAGGACGGATCATCAGAAAATACATAACGACGAGCATTACCACCATTATGATAAGGAACGTAGGAGAACCGCCGCCCAAGAAACCGCCGGTGCTCTGACCGCTGTTTGTAGTTAAAGTAAGAATCGTATTCAACATATTATTTCCTCCGAAAACAATTTTATCTCATTATAAAGGTATTTACATAAAAAAGCAAGAGTTTTTGCTAAAAATATCAGTCTACGCATCGTTTATCTAAAACGCCGATATATTGTCCGTAAAAAGAATCAAATGAATCCGTTTCCAATGAATCACGTATTTTTTCCATAAGCGTATTGAAAAAATACAGATTGTGCATCACGCAAAGCCGCAAAGCAAGCACTTCCTTTGCCTTCATAAGATGCCGCAGATACGCTCTGGAAAAATTCCTGCAAACAGGGCAATCACAACCAGCGTCTACAGGACGGGTATCGAGCTCATATTTGGCGTTGTTCAAATTGATCACGCCGTTCATCGTAAAGAGATGTCCGTGACGGGCATTGCGGGACGGCATTACGCAATCAAACAGATCCACGCCGCGCTTTACAGCTTCAAGAATATTGCCCGGCGTTCCAACCCCCATCAGGTAACGGATCTTATCCGCCGGCATATACGGTTCTACGGCGGAAATCACACGATACATTTCTTCGGCAGGTTCGCCGACTGCAAGGCCGCCGATGGCATAACCGTCCAGATCCAGCTTTGCTATCGTTTCCATGTGTTTGATGCGAAGATCATCATACGTGCAGCCCTGGTTTATGCCGAACAACAACTGATTCTTGTTTACCGTGTCGTACAGCGCATTCAGGCGTTCGTGCTCTTCTTTACAGCGGACCAGCCAACGGGTTGTGCGCTCGCATGAAAGCTTGGCATAATCGTATTTTGCCGGATTCTCCACGCATTCGTCAAAGGCCATGGCGATGGTGGAACCGAGGTTGGATTGGATCCGCATGCTCTCTTCCGGCCCCATAAAAATCCTTTTGCCGTCTATATGAGACTGAAAAATGACGCCTTCTTCTTTGATATTCCGTATGGATGCTAAAGAAAACACCTGAAATCCGCCGGAATCCGTCAGAATCGGGCCGTCCCAGCGGGTAAAGGGATGCAATCCGCCGAGCGCTTTGATTTTTTCATCTCCAGTACGGACGTGAAGATGGTACGTATTGCACAGCATGACCTGACAATGGATATCCCGCAGATCCAGCGCGGAAAGCCCGCCCTTTATGGCTGCAACGGTTGCCACGTTCATAAAACCGGGCGTTTTTACAGTTCCGTGAACAGTTGAAAACTCGCCCAATCTTGCATTCCCGCATTTTTTTATGAGTTTATACATAGCCGTATTCCTTATATTTTATCTGTAATAAAACAGGCGTCGCCGAAAGAAAAAAACCTGTAACGGTTTTTGATCGCATTTTTATAAGCATTCAGAATGATTTCTCTGGAGCTTAAAGCAGATACAAGCATGATCAGAGTGCTTTCGGGAAGATGGAAGTTTGTTATAAGTTCGTCAACACACTTGAATTGATAACCCGGGTAAATAAAAATGTTGGTTGCGCCGGAACCGGCTTTTACAAAGCCATCGGCATCGGATGCGGCTTCCAGCGTCCGGCAGCAGGTTGTACCGGTACAAATAATTCTTCCGCCGTTGCGTTTTACAGTATTTATCGTTTCCGCGGCTTCTTCGCTGACCGAATAATTTTCATAGTGCATGGTGTGATCTTCGATATTCTCCGCTTTTACAGGACGAAACGTTCCGATTCCCACATGCAGCGTGATCTGTGCGATATGAACGCCTTTCTCTTTGATTTTTTCCAGCAGCGCAGGCGTATAGTGAAGCCCTGCGGTGGGAGCGGCAGCGGACCCATTGAACTTGGCATATACTGTTTGATAGCGTTCTTTATCTTTAAGCTCATGCGTTATATAATGCGGCAGAGGCATTTCGCCGATGCGCTCCAACGTTTCAAGAAAGATCCCCCGGTAGGTAAAATGCACAAGACGGTTTCCGTTTTCAAGAACTTCCAGCACTTCACCCGTCATATCATTATTTCCAAAAGTGAAAAAAGATCCTTCTTTTGCGCGTTTCCCCGGCCCGGCAATACACTCCCACGTATCATTCCCTCTGTTATTGAGCAGCAAAAACTCAACGCGGGCGCCTGTTTCACTTTTTATCCCGTAGATTCTGCCCGGCAGAACGCGGGAATTGTTCAAAACAAGGCAATCGCCGGGGTCAAGATAATCAACAATATCGTAAAAATGTTTATGTTCGATGTTCCCGGAGTGTTTGCCGATCAAAAGCAAACGGGAGTGATCCCGCTGTTCGCTCGGTTCCTGCGCGATCAATTCCTGCGGAAGATCGAAATAAAAATCACTTTTTTTCATAGATTGCTCCATTAGAATGAAAAATAAATATTGACTATAAATAAAATGTCTGTTAGAATATTAGATATTTTAGCATAGAAATATCAAAGAGGCAAGCAAAAACGCGTTATTTGAATATATTAATTTATGAGGTGAGCAAAAACAATGGAGAAGCATTATAAGGTTGGTATTATCGGCGCTACGGGCATGGTCGGTCAGCGGTTTATTACTCTTCTTTCCGACCACCCCTGGTTTAACATCACCGTTCTGGCTGCCAGCGGCCGTTCCGCAGGTAAAACCTATGAAGAAGCATTAAACGGAAGATGGGTCATGAAGAGCCCGCTTCCCGAAAAAGTAAAAGATATGATCGTGTTTGACGCCGTTGCGGATCTTGAAAAAATCGCTGAGACTGTTGATTTCGTTTTCTGCGCCGTCGACATGAAAAAGGATGAGATCAAGGCGCTTGAAGAAGCTTACGCAAAGGCGGAATGCCCCGTGATCTCCAACAACAGCGCTAACCGCTTTACGCCCGACGTGCCCATGGTTGTACCGGAGCTGAACAACGATCACATCAGAATCATTGACGCGCAGAGAAAACGTCTCGGCACAAAACGCGGTTTTATTGCGGTAAAATCCAATTGCTCTTTGCAGAGCTACGTTCCGGCGCTGTTCCCGCTTGACGCGAAATTCGGCGTAAAAGATGTTCTCGTGTGCACCTATCAGGCGATCTCCGGCGCGGGAAAGACCTTTGAACGCTGGCCTGAAATGATCGATAACGTAATTCCCTATATCGGCGGTGAGGAAGAAAAGAGCGAGAAGGAACCGCTGAAAATCTGGGGAAAAATCGAAAACGGAGAGATTATTCCCGCCGATTCGCCCAAGTTCACCGCGCAATGCCTTCGCGTTCCGGTTTCGGACGGTCACATGGCTGCCGTTTTTGTGCGGTTTGAAAAGAAACCGACAAAGGAAGAGATCCTCGAAGTGTGGAATTCCTTCAAAGGCCGTCCGCAGGAGCTTGCGCTTCCCCATGCCCCGAAACAGTTCCTGAATTACTTCACGGAAGATAATATGCCCCAGACAAAGCTCAACAGGGAGATGGAAGGCGGCATGGCCGTTTCCATCGGCAGACTGAGAGAAGACACGCAATACGACTATAAATTTGTTTGCCTCTCTCATAATACGCTCAGAGGCGCAGCCGGCGGCGGCGTTCTGTTGGCAGAGCTTCTTTGCGCGGAAGGATATATTGAACCGAAAAACTGAACCAGTGAGATTACTTGAAACAACCCATTTTTACAGGCAGCGCCGTTGCGCTGATCACACCGTTCACGCGCGACTGCGGCGCCGTGGATTATGATCTGTTTGATTCGCTCTGTGAATATCAGATCGCGCACAATACCGATGCGCTTGTGATTGCCGGTACCACCGGGGAATCCCCTGTGCTGTCAAGAGAAGAACGAAAACAACTGTTCTCAATTGCGGTAAAATGTGCCCGCGGCCGGATTCCAGTGATTGCCGGAACAGGGTCAAACAATACGGAAGAAGCCGTTCGTAAATCGAACGATGCGGAAAAACAGGGAGTAAACGCTTTATTGGTGGTTACTCCCTATTATAATAAATGCACACAGGAAAGTCTGATCAGTCATTACTACTATATTGCCGACAGGGTATCGCTGCCTGTAATTCTTTATAACGTCCCCTCCCGTACCGGAGTCAATATACTGCCGGAAACATATAAAGCCCTTTCGGAACACAAGCGAATCGTTGCGGTGAAAGAGGCGAACGGCAATATATCGTCCGTTTCCGAAACACGCAGGCTGTGCGCTGACGCGCTTGACGTGTATTCCGGGAACGACGACCAAACGGCGCCGATCCTTGCGCTCGGCGGCAAGGGCGTGATTTCCGTGGCTGCAAATATCATTCCCGAAATAATGCACCAAATAGCAACGGACAAAGAAAACAGCGCGGATCTGCAAATCCGATACGATAAGCTGCTGAAAGCATTATTCTGCGAAGTGAATCCTATTCCCGTAAAAGCCGCTTTGGAAACAATCTGGAACCATCCCTTCCCGCTGCGGCTTCCACTGGGGACCATATTAAACAAAAACAGAATCTATCTAAATAACGTTTTACAGGAATACGAACTGCATTAAAAATACCCGCTGTACACAGGTACAGCGGGTATCATTTTATCAGATCAGCCGAGGTTCTTTTTCAGCTGATCGAGCTCAGCGCGCATGGTTTCGGGCAGTCTGTCGCCGAATTTTGCGTAGAAAGCTTCAATGCCGGGCACTTCATCTTTCCAGAGGTTGTTATCAACGGTAAGAATCTCTTCCAGATTCTCGGCGGAAACCTCATCCTCAATGCCGGTAAGATCAATATCCTTGGCATAAGGCACGTAACCGATGGCAGTCTCTTTGGCGTCCACTTTACCGTCGCAGCGGTCAAGGATCCAGTTGAGCACGCGAAGGTTATCGCCGAAGCCGGGCCACAGGAAGTTACCTTCGTCGTCTTTTCTGAACCAGTTGACGTTGAAGATCTTGGGGGCCTTTTCGGGATCGAGGGTCTTGCCGATATCCACCCAATGCTGCCAATAATCAGCCATATTGTATCCGCAGAACGGAAGCATGGCCATAGGATCGCGGCGAACCACACCTACGGCGCCGGCAGCGGCAGCGGTAGTTTCAGAAGCCATAATGGAACCAACGAAAACGCCGTTGTTCCAATCTCTGCTCTGATACACCAGCGGGGCGAGCTTTGCTCTTCTGCCGCCGAAAACAAACGCGGAGATCGGCACGCCCTGCGGATTTTCAAATTCGCTGCTCAGGCACGGGCAGTTCACGGCAGGCGCAGTGAATCTTGAATTGGGATGCGCGCCCACCTCGGTGCTCTCGGCGCCGTTCCAGGGCTGGCCCTTCCAATCGATCGCGTGCGTGGGGGGCTCATTGTTGAGCTTTTCCCACCAAACGGTATTGGTATCAAGATCATGGCAAACGTTAGTGAAAATGCTGCCTATCTTGGTGGAAATCAGAGCGTTGGGGTTGGATTTCATGTTGGTGCCGGGCGCAACGCCGAAGAAACCGTTTTCGGGGTTGATCGCGTAAAGACGTCCATCCTCGCCTTTTCTGATCCATGCGATGTCGTCGCCGACGGTCCATACTTTGTATCCGGCCTTCTTATATCCCTCGGGCGGGATCATCATGGCAAGATTTGTTTTGCCGCAGGCAGACGGGAACGCCGCGCAAACGTATCTCTTTTCGCCGTTGGTTTTTTCAACGCAGAGGATCAGCATGTGCTCAGCCTGCCAGCCTTCCTGTTTGCCCTGATAAGAGGCAATACGAAGCGCAAAGCACTTTTTGCCGAGCAGCACGTTGCCGCCGTAAGCGGAGTTTACGGAGATAATGGTATTATCCTGCGGGAATTGGCAGATCCAGCGATTCTCTTTGTCTACGTTGCATTTGCAGTGAAGACCGCGCACCCAGTCGTCGGAATCACCGAGGCAATCCATAACGGCCTTACCGACTCTGGTCATGATCACCATGTTGAGCACAACGTAAATGGAATCCGTAAGCTCAATGCCGATCTTTGAGAATCTGGAACCGACGGGACCCATGGAATAAGGGATCACGTACATGGTTCTGCCCTGATAAGAATCACGGGCGATATCATACAGCATTTTGTAGCAGGCGTTGGGCTCCATCCAGTGATTGGTGGGACCGGCCTCTTCTTCGGTGGGCGTGCAGATCAGGGTTCTGTCTTCCACGCGGGCTACGTCGTCGGGTTTGGTTCTGTGCAGATAGCAATCGGGAAGCAGCTCTTCGTTCAGCTTGATCATTTCCCCGGTGGAACAAGCTTCTGCTCTGAGAGCGTCGATCTGCTCCTGAGAGCCGTCGATCCATACGATGTTCGCAGGCTTGACAAGCTCAACTTTTTCTTCGATCCACTTCAGGACGGAAGGGTTTCTGGTAAGTGCCATATTATCTCTCCTTATTCAGAAATAAATTACTGAAATATTATATCATTTTGACATTTTCATGTCAATATCCATTGTGGCGATTGCGTTAAGTTTTAAGTCCGCGATGTTGCCGCTCAAGAACTCATAATATCCTTGTGAACCGACCATAGCAGCATTATCGCCGCAGTACTTTAACTCCGGCTTAAAAAGGGATACGCCGTATTTTTTGCATAGCGTTTCCATTTCCCTGCGCAATACACTGTTGGCCGAAACGCCGCCGGCGATCACAAAACGCTTTGGACGGTATAATCCTATCGCCTTTTCGCATCTGTCGCACAGCACCTTCACAACCTGATGCATATAAGACGCCCCGATATTTTCGATATCAAGAGATTCTCCTTTTTGCTCTTTATTATGCACAAGATTGATGACTGCGGTTTTCATGCCGGAAAAACTGAAATCGAACTCGCTCCCGTCCACGTGAGGGCTGGGAAATCTGTATTTCTTGGGATCTCCGTTTGCACACACACGATCCATATTCAAACCGCCGGGATACGGCAGGCCGAGCATTCTGGCCGCTTTATCCATCGCTTCCCCGGCAGCGTCGTCGCGGGTTCGCCCGATCACTTCGTAATCCGTATAATCCTTAACGTTTACAAGATGCGTATGCCCGCCGGAAACGATCAGCGCAATAAAAGGCGGCTCCAATGCGGAAGAGGTAATATAATTGGAGGCAACGTGGCTGCGAAGATGATGCACGGGAATCAGGGGAAATGCGTGCGTATACGAAAGACCTTTGGCAAAATTCACCCCTACGAGCAGCGCGCCGATGAGCCCGGGATATGCCGTAACGGCAACCGCGTCGATCTCTTTGAGGGTTACGTTTGCGTTTGCAAGCGCTTGATTTACTACGCCGCTGATACTCTCACAGTGCCGGCGGGATGCGATTTCCGGCACAACGCCGCCGTATAATATG